>Ga0209541_10001653_pt1 | contig 43873 bp, 44 predicted proteins | sample RifCSPlowO2_01_FD_184027 | JGI IMG/M metagenome (GOLD analysis project Ga0209541, IMG submission 184027) | Groundwater microbial communities from Rifle, Colorado - Rifle CSP2_plank lowO2_0.1 (SPAdes) (version 2) | ecosystem: Environmental > Aquatic > Deep subsurface > Groundwater | place...
TTTTGCTCGGGAGTGAGCGATGGGTATCCTCTGGGCATAGTTTTTCTTTCAGGATACCGCAGGAATGGACTCTGTGTCTAATTTTAGGGGTACCTGCCAACATTGCATTGCTTAGTCTCGAACCGATCGAATACCAAATCTCCGTGTGCAACTTGAATGGCAAAGTATAATGCCAGCCAAGTTTTATGGTGTGCTGGTGGCGCGGATAGAACTACAAGACCGCCCTTTGGGATAAGCTGTTCAATGGTCCATTGGATCTCGGGCAATTCTCTTGAAAGCAAATCCGCTAATCTTACTAGGGTTAAATCAATTTCTTCGGCATCGGTAGCGTCGGCAACGGTATTTTTAACGCTTTCTCTTGTCGCTTTTTCGGCCGCTTCTTTCACTGCTAAAGATTTAACGATTTGCATTAACTCATCCTCGGCAAGCGGTGGGTCGTTCCTTTCATTCCAACCCTCCACAAGCGGAAGTACAACGGTTTTCCACTCGTCCATCGGCAAGTGTCTGAATAATTTGCCGACAAGCGAAACGGCATTGGTGTGTCTTTCGCCTTCTGGCACGCCTTCAAGAATCTTTTCCCAATCTTTCGGTTGTGTTTGTTTTTGACTAGTTTCTTGAGTCAGCCAAGTCGGAATATCGGCTAATTGCGCTTTTTCGAAACCAACCAACCACTCATAACGAATTCCCGATTTGTGTTGAGATGGCGGAGCAATCACATAGCCGCCATCAGCCTTGAAATCCATCTTGGGTTTAATCCTAATGACGTTCTGGAGTTTCGTATTTTCGGGATGCTTGAAATAATAATGCCAACCCCCGCCGCCTGTTTTTACCGTCGGTGTTTCTGGAATATCAATCCCCGAAACATCAGCGTCTTTTTCGACATCAAGGACAACTATCCCCGAAATCTCGCCTGTTATTATGGCAATACCTGTGGGATTCAACTCAAAAAACCAGTTTTCAACCTCGTCCTTTGTCGGTTTTCTCGTCTGATATTCAGACCAACCTGGCAGAAGACAAGTTTTACCTTGAACCGGAATAATGGAAAACCCCAGGTCAAGATATCGCAATGCTTCTTCCAATAACTTATTTTGTGTGTTCATATTGTTCCTTGTTAATTGATAATTTTTCCTCCTCTCCCTCGACCTTTTCCTCGAGAGGATTGCCGTAAACGGCCAAATAAATGTTCAAAAGACGATTGGCTCGATCTAACGCTTCTGCGTTATCCAACCGCTCATTGAACGTCCTTTGATAAATCTCTTTGAATTTTTCTAATGCTGATTGCGAAATCATATAAAAAGCCCGAAACAATATTATGTTTCGAGCTTACCAAAATTGCGGGGGGCAAACGGGCATAGAAAGTTTGCCCCATTAAAACAAAAGAGCCCCCATTTTATTGGGGGCAAAACTTACCACCTTTCTTACTCTTTTACTTTTCTACAATAACCAGTTGAATACCATTTTTTCTTTCTATTTCAAGTGGAAATCCCTTTTTCTTTAATGGTCTTTTTACATCTTTAACCAACTGGTCAAACTTGTTCCTAAGTTCTTTGTTTAGTTCGTATGAATGCCGCTCTTGCGCAAAACCAAGATCAACTGCCAATACAACATGGTCAAGGGTTGAGCCAACCGCAATTTTTTTACCCTTTCTTATATGCGACCTGTTATCCCATAACTGTTTGAATAATTTAAGTTTTGGGGGGTCGCCCCTAATACCTTTTTGGAATTTGTGTGAGAGTGTCTTGTATCTTAAAACAGCACTTTGTCCATCAAACTCTACTTTTGATGGTCTATAGTTTTCTGCCAGAATAACCTCATCTATTTTTTGTATTTCTTCTTCGTCAGATTTAATTCTTTTCAAAAGTTCTTCAATTGGTTTTATGTCCAGTACTTTAAACCTGTACTGAAAGGGAACCACCATGCCTTCATCCAAGTCAGAATAATAAACCGTCTTAAGGGTTGGTTTTCCAACTAATTTAATCGCCTTATTTTCTTGCAAATACTTCCAGAAATTCTGATTACTTTCTTCTAACCTATGTGTGGGTTTTTCGTTGGCTAAATAGAATTCTTGGGTAAATACTTTTCCTGAATCATGTGCAAAAAATTCATTATTAAAATTTGATATTTCTTCCAAATATCTTTTAATCTGCGGAGTTATTTCAAATGGCAGTTTTTGAGTGCTCATCAACTTCTATTCTACTGAAATCTGACGGTTTTTCAACTACCTTGATATAAACCATTACTTACCCCGCAGTCTGCCCTCTAATAGCGTTCTACAACGCTAAGATTTAAAAGAATTGACCCACCAAAGGTATGTACGGCCCTTTTATAGTTATTCTAGGCGAATGAAATCTTTGGATTTTGAATTCATTTCTCCAGCAAAGACAGGAAACATATAATATGTTTAAACGTCGTTATTGCCAACGCTGTCTTGCACGATCTTGCACAAACAAAAAAAACCTACCACTCAATTGATAGATTTTGCAGGTTAAACTTTATAACTTTATAATCCCTATAGGATTTATAATTTTATAAAGTTCGGGTTTTATTCTGCTTTATTCAGATTTGCCGTTTGAAAATGCAATAAAAATAACCGGATTGACCGCCCCATGCAGCAGGATTTGCCACAGGTGGAAAATTTTTGTTCGGGAAATAAGACAAGTGGAACACAAAACGCCGTCTTTTGGGATACTGTTCCGCTAAATAAAATATGGTGTACCCCGAAAAGTAGACACAAAGTGTCTTATTTTTATTTATAAATAAGGTGCATCACTCTAAATCAAAACTGCCCCTTCCAATTTTATCTCGTTATTTTTATTGATTCGTTATTGCAGAATCTTCGGTAATATACTTCCGGCTTAGATAATAGAATAAAGCGCCGCCCATAGCCACGAAAATCAAGATATTCAACAGAAAATCCGTTATCATGCCACCGCTAATTCTTATTTTCGTTATCGCCCATAAAAAACCATACATATAGAAAATCAATCTTAAGACAACGAAGTAAATAGTCGCTAGATTTGCAATCCGTTGCTTGCTCTCAGAAGTTATAACGTAGGTTTTCTTTAAGTATCTGGCCGAGTACATAGTCCCCAACCAAATAGCTAAAACCAGGAAAATAAATCCAAACAAAACTTTACCGATTCCAGCAGTAAAAAGAGGCATAATCGAAGTCAAGAAAGAAGCTAAAAATCCCAAAAGTAATGGGGCGACAAAACCAGCGGTTAAATAATGAGTTGCGGCGATATACCAATTAGAGCTTTGTTTCTTCATAAAATTTAGGTTAACTTATGACTTATTTTCGACCTTTAAAATTTAAAACTGGAAAGCACTTTTTCTTTAAAATTCAGTTTTGAAGGAATATCATCTTTTAAAATTCTGTGTGATTCAAAATATATTATGGCAGCTCTTGTCCCCTCTTGATTTTTTGTAATATATGCGAAAGTCACCTCTTTTAAAGAGGTGTAGGAATACCAACTTTCTCTTTTATAAAATATCTGCCCATTAATTTCTTCAATATCTTTATATGTCTGCCCATCAATTTCTTTTTCGCTTCCCTCTTTGAAAAAATTATGGAATGCTTCGGCGGCAATACTTTCTCTAGTCAAATCGATAATCTGGACAGATATGGTTATATATTCTTCGAGTTTAAAACCGGCTTTTCTGGTTAAATCTGGATCGCCAAATCCAAGGGTCGTAAAAGATAATTCATCATTAATAACCTTAAAATAAGGGGGATATTCAATGGAGTATCCAGCTCCGTTATAAGTTTCCCATTCCATTTCTTCGATTACTAAAAACTCTTTTTCACAGCTTTTCCTTAAAGAAGTCCCTTCAGTTATTTTATTACAAAATAATTTGTCTTTTTGTGTAATCGCGAAACAAAAATAACAGCTATCTCGATCGGTAGTCTTACGGTATATTTCGCAATCATTCTCATTCTTTAACGCATCCACCATCTCGAGACAGGGTTGATAAATAGTTTTTTCTTCCATTTCTTTTATTAACTCATCTTGAGATAATTTAGACAATCTTTCAACCTCTTTTTGTTCTTGTTCCTGCTGCAAAGATAAAGATTTCTTAAAAGTTTGATTTGTCACAAAAACTGCAACTAAAAAAATTCCTATAATTAAGACTATTCTTAAAATGAGGGATTTATTTAAAGATTTAAGTAACATAATCTAGATTCCAAAAATAGTGGCATAATTTTAAAGCTTTAATTTATTTTACACCTTTCGACCTTTTATGCCAACACCCTAGCTTAAATTCAAGAGTTTACGAAGTCTTAGTTACCAATAACTTACCAACTAGGGGGTCTGGACTCCCTAGGGCCGTTGCGACATCCTCCCCTTGAAAGGTCGAATATAGCGATTAACAACCATTCAAAGATATGGAACAAACAACAACGCAGATTCGCAGTCAAACTCCTGTCATTGCTCCTCCTATTAAGTATTGTATATATGCTCGCAAGAGCATGGAAGCCGAAGACCAACAAGGTTATATATTGCCATATTGCAAATATAAAAAAACTGCGCTTCCTGTGGAAGCGTACCTAAGAAACAATTTTTTGCCGATTTTTTTTATTAACGATGTGAATGTAGTGAACGTTCTGGAAGTGACGGCACAGACGAGGTTCTAACCGTAGAAGGATATTTTACCAATGTAGGGCATTTTCTGCTCTCTTGCGCCGTCTAGAAGCTCTCTGGAGCCCTTGAAAATAAGCTACCAGGATGATACTATTTCAAATATAGTGTAATCGGTTAGCGACTGGAAAGAGGTTCTAACCTGGTCTACTAACCTGCTCCGAGCAGTAGCGAGGAGTGGAAGATGAATCTTTAGATTCATCGCCCGCTCAAACGAGGCAAAGCCGAGTGCAGAGCAAAGAAGAGAACTTCGTTCTCTTCGCCCGCTCCAATGAAAAATACACGGGTTGAACCCGTGTATTTTTCTACTTGACCGCGGCTTTAAGGGTTTGGCCGGGTTTGAAAACCGGCGCTTTTCTAGCTGGGATCTTGATTTTTTCTCCGGTTTTGGGGTTAATGCCTGCTCTTTCTTTTCTTTGAGCCACTTTGAATTTCCCAAAGCCGGTCAGCACCGCTTCTTCGCCCCTGGCCAAAGCCTTGCTGATTTCATCCAAAAGCACATTAATGCATTCCAAAGCCTGCCTTTCCGAAATTCCCATTTTTTTGACTAAAGCATCAGTTAAGTTATCTTTTGTCATAAATTCGAAATTCGAAACAATATCTAAATTCTAATTTTTAATTTTCTAAACCCGTATTTTGGATTCTGGTCATTTGAATTTGTCCCGCCATTGCGGGATCCCGCTGAAGCGGTGATTTCGTGCTTCGGATTTTAATCACTTGGCGTATTCCACTACCCGGCTTTCCCTGATAACGTTAACTTTAATTTCTCCGGGATAGCTTAGTTCGTCTTCAATCCTTTTAGCTATTTCTTTGGCTAATTGATGGGCGGACAGGTCGTCAATCTCCGTTGGCTTGACGAAAACTCTGATTTCCCGGCCCGCCTGAATGGCGTAAGCTTTTTCCACGCCGCCAAAAGAGGTCGCAATATTCTCTAACTCTCCCAATCTTTTAAGATAGTTTTCTAAAGTGTCTTTTCTGGCGCCGGGTCTGGCTCCGGAAATCTGGTCGGCAGCCTGGACCAGAGTCGCCTCCAAAGATTCGGCCGGATAATCTTCGTGATGGGCTTTCATGGCCGTAATCACTTCTTTTTCCACTCCGAACTTTTCTAATATCTTGATGCCGATATCAACGTGAGAGCCTTCCACCTGTTGGTCCATGGCTTTGCCGATGTCGTGCAAAAGCCCGGCTTTTTTGGCCAAAGCAATGTTGGCACCCAGTTCGCCAGCCAATCCCCCAGCCAAATGAGCTACCTCAATGGAATGAAGCAAAACATTCTGGCCGTAGCTGGTTCTGAATTTCAATCGGCCCAAGAGCTGAATCAGCTTGGGGTCAAGGCCGATGACGCCCACATCATAAACCGCGGTTTCGCCGGCTTGTTTGATTTGGGCCACGATTTCTGTTTCGGTTTTTTTAACGATTTCTTCGATCCTCGTGGGCTGAATACGGCCGTCCTGAATCAGTTTTTCCAGAGTCAGTTTAGCAATCTGCCGACGGATGGGGTCAAAACCGGAAATCACCACAGCCTCAGGCGTTTCGTCCACCACGATTTCTACGCCCGTTAAATTTTCCAAAGCCCTGATGTTCCGGCCTTCCTTGCCGATAATCCTGCCTTTGATTTCGTCGCTAGGCAAGGCCACCGTGGTAGTCGTCATTTCCTGGGCCTGGCTTAAGGCATAGCGCTGAATAGCCAAAGCAATCATGGCCTTGGCTTTATTTTCAATCGCTTCCTGACCCTCTTTTTCCAGTTTTCTGGTTTTGGCTAAAAGCTCCTGCTCAAATTCTTTCTCGCAACCCGTTAAGAGCGCTTGTTTGGCTTCTTCCTTGGAAAGATGGGAAACTTTTTCCAGATTCGTCAGCGCCTCCTGACGCAAAACTTCCAAATTTTCTTTAACTTCTTTCAGCTTTTCTGCTTTTTGCTGGAATTCGTTTTCTTTCTTTTCGTGCTCGGACAGTTTTTGGTCTAAAAGGCTTTCTCTTTTTAAAAGAATATTTTCTGCCCTGACCAGACGGTCCCGAACTTCGTTTTCTGACGTTTTGGCTTTGCTGACAATACTTGAAGCCCTGTCTTGGGCCTGAGATAAAATTATTTCAGCTTCTTTTTTAGCTTGAGAAACTTTCTCCTGAAGTTTTTGCTCGACAGTGCCGATTCTTTTTTTGGCAATTGATTGACGAGCCAAGTAACCTAAAATCGAACCGACTGCCAAACACAAGGTGGCCACGATAAGTGGAATCAATAAATCCATGTTTTTGAATGAAATTTTGGCTGTTCATCACCAAAAGTCCAAAGTTAAATTTAAAGATATATTAACTCTATCAAAAAGTATGGAAAAAGTCAATCAAAGAAGCCATGGCTTTCTGCAGCCAAATGATGGGCGGCACTTCGCGGTATTCGGGCAAAGGCAAGGCGGCGCTGATTTTGTATTCCGCTGACGTGCAGGAATAAGAATTTTCGGTTACTTGGAGTTTTATCTTATTGACCCAGCTGCCGAAGATAATGTGAGGGTTTTCGGAAGTGGGTCCGGTATCATCAACAAAGGTCGCCTTTTCCACACCTTCAGTAATAGTCCAAAGATATTCCAAACCCGGGTCATCGGGCGTAAAAATAACCACTTCCCCTTGATTAGGGTCTTGGGGATCCCAGGAGAAACCGGAGTAAGGATAGGCCTCATGCGGCGTTTTAAATTCTTTCGGGGTTGATGTGGCTGACCAGTTGTCGTGGCTGTCCTTAACGCCGACGCGCCACTTGTATTCTGTATTCCAATTAAGCCAATCAACGTTCAAAGTGTAGAAATGGGAATCGGTCGGGCCGGATACGTAATGGAATATCGGGGGGTTAAAGCTTGCGCTCTTTTCATCCACCTCCAAAATATAGGCAGTTTGAGGATCAGTACCTGCGGGCACATCGTCCGGGTCAATATATGTCCAGTAAAAGGTCGGGATGCTTCTGTCTAAAAATATACAATTGTCCCAGGTGGTGGGCGAGGCTTCGGTGGGTTTGTCGGGCGGCTGATTGGGAGATATAGTTTTCACTTGATAATTATTCCCGCTAAAACTAATCCAGCCGATCACCGCATCCGACCAAGCAAAACCCGATAATTCGCCGCTCTGCTGATTTAAATCTATTCCGTAGGGACTGCCATCTTGGGCAGTACCTCTTAATTTTATCCAGCCGTCCCAACCGCCGCCGTAATTCAGGGCCCTGGCCCAGCCACCAATTTTATAATTCCCTATGCCGTCGCAAGCTTGGCCATTCCCCGGAAAATCCAAACAAGCAGAATAATTTGGGGAAGCGGGATAGGGTCCTGCCGGCGCAAAATCAATCCAGCCGATATTTTCCGACCAGGCATGGCCGGAAAATAGACCACTTACACCATTAATATCTACTCCGAAATCATAAGGAGCAGGGGCTTCTGGATTCTTACAGCTGAAACTAATCCAGCCGATGGTTTCATCATGCGGTGGCGAAAGATATTCAATTTTATAGGCAATATCGTAACCGCTCCAATTACCGTAAGAACTGGAATAAGCAACTGCGTTTTCATTTGCTTTCACGTCTGATCCCGATGCCTTTAGAATAACGAAGCCGCCGCTGCCAGACCATTCTGCAAGAAGGTATATTTGTTCATTAATTAACGGCTGGCTGTCAAAAATAACAGATTCCCAGGTCGGAGAAGTGGGCAAGGTGCTGGCGTCCCCCCACACCTTACTGACAATAATGCTGTCGTTAGAAGTTCTTCTAATGGTAAAGGTTATATTACCCGCAGGAGAACCCCCTTTGTACATATAGAAACTTATTTTGGGAACATGGCCGTTATTTATTGTCTTTTTCTGGCCCAATCTCGTCCCCATAAGCTTCATCGCAAAACCGCTATCTGACTGCGTTTGTTCGTCAGTGGGCGGGACATACATATTAGACCACGCCCAGCCGGAAACATTATGCGATTGGCAGGGAGGAACCGTATAATCAATCTCTGCATATATTTGGGTCACTTTAGCGCTATAATTAGGACCCGATTTCAGACTAGCGCCTATTTCCAAAGCATCTATTTCTTCCCAGGTCCACGGCTGATTGGTAATAGGATTTTTAATTAATGCCTGGCTGGCCGTATGCCACTCCCAGCTGGTCCATGATGTCTCTGAACCATCCCAATTTTGCCCGTTCGTTTTCAAGCTGGGCTTATAGTAAGTGCGATAAGGGTCGGGACTCCCATCAAATCTGATGTAAATAGTAACTTTATTGATACTGCCGATGCCCGAATGGTTAGGTAAATTATATAGATCTCTGTAGTATGCGCCATCGCCATCGTAAACAGTCACAATAAAGGTAGTAAGTTCGTCTGGCAAAACATCATCCACTTTATCCCAACGATTTCCTTCTGAAGGATATTGCGAAAGTCCCCAGGGAGCCATTTCGCTTCCTTGCGCATCGGGCCTTAAAATTTCGGCGGCTGCCTTAGCGGCATCCGGCAAAAGGAAAAAACCGGAAACTATTAAAATGGTTAGAAATAATATTTTTTTACACATTGATATTCTTAATTTCTTTTTCGAAAAAAGATTCCACTTTCCCCCAAGAAATGGGAATTATCATTTTTGGCGAAGGGTCGTTCTCGGCATCTTTAAAATAAACTAAACTTTTTTTGATATGAACCAAATTAGAAGATAATTTTTGATATTTTCTGTTATAAAAATTAAACACTTCGGCAAGGGTAGTTTTTTGAAGAATAAAATATAAATCTATGAAATCCCTTTTCGTTCCCCTTTCGCTGATAGCCGCTATCTTCATTGCCGCAATATCAGTTACACTGGCGATATTGATATTTCTAAAACTAATTGTTTTTTTTAAAAGAGGATAGGGATAATAAAATAGACTGAATTTAACGCCCCCCAGTTTGCCTAAGATTGTTCCCCACTCCACCCTTTCATGCTGGTATAGCTTGAACCGACTCATTGCTTTAAGAAAAACCTGGGCTTTAAATTCTTTATCGGTAAAAAAATCAAGGTCATAAGAAATGCGATGACCTATCTGCAAAGCAAGCGCGGTGCCGCCGGCCAAATAAGCATCGCCGAGTATCCTTGACTTTCCTAATGAGGCCAAGTTTTCTGCAGTTTGTTTTGAGATTGTTGCTGTAAACATAAAATTTTATCTCTGGGGATGCTTAAAATCAAACCCCAATAATGAGCGCTTAATGGCGACATATTTCGTCTCTTTTCAATCGTTTCTCCAATCTCGGATCTTTTAAAAGATTTGAACAGCCACTTTATCGCTCTTTCATCTCCGTACTCTAAAATTCTCCCGATAATAAATTGAGAATGAGAATTTTTATTTAATTTTGAGAAATCCGTGTCCCAAAAATATTTTTTAAGGGACCGGGGGAAATCGTCCGGAAGATTCTTCATGATTTAATTCTATCATATTTTCGGCAACAATTGAAGAGACCGGAGGTTGAGATTGTGCTTATCCCGACCCCGCACAATGCCCAAAAGCGGCGATAGCTGCCCCCGCGTCTTTCGGCAAAAGGAAAAAACCGGAAACTATTAAAATGGTTAGAAATAATATTTTTCCTGCCCCGCTAGAAATCTTTGATAGATTATTCATGGTTTTTCCCCCACTCGAGAAATTCGTTTGTAAACACGAGATTTCTAATGGGGTTCATAACCTATAAAATATTTATCGTCTTTACCTCGAATTCGGTTTTGCCCCGGCATAAACCAACCCTCCGGCTAAAATCACTGCAACGAAAATATAAATAATTTTTCTCCGCGGCATATATCTATTTTAATCCTTTTTGCACCAGATGACATTGAGGTACGGCGGCATATTGTCACCGCTTCCAGTAGTTCTTGAGGCACTTGAACAGGTTGGAGCCCCATCGCCACCTCCTGGTATGATCTCCACGGTGAATATCCGGCTCCCGTACTCACCACATGCTGACCCACTCGAACTTATCTGCGGACCGGCCCCGCCCGGAGTACCCAACATCTTATCAGTATAACCATGCGTGTGCGTAGATGCTCCTCCAGTGCCGCCATAAGTAGCCGCACCCTGCGGGAACTTGTTATCCAAAGCCGCAAACCTCGTCCAACCAGCAGGGCAGGAAGTATCAAACATAGCAATCATACCGGAAGGGATTGCCCCCGCTACGGGCCAACTGCCCCTGCAATCAGCGCCAAGACAAAGATTCCCTTTATCTATAACCAGGCCGTTAGTTGCTCCGCCGGTGTTTAAAATCAAACCGCCTTCTTTGGACTGGCCAATATTGCTGGTGTTAAGCGGCGTGGCCACGTTTCCCCCGGGCGGGGCCTGCGTCGGCTCTGTCCAGCCATATGCCGCAAAAGCCGACAATAAAAGCAGGGCTAATATTTGAGGGAAATAAGATGAAATTTTGGAAAAGATTTGTTTTCGCATATTCATTAATAATTATTTATTTCTTAAGAAAAACTATAATTTGTTTTTTGAATAACTCTAGATCCTGAAGTTTTCCCGTAAGAATTTTGAAAACTTTTTTTCTATCTATTTTACCGTATTCATGAACCAAGATATTCCTCAATCCAACCATCTTTGTCAATGTTTGGGCCAAACTATCGGAAATTATCCTTTTTTCAAAAAGAATTGAAATTGCTTCATAATTATCTTCGGGCCGCTTTAAATTGAGGTCAATTATTATCAGATGGGCGATGTCAATAATACTCTGGATAGACAGCTGAAGATATCTTTCGGTATTCCCAAATAAATGGAAATCTCTTAAAAACACCTTCTCACTCCTTGCTTCCTGCCGAAGTTGATAAAGATATTTCAGATATTCCTGAAAATTCTCTAATTTTTCTAAAATTTTCTGGCGGGTTAAAGAAGTCATAAATCAACATTAAGAAGTTAATAATCGTTGATGATACTTTTCTAAAATAGGCTTGAAATCAAAATATTCATTAAGGCTTTTAAGCTCAAAATCGATTCTTTTGCCCTTATCTCTTTCAAAAATTAACTTGCCTTCTTTTAAAACCACGTATCTCAAGAATGGCGGCGCAGTATTTAAAACTACTACATCCGCTTCTTTTCCCAGAAGTTTTGAAAGCTCGCCAATCAACTCCAATCGTCTTTCAAAAAAATCGTTGACCTGGTTTTTCTCAAAGAAAACAGCTAAATCCACGTCGCTATCCGAAACGGTATTTTTGGTTGTTTGAGAGCCAAACAAATAACAAAACAAAATCCCTCTCTCCTTCTGAAAAATTTTCTTTGATAATCTTATTAAATTTTGCCGATCTTCTTTTTTCATTTGATTAAAACCGCCCCAAAAAAAATCAAAAAACATTTTCCAATCTTAATCAAAGCCTGCTTTGAAATTTTAAACATACCGAACGCCTCTGTTTTTCAATTTATTTACACGTCTGCGTCTCGCTAAGATCAAGTGTTCCATAATACCCATGCCCAGACTTCTGACCACATCCAAGGAGATACCCCTGCTTTCCTACACAATAACCACCTACCATACCGAAAGAATTGACATATCGGAGCACGCCAACGGTACCGCATGCGGGCGAGGAACCCAGCCAGCCTCCTATTGCTTCGTCGGTTTCGTTGCCGTAAGTCCATTTGCAGGTCGTCGGCGAAAGGTTGCTAACAGTGGCACACGAAGCTCCCTGAATACCATCACAATCATAGTCAAAACTTCCATCTCCTCTGTTGACCGTGAAGTATGAGGTCTGCCCCGGCCGGGCATTGACGTTTGCGTCATAGCAGTCGGTCCCAGCAGAAGCAACTGTCTGACAAAATTTTTGTCCTGTTGCCATACTATAACCATCACCGTCTTCATCTCGATAACAAAAACCACTTTCACAATCCTCGGGAGAAGTACAACCTGCCCCCGAAAGAGAAGTTCCTATTCTTATCCATTGGTTACCATTATAATAATATAGATAATTATCTTTTTGATCGAGATAAATTTGACCAATTTCTGGAGCATCTGGGCGATAAATCGGCGGAAGAATTAAGCCATTTCCTTCCAATTTGGTTTTTCCTTCATCTACAATAAGACCATACTCTGCTCCGCCGGTGTTTAAAATCAAACCGCCCTCCTTCGATTGGCCGACATTACTGATATTCAGGGGTGCGGCCACATTGCCTCCGGGTGGAGCCTGGGTCGGCTCCTGCCAGGCCACGACGTAGAAAGCCGCCAGAAAAGCAATAGTTAAAATCCCGAAGGTTAAAGCGACTATTTTTGGCGAAACTTGTTTTTGCATAGATTTATTTTTATTAATTATTATGGCGCAGTTACGCTTTTTAATAATTTTTCTATTCTTTGCCCTTCTTCCGTGGATAAGGGGCCCGTTCTTGCGGGAGCTGTAGCGCTTTTTATTTTTTCTTCCAGGGTTTGTTCTTCTTTGGGAGCCTGAACCGGCTGTTTCTCGCCGAATTTCAAGATTAAAAAAACACCAACAGCCAGAGCCAAAAACAAAGCCAGAGCGACCATAAGCGAAATGATTATTTTCTTCATCATGATGCTATCTATATTTTACCATAAAACAAAAAAACCGGGCAAGTGCGCAAACCACTTAAGTGACTCCCGAAGTTACTTAAATGGCTTAATCTTTAGTCTTGATAACCTGATCAATCAGGCCGTAAACTTTGGCTTCGTCAGCCGTCAGATAAAAATCCCGGTCCGTGTCTTTTTCCACTTTGGCCAAAGGCTGGCCCGTGCGAAGGGCTAGAATCTTATTTAATTTATCTTTGATTTTAATGATTTGGCGGGCGGTAATTTCAATCTCCACGGCCTGGCCGCCCGCTTCCCCCATCACCTGGTGCAGTAGAATCTCGGAATTGGGCAGAGCAAAACGCTTGCCCTTTTCCCCGGCCGCCAATAACGTGGCGCCCATGCTGGCTGCCATGCCCACGCACACCGTGGACACGGGGCATTTCACGTATTGCATGGTGTCGTAGATCGCCATGCCGGCGGTCACCGAGCCACCGGGCGTGTTGAGGTACAGCTGGATATCCTTTTTGGGGTCCTGGTTAGCCAAGAAAAGCATCTGGGCGATGATGGAATTGGCCACCGCGTCATTAATCGGCCCGGCCAAAAAAATAATGCGGTCTTTCAAAAGCCGGGAATAAATGTCATAGGCCCTTTCGCCATATTGCGATTTTTCGATGACCGTAGGTATTAAGTTCATATTAAATCAACGAAAAACGAATCAATCACGAATTTACGAATTTGTATATTCGAAACAAATTAATTATTCGCTGATTTTATTATACTAAGAAGCTGACAATTAGCAAGGCGACGATATTTAAAACTTTAATCATGGGGTTAATGGCCGGACCAGCCGTATCTTTGTAAGGGTCGCCGATGGTGTCGCCGGTCACGGCCGCGCTGTGCGCTAGGCTGCCTTTGCCGCCCAAATGGCCGTCCTCAATGTATTTCTTGGCATTATCCCAGGCCGCTCCGCCCGTGGTCATGGAAATGGCGACAAAAAAGCCGGTGATAATGCTGCCGATTAACAAACCGCCCAAGGCTTCGGGGCCCAAGATAAAGCCAACCAAAATAGGCGCTAAAACCGGGATTAAAGCAGGCGCGACCATTTCTTTCAAAGCAGCTTTGGTGACAATATCAACGCAACGGCCGTATTCCGGCTTGGCTTGGCCTTCCATCAGGCCAGTGATTTCTTTGAATTGGCGTCTCACTTCAGCGACTACTTTGCCCGCGGTTTTGCCCACGGCTGTCATGGCCAAAGAAGCAAAAAGATAAGGCAAGAGGCCGCCTAAAAACAATCCGATCACCACCTTGTAATCTGCCAAAAGAAATAACACTCTAGCGCCCAAATCCTGAATGGCCTGGGCGTAAGCAGCAAACAGCACCAGGGCGGCCAAGCCGGCCGAAGCAATGGCATAAGCCTTGGTCACGGCTTTGGTGGTATTGCCTACGGCGTCAAGGGCATCGGTGACTTCTCTGATTTTATCCGGCAAGCCAGCCATTTCAGCAATGCCCGAGGCATTGTCAGTAATCGGGCCGTAAGAGTCCAGAGCCACAATCATGCCGGCCAAAGAAAGCATAGAGACAACCGAGATGGCTAAGCCTGGCAGGCCGCCGGAGACGAAACTGACTAAAATGGCTAAGGCAATCACCATGACGGGCGCTGCGGTAGCTTTCATGCCCAGGGCGAGGCCGGCGATCACATTGGTGGCGTGGCCGGTTTCTGAAGCCTGGGCGAGAGATTGGACCGGCCGGTATTTTTTAGCAGTATAATAGTCAGTGACTAAAAACATGGCGCCAGCCACCAGCAAGCCCATCAAAGCTGGCAGATAAAGCTGCCACCAGCTAAGATTTAAAAAAGAAACCGAGTTTTTAATCACCGGGAAAAAACCCAGGGCAGATAAAACAGCGGCGGTAAAAAGGCCTTTATAAAGAGCAGGCATGACGCCTTTTTGGCCTAATTTAACAAAGAAACTAGCAATAATGGAAGCTAAAACGCCGATTGAACCCAAAGAAAGCGGCAGCAAAATGGCGGCTATTTGTCCAGGGAAAAGCAAAGAACCCAAAACCATAGCCGCTACCAAGGTCACCACATACGTTTCAAAAAGGTCAGCGGCCATGCCCGCGCAATCTCCGACATTATCCCCTACCAAATCAGCAATCACCGCCGGATTTCTGGGGTCGTCTTCAGGCATGCCTTTTTCAATTTTGCCCACCAAATCAGCCCCCACATCCGCTGCCTTGGTATAAATGCCTCCGCCCAATCTGGCAAAAACTGAAATTAAAGAAGCGCCAAAACCTAAAGCGATCAAGGCCTCAAGATCGTGGGTTAAAATATAGAAACCAGCGACCGCCAAAAGCCCCAGTCCCACCACGAGAAACCCGGTGACCGAACCACCCTTAAAAGCTAAGTTAAAAGCTGGCCCTTGGCCATTTTGGGCGGCTTGGGCCACTTTAACATTACTTTGGGTGGAAACGAGCATGCCCACAAACCCGGCTAGGGCGGAAAAACCAGCGCCGATTAAAAATCCAGCGGCTGTTTTAAAGCCCAAGAAAATCCAAAGAATCAGAAAAAGCGCCAGGGCTATGAGAACAATGCTTTGGAACTGTCTTTTCAGGTAAGCCAGAGCTCCTTCTTTAATGTAATTGGCCACCGCGAGCATTTTGCCGTCTCCAGCATGAGCTTGCTGGATCTGTTTAATCAAAAAAAGGGCGAAGATTAAAACGAAAAGAGAAACGATAATGGGGAAATATAACATACGTTTAAATTCGAAATTCGAATATCGAAATTCGAAACAAATTAAAAATTATAAATTCTAATTTTCTAAACTGTTTTAGATTTTGAACTTTGGTCATTAGGGTTTGTTTCGGATTTCGGATTTCGTGCTTCGGATTTTTTAGCCGACTTTTTCTTCTTAACCTCTTTCTTCACTTCTTTTTTAGGTTTTTCTTCCTTTGCTTTTTCTGCTGCTTGCCTCTCCTCCTCGGCCCTTTCAAAGGACCGCACGTCTATTTTCCAGCCGGTTAATTTCGCCGCTAATCTGACGTTCTGGCCGTCTTTACCGATAGCCAAGGAAAGCTGGTCTTCGGGCACCAAAACCAAAGCTTTATTCTTGGGCATCACCTTAACCTCAACCACTTTAGCCGGAGACATGGCATGGGCAATATATGCTTCCGGGTCTTCCGACCATTCAATAATGTCAATCTTTTCTCCGCCCAGTTCATTGATGACCGCGGTCACCCGCGTGCCTCTTTGGCCGACCATGCTGCCAATCGGGTCAACGCCTTCAACGTTTGAAGCCACGGCTATTTTGGAACGGGAACCCGGTTCCCGAGCGACCGATTTGATCGCGACGGCGCCTGACGAAACTTCAGGCACTTCCAGCTCAAAAAGTTTAGAAATAATCTTGGGATAAGCCCGTGAGAGAAAAACCACCGGGCCTCTTGAGGTTTCTTCCACCTTAATAATATAGACTTTCAGCCGCTGACCAGTACGATAAAACTCCCTGGGCACCTGTTCTTCCTGCGAGAGTATGCCTAAGGTTTTGCCGATGTCAAAAAAAACGGTTCGGCCCTCAATTCTCTGGACAATGCCGGAAATAATCTCGCCCTCTTTTGATTTGAATTCCGAAAAAACAACCTCTCTTTCCGCTTCCCTGATTCTCTGCAGGACAACTTGCTTCGCTGTTTGAGCCGCAATCCGGCCGTAATCGCCCTGTGCCTCCAAAGACGCTTCCAAGTCTTCGCCGACTTTAATCTTGGGGTTGATTTTTTTAGCCTCGGCCAGCATGATGTGTTTTTCCGGGTTGAAACGGATTTTCCCCTCCTTGTCTCCCAATTCTTCTTCTGGGCGATGAAGCTTTGCTTCATCTTCGTCCGCCTGCGCTTTCATTTCTAAAAGCTCGGCGTCTGAATAAATCATGTCTTCCGTTAAAACCTGCTTCACCTGCCAAAACTTAACATCGCCGGTTTTTGTATCAAACTTGGCTTTAATGATTTGGCCTTTTTTGCCGTAATCTTTTTTATAAGCAGCCGCAATAGCCATTTCAATGGTTTCAATGACTTTTTCGGCCGGAATGCCTTTTTCCTCGGCAATCTGGCTTAAGGCCGAGGTAAAATTTTTTATGTCCATAAATAAATCAACTAATAACGAACCTATCGCGAATATACGAATTCGTAAATTCGTAACCAATGCGCTATTCGCTGATTTCTAAAAAAATTGTCCGCGGTCAAACGGACAAGGTTTCTTTGCTTTCCTTCGCCTCGCCGTAGTCCCGCAAAGCGGGACGTAGGCGGGCCAAACTAATTTCAGTTTAGCAGGCCAGAATTCTTTGTCAAGTCATATATTTATTGACAAAATATCGTGACGGACGTATCATAGATTCATTAAGCGCTGAATGCCTTCAACCATTTGGGAGTCTCGCCTCATTCCCTCCTTATTGAGGGCCCGCCAAAGGCGGGATAACGGCTTTATGCCAAAAGGCTCCCAATTGGCTGGAGGTTTTTTATTTAAGTGACTTCGGGAGTCACTTAAATGGTGGACCTAGGCAGATTCGAACTGCCGTTTCCACAATGCGAATGTGGCGTCTTGCCGCTGGACCATAGGCCCGTATTTCATATGAAACTATTGCACGCTGAAGGAAATCATGACGTCTCCGGTATTGACATTGCCTGCCGTATCTTTGCACCGGACAAAATAATTATAGTTGCTCCCAGCAATTAAACCGGTGACTTGGGCTGTATGATACTTCTTGGTACCGTCATCAGCCAAACTCTTACTCATAGAATCGTAAGATGTGCCCTGCCGAGAATCATAACGACACGAAGCAAGCTCATTAGTGCTGATGCCGATCATGGTTTGGGTTGTGCCCCTGGGCAAGACAGTGCCGGTCGGATATTGATTGCTAAGCACCGGCGAAATCAGATCATCCGGCGCTTTGACGTAAAAATAAATCATGAGGTCGTCAGTATTGGTATTGCCGTAGGCATCGGCGCATTTGACATAATAAATATAACCTCTGCCTTCGCTCAAACCAGCAATGTCGGTATAATGAAAAGTGGAGTCAGTATGAGCAAAAACCTTCATGGCGCCATAGCCCAGATTAGAAACATCGCTATACCGGCAAACAGCTTTTTCATCAGTATCCAAGCTCACAGCTACTATTCTGGTTGAAGCAGACAAACCACCGGACGGCTGGCCGTTAGAACGATAAGGGGGATTGTAGTCAGCAGCTTGGCTGGGGCTGGCAGAGTTATTGGTTGGTTCTTCTTGTTCTGAAGAAGCAGGGGAAGCAGGCGAAGAGATGGTAGGTGATGTATTGGACTTGGGCGTTTCTTTGTTCCCTGGCTTGGAAAAAATGAAAAATAAAACCACTGCGCCGATGATAACCAATAAAAATACGACAATTTCAACTTGGCCTTTTTGGCTATTCATAGTCGGGGGCAGCAGAGTTGAACTGCTAATCTCACGCACCCGAAGCGTGCATGTTGCCATTACACCAGCCCCCGTTTCACGTCAAACCATTTAAGTGACCCAATATTTTTGCTTGGTCATCTGGTCTTGCTTGATTTCTACCTTTTCCCTTTCTTGCTTGGCCTTTTGCGACATTTCCATAAGCTCTTGGCCGCTTAATTTGCCCAATGTCGCAATTTCTTGCTCCAATGTCGCATTTTTGTTCTTTTTAGGGTCGAATAGGACATTCCCCAATAAAATGTCCAGAATATGTCCTATTCTTGGGCCGGGCGGAATGTCCAATTGTCGCATTACGTCATTACCTGTTACTTTAAGCATTTTAACTGAAATCGGGTCTTGCGATACTTTGTCAATGACGTATTTCAAATGTCGCAATTTATACGGTTCGGCTTTGGGCACGCCCGAGCCAATCCGGTCAGCCATTCTCACCTGCAACAATTCTTCCATGTTTTCCAGCCCAACCTGCCTGACCAATCTTCTGACCGAAGAATCAGTCACCTCGTCAACGTTGTAATAAAACAAATGGTATCTCACCAGCTTAATAATCTTTTCCGCGTCTTTTTTAGGAAATCTCAAGCGGTCAAGAATCTGGCCGGTCATTTTAGCTCCTATGACCTCATGGTTGTAAAAAGTAGCATCCTGACCTTCACCCCGCTTAGCCCTGGGTTTGCCGATATCATGCAGCAAAGCAGCCCATCTCACCTGCTCATTAAAGCCTTTTTTGGCCGCATATTCAAGGGAGAGTAAGGCATGCTGATAGCATTCGTAAATATGGTGCTTATTCTGGCCCACGCCATAACCCTGCTCCAGCTCAGGCATAATATATTTTAACAGGCCCGTGACCCGCAAAAGCTCAATGCCTTGAGCCGCCCTGTTTGACATGATAATCTTAATCAACTCGTCTCTGATTCTTTCTTGAGAAATAGCTCTCATCAAACCAGCATTTTTCTGGATAGCTTCGGCTGTTTTGGGCTCAATCTTAAAATCAAGGGTAGTGGCCAGCCTGACTGCCCTGAGCATTCTTAAGGCATCCTCTTGAAACCTGTCTTCCGGCCTACCTACGGCCCGGATGAGCTTGTTTTTAAGGTCTTTTTGACCCTCAAAAGGATCCCGTATTACCTCCCGAGGGTGGTTGGATTTAATCACCCTCGGGAGGTGATTATTTTGGATTTCTAGCGCTATGGCATTAATGGTAAAATCCCTGCGGGCCAGGTCTTCTCCCAGGATTTGGGCGTATTTCACCTCGTCGGGGTGGCGTTTATCTGTGTATCTGGCTTCTTTGCGATAGGTGGTAATTTCAATATCTTTGAGCTTGGGGTCTTTGCTGCCCGTCTGCACGGTCACGGTCAAAAATTTGTTCTCGTAGAAATTTTTAGGAAACACTTTGCGGATTTCTTCGGGTTTAGCGCTGGTAGTAATGTCCCAATCCTTCGGCTCAATTCCTCTCAAAAAATCTCTGACGCAGCCGCCCACAATATAGGCTTCAAATTTTTTATCCTTGAGTTTTTTAATAACAGATTTTACTTCTTTGGGTATCATCATCAATTAGATTATATCTTAAAATTTGATTTTTTCCAAATCTTGAGTATAATAGAAAAATATCGGCGCCCGTAGCTCAATTGGACAGAGCGCTTGGCTTCGAACCAAGAGGTTGCAGGTCCGAGTCCTGCCGGGCGCACCCGAGCAGAATTTATTAAAGATGTTTGCTATGAAACAAAAACATGCTACAATAAAGTTGATGCGGAAAATACTTTTGATAAGTTTTTTAGTTTTGCTCGCCTTTTACTTGATGCCGTCGCCAACGCAAGCGGCTTTGGTCACATGCGGCAATACTACTGACGACCCCTGCCAGTTCTGTGATTTTTTTGTGATGATTAACGACATTGTCAAATTTTTTGTGCTCCCTCCGACCGGCGTAGTATTTATTGTGGCCGCCTTGATGCTGGTGGTTGGGGGAGTGCTCTTCTTTTTTGGCGGAGTCAACCCGGCCATGCTGACCAAGGCAAAAGGCATTATGACTTCGGTGGTCATCGGCCTGGTGATTATTTTTTGCGCCTGGGTGATTGTCAATACGATTATTACCCAGATTGGCATTGTCCAGTCGCCGTCTGTTTTACAGTGGTATGACATCGGCTGCCAATAAAACCGTGAGCCCCCATAACTCAATGGTAGAGTAACAGCCTCTTAAGCTGTGAGTTGGAGGTCCGAGTCCTCCTGGGGGCACAATTGACATTTTTTTAAAAAAAGATAAGATAAACATATGGCGAGACAATTTACGGCAATTTATAAAAAAAGCAGAGGGTGGTATTTGGGTTGGATAGAAGAAATCCCGGGGGTTAATACCCAAGGCAAAACCCTTAAAGAAACGAAGGAAAATCTTAAAGAGGCGCTTTTATTAATCCTGGAAACTAACAGATTCCTTAATAAAAAAGAATTCTCCGGCGGAAGAGTTATCCGCGAATCTCTTTCTGTATCCCTATAATGAAGCGCAGAGATTTAATAAAATATCTTTTCAAAAATAAATGCGTTTTTATTAGGGAAGGCGCGAAGCATAGCGTCTTTTTTCATCCTCTGATGAAGAAATCTTCAACCCTGCCTCGCCACAATGAAATTGACGATTTCTTGGCAAGAAAAATCTGCCGAGATCTTGGCATAAAACCGCCGCATGTTGTAAAATAAATATCATATGCTAACGCCGATACAAAAAACAAAAATCATCAAAGAATATAAGCGGCACGAAGGCGATACCGGCTCCGAGGAAGTCCAGATTGCTTTGCTTTCCGAAGAAATTAAGCAATTACTTTTACATCTAAAAAAGCACAAAAAAGACTTTCATTCCAAGAGAGGTCTTTTGAAAATGGTGGACAAAAGAAGAAAGCTGCTCGGCTATTTGAAAGAAGAAGACACGAGACGCTACAATAAGATTGCCAAAGCAGTCGGCTTAGAGAAGTAAAAATTCGTTAAATAACATGCCTATTAAACACAAAGAGCAAAGGGTGGCCGTCTTGATCGACGTCCAAAATATGTATCATTCGGCCAAGAACCTTTACGGCAAAAAGGTGAATTTCGCCGAGATTTTAAAAGCCGCTGTTTCAGAAAGAAAGCTCATCAGAGCTTTTGCTTACGTGGTCAGGACCAAAACCGGAGAGGAGAAACCTTTTTTTGAGGCCTTAAGCAAGCTGGGCCTTGAAACCAGGGTCAGGGATTTGCAGGAGTTCTACGGCGGCATGAAAAAAGCCGACTGGGATGTGGGCATTACCATTGATGCGGTGAAAACCGCCTCGGGAGTGGATGTGATTGTTTTGGTCTCGGGCGACGGCGATTTTATCCAACTGGTGGAATACTTAAAAAACCAGGGCAAAAGAGCGGAAGTGATTGCTTTCGGCAAATCAACTTCTTCCAGACTCAGAGAAATAGCCGATGAATTCATTGACCTGGGAGAGACACCAGAGAAGTTTTTACTTAAAAAATGACTAAAGAGACTTTCAAATTAACTATCAACGGCCGCGACCTGGTGGTGGAGCTGAAAGACTTGGCTCAGCAAGCGAACGGCAATGTCTTGGTCAGGTACGGCGACACGGTGGTCTTAGCCACGGCCGTCATGTCCAAAGAAGGCCGAGAAGGCGTGGATTTCTTCCCGCTCACAGTGGAATACGAAGAAAGATTCTATGCCGCCGGTAAAATCCTGGGGTCTAGATTCATCAGGAGAGAAACTAAGCCTTCGGACGAGGCTATTTTAACTGCCCGAGCCATTGACCGGGCCATTAGACCCCGCTTTCCCAAGGATTTTTACAAAGAAGTCCAGGTGGTCGTCACCTGCCTTTCTTGGGACGCTGAAAATGACCCTGACGTCGTGGGCCTTGTTGCCGCTTCCTTGGCCTTGGCTATTTCCGATATCCCCTGGTCAGGCCCCATTGCTCCCTTGCGCCTGGCCAGAGTCAACGACCGGTTTATTTTAAATCCCACTTATGAAGAAAGAAAGCTAAGCCAAATGGATTTACTGTTGGTGGGCATGGAAAAGCTGATTAATATGATTGAGATGGAAGGGGACGAGATTGATGAAAAAATCATTGCTAATGCCTATGATTTTGCCAAACCTGATTTGGAAAAACTCATCGACTTTCAAAAGGAAATCATTAAAAAAGCTGGTAAAGAAAAATTGGTCCAGCAAGAAGCCAGCCCAGACCCGCTCTTAGAAGAAGCAATCAGAGGTTTTCTAAAAGACAGGCTGGAAAAAGCCATGGCCGAAGGAAAAGGCGACGAGCTTAAAGATGATTTACGCTATTTTATCGAAGGCAAATACCCGGGCCTTAACAAGACAAAGTATGCTTGGGACTTCCTGGAAAAAGAGACCAACCGGGTCTTGCATGAAAATATTTTAAACAAAGATAAAAGGCCGGACGGCCGCAAACTGGACGAAATCAGACCCATCCAGCTAGAAGCAGGCCTTTTGCCCAGAACCCACGGCTCGGGCATGTTCGCCAGGGGCGTCACAAGGGCTCTTTCGATTCTAACTTTGGGCACACCCAGCGACGTCAGGCTGTTGGAGGGCATGGAAATCAGAGGCAAAAAGCGCTTTATGCACCATTACAATTTTCCGCCTTATTGCTCGGGGGAAGTCAAGCCCATGAGAGGGCCCGGCCGACGGGAAATCGGCCACGGCATGCTCGCGGAAAAAGCTCTGTTCCATCTGGTGCCGAGTTTTGAAGACTTCCCTTACACTATGAGGGTGGTCACGGAAATTCTTTCTTCCAACGGTTCCACTTCCATGGCTTCGGTTTCGGCTGCCTCTTTAGCCCTGATGGATGCGGGCGTGCCGATTAAAGCTCCGGCGGCCGGCATTGCCATCGGCTTAATGAGTAATGAAAAAGGCGATTATAAGCTCTTAACCGATATTCAGGGTCCCGAAGACCATCACGGCGACATGGATTTTAAAGCAGCCGGCACCAAAAATGGCCTCACGGCCATGCAAATGGACGTGAAGGTTGACGGCATCACTGAAAAAATCCTCAAAGAAGCCTTGGACCGGGCTAAAAAAGCCAGACTGGAGATTTTAGACAAAATCAGCAAAGTCCTGCCCGAACCCAGACCAGAACTTTCGCGCTGGGCGCCCAGAATCTATACGTTGCAGATTAATCCTGATAAAATAAGAGAAGTGATTGGCCCGGGCGGCAAGGTGATTAATGAAATTATTGAAAAATGCGAGGTTTCCATTGATATTGAAGACTCGGGCAAGGTTTTCATCACCGCGGAGAAAGAAGAGGCCGGCCAAAAAGCCGTGGAATGGGTTAAAAACCTTACCAGAGAAATTATAGTGGGCGAGGTTTTCCAGGGCAAGGTGAAAAGAATCTTGAATTTCGGAGCTTTTGTGGAAATCCTACCCGGCCAGGAGGGCATGGTCCATATCTCTCAATTAGCCGACCGCAGGGTGGAAAAAGTGGAAGACGTGGTGCGTGTCGGCGACATTATCCCGGTTAAGGTAATTGAAATTGACGAGAAGGGCAGAATTAATTTATCCTTAAAAGATGCCCGAAGAAGATAAAAAATTAGCCTATTTGAAGCGCGAAGAGGTAAAAACCATGCAAAAAGATGTGGCCGGTCTTAGGGAGGGCGAAGCCAAACAGGAAAGGGAAAAAATATCCCAAATCAAGACCGCCGAAGAAACACAGAAAGAACAATTAAGAGAAAGAGAGGCTCAAAAAGCAGTTCAAGAAAGAAAATTGGCCGAAGAAGCAGCCATTAAAAGAGAGGAGGAAATGAAAAGAATGAGAGAAGAAAGAAAGCAGCAAGGGACGATTTTAGAAAAAGAAGGAATGGCGAAACAGGAAGAAAGGACTGAGGGCTTTAAGGAAATAATGAAAGAAACCCAAGCGAGGGAAGAAGAGGCAAGAAAAAGTTTTTTAGAAAGAGTGGCGGCCAAAGCAGAAAGCTTGCCCGTAAACACGCAAGATGAAATCATGCCGCCTCCGCCCATAGCTGCGCCTCAACCTCAAAAAGAAATCCCCAAATCCTTTTTTAAAAAAACTTCTTTTTTCCAAAAGCTCGGCGTCAGAATTGTTTTAATCATCTTGGTTTTGACGGTCATAGCGGGCTTGACGAGCTTCTGGTACTGGTATTCAAAAGTCAGAACAAAGCCGGCTCCAGCGCCGGCTGAAAATATCAAGACAGAGTTAATCGTCCCGGCTGCCTTAATCACTTCTGAAAACAGTCAGACCATTGAGTTCTCAAACGCCGCTGAATTAAATATCGCCTTAGCAGAGCTCTTAAAGACAGCTGGCACTCCGGGGCAATCCACCAGGCTGGTCTTGGAAAACACAACCGAGAATAAGATTTGGGGGATCAAAGAATTTTTTGAGGCGCTGCCGATTAAAGCACCCGATGGTTTGATCGCTAAGCTTAATCATGATTTTACCTTGCTCGTCTCCTCTCAAGAAGAAGGCCAAAGAATAGCCTTGGTGGCTAAAATCAAAGAAGAAGGCATTGCGCCTATTTTAGATTCTTGGGAAAAAACTATGGAATCTGATTTGGCCGGACTCTTTGACCTTTTGGGCAAGACAGCGCCGGCTCTTTCTCCTTCTTTCAAAAACGGCTCTTACCTCAACGTTCCTTTCCGCTTCCAAACTTTCTCCCTGCAGGATTTAGGCATAGTTTATACTATTGATAACGAATATTTTATTCTGACCACCTCGTGGCAGGGATTGCAGAAAATCTTAGACAAGTTAAAAGGAGAGCCAGTCTCGCTTTTGCCATTCAGCCCTAACCAAGGGGCTGAATTTGTTTTAAAAAGCCTGAGTCTTAAGGAGAAGATAGGGCAGGTTTTGCTCGTCGGCCTGGGCGACAAAACAACCGCTCTAGCCCTGGATAAGTTGCTGGAAAACGTCCAGCCCGGCAGCGTGCTTTTATTGGAAGGCAATATTAAGGATGAAACCCAGCTCAAAGAACTGACCCAGGGCCTGCAAAAAGCGTCTTTGTCTTACACCGGCCTCCCTCTTTTAATCGCTACTGACCAGGAAGGCGGAGCTATTGCTAGAGTGACTTTTGCCCAAGAAAAAACAGCCCAAAATGACATAGCCGACGCTGACCAGGCCTTCCGAATCGGCCTGAAAAGAGGCGAGGAACTGCTGGCCCTGGGCATTAATCTTAATCTGGGACCAATGCTGGACTCGGCCGAATCAGGCGATTTTCTTTTCAGCCGCTCCTTTCAGAAAGGCCTGGCCGCCGCTGCCGAGCTGGCCAAGTCCTTAATCTTTGGCCAAAAAGAATCAGGCATTTTTACGGCCCTAAAACACTTTCCCGGCTATGACGGTATTATTTTTGACCCGGAAAAAAAATTAGCCATTCTGCCCAAAACTCCTGATACCAGCTATTTTCTGCGGGCTGCAGCCGCTGCCCCGGAACTGATTATGACTGCCAACGCCGTTTATGCTGATTTAGATAAAAACCTGCCCTTTACTTTTTCCCCCGCAGCGATTGATTTTTTGAAGAACAAGCTGGGAGAGAATTATCTGATTGTGTCTGACGACCTTTGCCAAGAATCCTTGCTTGATCAATTTTCTTTAGAAGAAATCGTGAAGCTGCCCATCAAAGCCGGCGTGGACATTTTAACCTGCTCCGACCCGGTCAAAGCCCGGGCAGCCGCAGCCATCCTTTATACGGCCGTGACAAACAAGGAGATATCAGAAGAAAGGATTAATTCTTCTGTTTTAAAAATTATTCAATTAAAAGAAAGTTTGGTAGAATAATTATATGGACAAAAAACTGCTTCAAGCATCAAAAGAAAAATTGGAAAAAGAAAAAGCTGCTTTGGAAAAGCAGCTGCGTACTTTTGCCGACCAGGACCCTAATGTGAAAGGGGATTGGGATTCCCGCTTCCCTAAATTTGACGGCAACCTGGAAGAAGCGGCCAACGAGGTGGAAGAATATACCTCTAGATTGCCCGTGGAATTCAGCCTGGAAACGAGATTAAAAGACATTGCTCTGGCTTTGGAAAAAATTGAAAAAGGCCGGTACGGCAAATGCGAGAAATGCGGCAAAGACATAGAAGAAAAGAGATTAGAGATTATGCCCGCCGCCCGGCTTTGCATGAAATGCCAAAAATAACGGACTAAAAAGACCGCCTGGGGGCGGTTTTTAGTCTATAATGCCAAAGGTATTGCCCAAGATATAGATCACTACTCCGGTGAGCAAAACCCAAATTAAAATGAATTCGGAAAACATATCTCTTCCATGTTTAACATCGTAAGTTAAACATCTAATTATTGGGCAAAGGGGTTTCTGGCTCCTGAAACCCCGAAGTGCACGTGGCACCCGGTGGAGTTGCCCGATCCCGGCATACCTAAGGCTCCACCTACCAGGGCGATAATTTGACCCTGGTAAACGTAATCACCCGAATTAACCAAACTTGATTGGATATGACCATAGCTGGTCACTACGCCATTGGGGTGCAAAATCGTAATGGTATTGCCTGCGCCGCCAAAAGCCCACTTAGAGATGGAACTGGTTAATTTTACTTTTAAAACATTGCCAGCTGCCGCCGCATAAATCGGGTCGCCACACTTGCCCCTGGAGAAATCAATAGCGTTGTACCAATGAAGGCCCTGGGTAATGCGGCAAGGCGAACCGATGGGACAGATAAAATAACTTGAAGCAATCGGCACATAAGCGGGCGCGTAAACCGTGGGCGGAGGCAGAACGCCGTCCGGCACCACTAAAATATCTCCGATATAGATGTCGTCTTCAGTCGCCAAGTTGTTAAAGTCAACAATTTTTTCCTTTTCGGCCTTATAGATTTGAGCAATCTGGCTTAAAGTATCGCCTTTCTGGACATGGTGGATGACTCCGGAAACCGGCGGAATGATTAAGCGCTGGCCGATCTGAATGGCCGTGTTTTTACTCAAATCATTGGCCCAGAGCACGGTTTCCAGGGAAACATTGAATTTTTCGGCAATGGACCAAAGATTGTCTCCGGGCTGGACTGCGTATTCGGTCACTTCCTTCTGCGACCACTCATAGTCAGCCGCTGTAATTAAAGCGCCTAAAATCTGGGGAGTCACCATTATGGGAGGGGAAATGGCGGCTAAGCTGTTTTTTTGGATCAAGCTTAGCTCGGGCGACTCTTGAATCTTCATGCCCGGTTGGGCAAAAAGGCTGCTGGCTTGAGCTCTTTCATTTGAAAATGGCAAAAGAGTTTTACCTATGGAAGAAGGCACCGTTAAAGAAACAGTTGAGAACAAAACAGCAGAAATCAGGCCTAAATAAAGCAAAGGGTCTTTTGCAGATCCCCTTAAGGTTAAGAATAACGGCCCGATTAAGTTTTTGAGCTCTCTGCTGCCGAAAATAACCATAAATTGCTCCTGTCTTCAGGATACCACCCAGATACGGGGCGGTCAAGCTCTTTATCCACAGGGACTTGACAGCCCAAGCTGCTTTTCTTAGTATAAAGCATAGCCAATTTGCTTCTTTTAAAAAACGTAAAAAGGAGGAAAAGATGGAATGCTTGATTTGCAACAACGATATCGAGGACACCTGGTGGCCTATCTGCGCTAATCCGGCTTGCTTACTGATGCTAACTGAACTTATCAATCACAAAGAAACTCCCTGCTGGATATCACAAGAAATATATTGTCAGAGAGAGTATTGCGTCGGCCCCGCTGACGTATGCCGTATACTGCAAGGAGATATGGCGTTGAGAAAGCAAGGCCTAAGAAAAAGTGAAACCGTCCTGGGATGCTGGTATTAGTCATTATTAAGAATATTCCTACCTTATTTTAAGGTGCGGGCGTAGCTCAGCGGTAGAGCATCGGTCTCCAAAACCGAGTGTCGCGGGTTCGAATCCTGTCGCCCGTACCAAGCCAATTAAAAAGAGCAGTCAACCAACTGCTCTTTTATTATTTTATAGCTTTAATAAGCCTCTTATATCCCTCCTAGCAACACTTTTAAAGTTTACCGATTAATAAAATTCCATCGGAGGTAATTCTATTTTGGATTCTTAATACTCTATCAAACCACTCATTGACAAATGGTTTTTTAGATAAAGGAATACTATCGTAAAGACAACAACTGTAAAGATTTTGCGACACGAAAGTTCTAGGGTTAAAAACTCCTCTACGGCCTTCCATTAATTTACAACCTATGCCCTGAATTTTTTCGGGCACTTTCTGCTCTAAACTAGGATACACGTCTCGGCAAAACTTTTTTATCACATCATACATTACCGGATTTTGAGTAGTGAATGCCAGCCTATTTTTTGTGTAATGTTCAATAAGTGCTTTTAATAATTTCGACCCAGCGCCTTTTGTTTGCTCGTCCATTAAAACAGCTATTCCATGAACAAAAAGTATATCTAACTCGTGTAGAATTCTGACTGAGGCAAAACCTATAAGCACCTTATTGATATAGCCCAAAGCACACACATCTACATGGATAACGTGATCGCGGATACCTTCTAGGCTTTTATCTTCAATCTCAACGCCGAAACTATCTGCCGCAATCTCTCTTAACCGATAAATTATTGATTCATTTTCGCCTGCTGTAAAAAATTCTTCTGTATTATCAATTAATTTTATGATACAGTCGCCCATTTCGATAACTTTTTCAACCATTTTCTTTAACCTCCCGCTTCTTTTTTATATTTCAAGGACCTATTTTTAGACTACCCTTAATATCCATCTTGTCAAGCTAATTTTTGATATTTGTATCAAAGAAATTTTCGAAAACTTTTCTACAAAATGGAGTAGGTTTAAAACGAGCAGTTTCCCCGACAATGTAGCCCGGGTAAAAACTCGATCTCAACCTCATATCTTTAATATTCAATTCTGGATGGAACTGGACTCCATATATGTTTTTATAACGAAAAGCTTGTATTTTACACCTCTTCCCCTCAGCCAAAAGAATGGTTTTCTGCGGTAATTTTTTTATACTATCTTTGTGTGCCTCTTGAACAAAAAACTTTGAGGGTATGCCGCGGAACAAATCGTCCGCTCGCCCCTTTTTAGTTAAAGAAACCTTAAAGGTGCCTATTTCTTGTTGAGATTCGTCTTTAATTATCTTTGCCCTTAAAACATACGCTAAATATTGATGTCCAAAACAAATCCCTAAAGTGGAAACATTTTTTTTGATAATTTTTTTTAAAAAGGGGGTAATTTTTTTAATTTTGCCCCATAAGGAAGGGTATTTTCCCCTTTCCGAGAAACTAAAATTAGAACCTCCCAATATTACAGCAGATATTCTTTGGGAAAAACTATCAGAAAAATTAAAATCATCTAAAAATACATTTTTGCTTATTAAATTAGCCCTCCTCCCAAGATATTTCAAAATACATTTCTCCTCGTGTCGAGCTACTAATTTATTTTCTCTAAATTGAAGTAAGAGAATATTCCTCTTCATAATATTATTAAGTTTATTGTACAATAAAACCGAAAAAAAAGCTTGCTTTTGAAGCAAGCTTTTCAAAGAATCTATTGCGAACAGTTATTTTAGTGAAATTCGATACAGGGCAAGGCACGCCTCTGCGTATCTAATTATCTCGTTAACGTCTTCGGTAGTGCCAAACATACGAAATTCAACAGTCCTCGTCTTTGATTTGTAACGAACCAAGTCCCAGACATCTCTTTCTCCTCCGTGTTCCCGGATATATTCTAATAAATCGTCTCCGGTTGAAAATTTTGGAGGGGTTCCTTTTGACTGCGACATCGTTCTGTAGGCAAGAAGTCTTTTGCCATCAGAATGATCGCCAATCTTTGATAAATATTCAATCATGTTATCGTTGCAAAGACCCAACAATTTAATAGCAATATTGGTATCTACTACGGCTACATGGACGTGAATAGCAGCTACTCGTGATGCAGCCAAACGTCGTTCTGATGATATTGATTCCCAAATTTTTTGATGCCGCCGGTCGAACGGATTGACAACTAATTCTGTGATTTGAGACTCTTCAGCGAATTCGGTGAAATTAAAACTCAAGCCATCTCGGAAAGATGCTTCTCCCAAAATTTGATCATTGATAATTAATGCGTTCTTCAGGTCTTCTAAAGACCGACATGGCGGGGTTCTGTCTTCGATTTGCCCAGCAAATAATTCATATCCAAATAATTCTGGCAACATTCCTCTTTTTTGAGCCACCACTTGGACCGTTGGAAGTAAGTCCTTAATGGCCGGGACAATCATCCCGTCGGAAAGACGGACAATAAACCGCTCTCGTTCTATGCCCACCGTGGTTTCCATTTTTTCCTCCTTTTATTTCTTTCAAAGAACTGCCGAGAAATTAATAAAAACTTCTCGTCTCTATGGTGTAGGTAATTTCTACACTCCAAAAACGAAGAGTCTTTCTCTCTCCGTCATTTTTTTGTTGCCCGTTTCATATTGACTATATAGTTTTTTAATTCGCCTAACATCCTTTTTTTATCTGATAAATTATTGTTAACAATATTAATGACCTGGGAGCATATTACCGCTCCGTTTATGTCGCAATCAGATAAAGTCTTTATATGTTCTGGTTTGCTTATACCAAAACCGACGACTAATGGCAACCCAGTCAGTTTTTTAACTCGTTTGACAAGCTCAATGGTTTTAGGGTTAACGGATTTTCTGGCACCGGTCACTCCGGTTACCGAAACACAATAAATAAAGCTTTTTGATTTTCGGATAATTTCTTTCAGCCGAAGATGAGGGGTTGTCGGGGCAACCAGTAAAGCCAAATTAATTTTATGCTTGGATGAAGTATCATAAAAAGGGCTTAATTCTTCCAGGGGAACATCTGGAATAATCAAGGTATCTATCCCAGATTTCTTCAGTTTTTTGAAGTATTTATCCAGCCCAATTTTATAAATGACATTGGCATATTCAATCACAAAAATCGGAATATCGAAACTGGAAGAAATTTTTTTATAGAAATCGAAAATTTGATTTTTTGTAACGCCCGAACTCAAAACTTTCTGATGAGCCCTCACCAATGTTGGACCATCGGCCACCGGATCAGAAAATGAGGCGCTAAGTTCTAGAATATCGGCCCCACTTTCAACAATCGTTTTAATGATATCGAAGCTTATTCTCAAATCGGGATAGCCGGGAACGGTTCCAATAACAAGGGCGATTTCTTTCTTTTCGCCCAAATCTTTGAATTTTTCAATTACTTTATTCATAAAATCTTTCCATTGTTTCTAAATCTTTATCTCCTCGGCCAGAGAGATTTATCACCACAATGTCTCCTTTTTTATATTTTTTAGCTTCTTTTAAAATGTAAGCAACGGCATGGGCTGATTCTAACGCTGGAATTATTCCTTCAATTTCGCTTAAAGTCTTAAATGCTTCAATTGCCTCTCGATCGGTCGCTGCAGCGTAGGCTACTCTCTTAATTTCTGCCAAAAATGAATGTTGGGGCCCTACTCCCGGATAATCCAGGCCGGCAGCAATACTGTAAACCTCTTTAATTTGCCCGTCTTTTGTTTGCAAAATTTTTGAAAGAGAACCGTGGAGAATGCCGTCTGACCCCCGGCTGATGGTCGCCGAGTGTTTTGGCGTATTTAATCCCTTACCCGCCGCCTCAACCCCGACCAAAGAAACTTCCGGGTTCTGAATAAAGCTATAAAAAGCGCCCAGGGCATTGCTGCCTCCGCCGACACAGGCGACAATTGCTTGAGGCAGTCTTCCTTCTTTTGCTAAGATTTGTTTTTTAATCTCCTGACCGATTACTTTTTGAAAATCTCTAACTAAAGAAGGATAGGGATGCGGGCCCACGACCGAACCAATCAAATAATAAGTAGTTTTGATATTGGTAATCCAATCGCGCAAAGCCTCATTAATGGCATCCTTAAGGGTGCCTACCCCCCTTCTTACTTCAACTGGATGAATTTTTGCTCCGCAAGCTTTCATTTTCAAGACATTCATTTTTTGTCTCTCAATATCCTCAACTCCCATATAAATTTCTGTTCCAATGTTCAAGAGAGCCCCAACCATCGCTGTGGCAAAACCATGCTGGCCAGCACCGGTCTCGGCGATCATTCGGGTTTTTCCCATATACTTAGCTAATAATCCCTGCCCCAAGGCATTATTTGCCTTATGGGCACCGCCGTGCAAAAGATCTTCTCTTTTTAGATAAATTTTGATCCCTAATTTTTTTGATAAATTTTTAGCGAAATAAAGGGGCGTAGGCCGGCCAGCATAATCTTTCAGAAGTTGGTTTAGTTCCTCTTTAAATTTTCTATTCTTTTTGACAATTCCAAAATAAGCCTTTTCCAAATCCTCTAAGGCCGGCATCAAAGCCTCGGGCACAAACATGCCGCCATATTTCCCAAATTTTCCCGAAGATTTCATAAAGTTAATTGGTTAATGGTTTTTAAAATATTTTTAGACCCCATTAAGGCCGTGCCGACTAAAATTGCTTTAATCCCAACTTGCTTTAATTTTTTTACATCCTGACGAGATTGAATCCCTGACTCGCTAACAATAATTTTTGAAGGCAGGATCTGGGGCGCTAACTCTAGAGAAGTTTTAATGTCAACTTTAAATGTGTCCAGGTTTCTATTATTGATCCCAATTATTTCCGCTTTGGTTTTCTGAATTCTTTTTAACTCTTCAAAAGTATGAATTTCCACTAAACAATCCATCTTAAGCTTGCGGGAAATTTCTATAAAGCTATCTATTGTTCTGTTATCTAAAATAGCGGCGATAAGTAAAATAGCATCTGCTCCATAGAGTTTCGATTGATAGAGCTGATAAGGATCGATAATAAAATCTTTTCTTAATATCGGTACTTTAATCGTTTTTCTAGCCAACATTAAATATCGAAGGTCGCCTTGGAAAAATTTTTTATCCGTGACTACCGAAACAGCATTAATTTTTGCCTTGGCGTAAATGTTGACAATCCTTTTAAGGTTAAAATTTTTACTGATCACCCCCGCTGAAGGCGATGATTTCTTAATTTCAGCAATTAATGACATGCCGCTGTCTTCCAATAAAGCTTTTTTAAAATCACGCCCTAACCATTTTTGTTCTTTAAGATTTTTTTTGATAGCGGCTAATGGTACGATCTTCTTTATCTCTTCTAATTCTTTCTGTTTTTGGATAATAATTTTATCCAAAATGCTGGGAACTTTAGATTTATTCAAAAATTTTAACCTCTTTCTTATGGCGGCGGGGTTGGCTTTACTTAGTCCCAAGAAACTTCTTTTTTCTATCACGAAAGAAGCTATGACCATACCAATTTTTGCTAATTCTATCAAACTGTTTATTTCCAGATTTATTTTTTTGTGACTGGCCATTTCACCTAAAATAGCTCCGGCCAATACATCGCCCGCTCCCGTAGGATCTACTATTTTTTTTACTGGCAGTGCCCCTAGATGAGCTACCTTATCTCTAGTAAAAATACTGAGTCCAGCAGCTCCTCTCTTGAGGAACAACACTTGCAGATTAGTATATTTTTTAAGTAATTGCCGGGTGGAAAAGTTTTTTAAATTAAGCTTTCGTATGATTAGGGCTAGCTCGCCTTCGTTTAAAAATAATACATCCACCTGCCGCAACAGTTTTTTTAAATCCTGGAAACGATTATTAATATAATAATCTCTCGTATCCATGGCTGTTAAGACATTCTTGTCGAATTGTTTTAATGCTGCCAGGCCGAACTTTGGATTGGTGCTTTCAATAAATAAAACCCTGGCCTTTCTACCTAGGGCGCTAATCTTGGGTTTATAATCTTTATAAATACCCAGGTCAACTTTTTGTTTTACGATACTCCCCTGGTGATTATATTCTACCTCCCAAATTAAAGTATGGCCATTTAATTTCGTGATTGAACTAATGTTAATATTTTGTTTTTTTAGAAAGAGCAGTTCCTGATCGATAAAATCACTGCCGATAGCGGAAACGATCCCTACCTTAGCGAACCGAGAGGCTGACAAAGCGGCATAAGCGGCTGAACCGCCAATAGAAACTCTGCCCTTTTTGACAAAGGGAGTTACCACTTTCTCATGGATTATTGATCCAAGGATTAACAAATCGGGTTTCATAAATATTTTATTTTGAAAAAATAAGGGGGATACAAAACAATTTATACCCCCTTGATTACATCGATTACCTCCTTTAAATTATTCCTGAATACCATAGTCGGGTATTTTTCAGCAAGTTCTTTGTTCCCAGTAACAATAATCCCCAAAAAATTCCCTTGGCAACAAGTTAAACAATCAATCTCGTTATCTCCTAAGTATATAATCTTCCCATCTTGACTCATTTTTTCCGCAGCTAAATCTACAGAGAAGGGATTGGGTTTGGCTAAGCTGCCTTTCGGTAATTTCCTCTTTTCTTCCTCTTTAGTGATTACAGATGCTCCTATAGCTACTGGAAATACATCCTCTATGCCCAGATTTTTTATAATTGTTTTCACAAATTCATTTGGACTGCTTGAGGCGATTGCACATTTTAGTTCTTCTGCTCTCAGCCATGTAACAAATTCGTCTAACCCTGGTTTTTTCAATTTTTCCACATCTACCAAGATTGCTATTTCGGTTAATAACTTCTGTCTTTCCTCCAATAAATTTTCAAGATCGGCACCAAGAGGAATTAATATGCGCAATATTTCTGTATCGCTTTTGCCTCTTAGATTTTTTGCCAAAGCATCTGAAATTTTCCTCCTGGTTATTGTTTCAAACGATTGACGATGGATTGGCCCGGTAGAAACCAGCGTTTCATCAAAATCGCAAACCATTCTTTTCATTTCTTTCCTCCTTATTTTTTAATGTACTTTCCGAGAAGTGTTAATAAAAAACTTCTCATCTCTATCGCACAACCAAAAATGTTATGCAACAGGGACGAGAAGTCTTCTTGTCCTGAACGGAGTTGAAGGATCCCGTGGTACCACCCTTTTTCCCGCCAGCAATTGCGTAGCTATGGACGGGCGCTTTCACCGACTCTTCCCAGATTCGCCGGGATTCATCGATTATCCTATGGTTACGGAGGAAGCCGGGTCGCCACTTGCGCAGCAACCGCCTCGTTGGGCCCAATCACCCAAGTCACAGGCTTTAATGGTTATCTAAGAGCTATATTCTAACCTTAGCAGGCCAGGCAACCTTGTCAAGGCCTAATGGAAAAGGGAACCGTTAGGTTCCCTTTCTGGTTATAGCTAATGTGTAAGCACCGCTTTCTAGACCAGCCAGCTGATGGTCAATATCACTGATCAGGTTCTGCATGCTTTCTTCTCCGAAAAACTCGTTAGGTAAAATCGCGCTAATAGTGGGGTAGGTGGACAGTGTGGGCTTCTCAAAACCGGCCTGATTGAGCAATTTTTTAATTTCTGAAACAGAATACGGCCGGGCGTATATCGAGAAAACCCTTTCTTTGAGGCGGACATCCAAACAGTGCTTAGTCTGATTAATGGAGGCAGCCAAGCTTACTTGCCAGGGGAAAAACCAACATCGATAAAGCAGAGCGCTGCTGTTGTAGAAAGAAAGAATGAGCCGGCCGTTGGGCTTGAGAATCCGTTTAATTCTGGCCAGCGCCTGCCGCAGGTTTAAAATATCACCGGCTGTACCCAAACTCATCACCACCAGAGAAACAGAATTGCTTTCTTCCGGGATGCTCTCTTCGATATCGGCCACTTTAAATTCTATGTTGTTCGGAGCTCCCGCCTTCTGAAGATTATTTCTGGCCTCTCCAATCATTTCCGGGCTGATGTCATAACCGACTACCCGCTGGAAACTTTCGGCTAGCTTAAAAGATACTTTACCCGTAGCGCAACCCAAATCTATAGCCGAATCCAGCATGCCCAGAGCTTTGAGCGTTCCTATTTCTCGGCTGATAACACTATCTTCAAACGAGAGATAAGACCTGGTGGCGAAAAAGTCCAAACCGTAATTCTGGTCGTATAAAGGAGCGATTTCTTTAGTCAAAGCCAATAAGTTTTCCTTTAGTTGCTCGGGAGAAAGCTCTTGCTCCTTCAGCTCCGGCTCGTCTTGCATCTGAAAAATTTCAACGCGGCAAGCCTCGGCCATAATAAGATACTGGAAAGCAGCAATAAAATTAGCATTGAGGCCTTTGGTCTTTGCCAGGGCTTTAGCGCTTTCTATCCTTTGGTCCTCGACCGCAAGGCGGATAAGCGATTCGTGATGCTCCCTTTTATATTCCTCGACCTGTTTTGCCAGTTCCATTCTTTGAGCCAATATGGTCACCAAGTGGTTATCAACCATTCTCAACCTGTTCCCCAACTCTTTTAAATCTAACTCCTTAGGCATTTTACCCTCCTTTTGTCAACGAACTTTTAACCGAGGGGTAATCAAGGTGCATGGCGTGACGAATAACCTTCATCATATTTTGCCCAATCTCTCTGGCTTTTTCTGTCCCTTGGCGCAGATACGTATCAAGAGGGGCTTTTTCTGCTTCGGCCCGGCGGGTTCTGATAGGCTCAAGAAAATTGTTCAAAATATCGGCCAGCTCTTTTTTGCATTCTACGCAACCGAGCCTTCCCGTTTTACATTTAGTAGCTCTCCCCCTGAACATTTGAGACGTGCTGAAGGCGCGATGATAGAGGTAAACCGGGCACCGTTGAGGATGGCCCGGGTCGTCCCTATGCAGTTTCTTCGGGTCAGTGAACATCTTGCTGACCAGCTTGCTAACGGTATCGGGGCCATCTTTTAACTGAATGGCGTTGCCTAACGATTTGCTCATTTTTGATTTGCCGTCAACGCCTGGAAGCCGGCCAATTTCTCCGACTTCAGGCTTACACTCAAGAAAAGTCTTGCCGTAAAGAGCATTAAATCGCCTGGCAATCTGATTGGTTTCTTCAAGATGGGGAACCTGGTCTTCGCCTACTGGTACCAACAGCTTATCGCTTTTTTCTGGCGGATACGGGCTAAAAAGCAAAATATCGGCTGCCTGGGAAATAGGATAAATCATAAATCCGGCAGTGGCAGATTTTTTCAAATCTTTTAATTCGGCCCGGATCGTGGGGTTATGCTCCATTTTTGTAAACGGCACCAACATGGTGAAATAGGCGGTCAGCTCGGTCAATTCCGGAAGGCTGCTTTGAAGGACGAAACAAACATTGGGCTTGGTAGGATCCAAACCAACTCCAAGCCAATCAAGAACAACCTCGCGTACCGACTCTTCAATCACCCTTGGGCGGTCAACGTGAGTGGTGAGCGCCTGGACATCGGCAATCAAGAAAAAACATTCATATTCATCTTGAAGCGCTAGCCATTGCTTAAGCGCACCGACATAATGACCCAAATGCAAAGCGCCTGTCGGCCTCATCCCCGTAAGAATTCTTTTTGTAGCCATGATAATAGGATACCTCCTTTCTTATTCTACAACCCTTTCTATAAATTGTTAAATTGCTGTCTTTCTTATAATAAACGAAGCGAAAGTTTTGTCAATATGCTCTTTAAAAATGGTATAATATCAAAATGAATCTTGCCTCGCCAAGAATTATTAAAGACCTGCTTGAAAAACACGCATTAAGGCCCCTCAAACGCTTTGGCCAGAACTTTCTGGTTGACGAGGAGGCGCTTAACAGGGTGGTGGCTGCAGCCGAATTAACTCCTCAAGACACGGTTTTAGAAATCGGGCCGGGCATTGGCGTTTTAACCCAAGAACTGGCAAAAACGGCTAAAAAAGTAATAGCCGTAGAAAAAGACCGGAATATGGTGAAAATTTTACAAGAAACTGTGGGGGATTTTGAAAATGTGGAGATTATCTGCGACGATATCAGGAGGTCGGACCTCCCCCTTAATTTTGGGGGAAGTCCGACCTCCCAAAAATACAAAGTCGTCGGCAACCTGCCCTTCTACCTAACCGCTCCCGTCATTAGAAAGTTTTTGGAAGATACACCGGTTCAACCCGTGTATCTGGTTTTAGTGGTGCAAAAAGAGGTGGGGCAGAGAATCTGCTCAAAGCCGCCGGACATGAACATTCTAGCGGTTTCCGTCCAAGTTTACGCTGAACCAAAAATCATCGCCTATGTTTCCAAAAATTCTTTCTGGCCTAAGCCGGAAGTGAACGCGGCCATTATTAAAATTACTCCCAAACCCAAACTATCGGGATTGTTTCCCGTTAGTCTATTCTTCAAAATCGTTAAGGCCGGCTTTACCCAGCCCAGAAAGCAATTAGCCAATAACCTGTCCCGCCTTCGCCAAGGCTTCGGCGGGCAAGCAAAATATGATAAAAAGAAAGTAGAGAACTGGCTCCTGGAAAATGGAATCCAGCCTACTCAAAGAGCGGAAACATTAAGTATTGAAGATTGGCTAAAATTGACTGAAAGTTTTTGTTTTGACAAAATACATGAAAGGTGGCAAAATTATTAAGCATCTTTTTATGGAAATTTACCCTAAAATAAATTTTAAATACTCTTGGATTTACGATCAGACCTGGAAAGACTTGTTCGGTAAGAAAAACTATCCCTCTCCGAGGGTAATTTTGAGCTACACAAAGAAAATGGAGAATTTGTGGCGGAGAGAAGAAAAAAGAATCCTCCAAGAATTATCTAGGATTACACACCTGAATTGGCAAGAGGAATCTATTAATTGTTATGTGGTTGGAAAATGTAAGCCGTTTTCAGACCCCTTAACCCTTCACATTTATGAAAACATGCCGGATTATTTCGTTGATGTTTTAATCCACGAATTAATCCATAATCTGTTTATCCAACCGGGCAACGAACAAAAAACAAGAAGGGCCTGGCAGTATTTCCACCGTCGATATAAAAACCTGCCCTTTAATACCAGGATTCATATTCCTCTCCATGCTATTCATTCTCACATTTATTACAAGCTTTTCAACGAAAAGAGATTAAAAAGGGATATCAAGCTAATCAGCTTTCTCCCGGACTATAAAAAGTCCTGGCAAGTTGTCCAAAAAGATGGCTATAAGAAAATAATTAACGAATTTACCAGAAGGGTCGGCCAGAGTTAATGAGGACTCTTAAATTGTAGGGAACAGTCCACGTAAAAAGGGGGCGGGGCAAAGCCCCCAACTGCTCCTCCTCGCATTTGTTCGCTCTTGGAGCTAACTCACTTGAGAAAATTTTTCTTTTTATACAATGGCACTATTAAAAATAAATAGGGGGCGTATAGAATTTAGATATTCTATATGCCCCTGTAGGCACCTTTATCGCATTTTTGAATCTGTCCTCCGCAATATGTTCTTTCTTTCTTTGGAGTGGCTTTGCATACGTGGTGGAACTTCTGATTTCTTCTCGAGAAAAAAATATAGAAGTAGTGACATAATCCCATATCTACCCCTTTTTCCTGAATTAAGTAGGTCAAATATAGTTGTTCATCTTGCGCATAAAAAGAAAAGTGAGTCTTTGATATGTTGGCCCTAGTTACGGCTTCGTCTATTAATCTGTATCTTTCTTGAATCGTAGGCAGTTTTTTTAGCTCTTCTATCTTTCCAAGACTCTTAATTTCTCGGAAAATCTCATACATTAGATGCATATTATCCTCCTGCAATCACTCAAGCTGGTTTTTGTAAGGTGAGATTCGGGATATCTAATCTTTGTTAAGCTTACCCCTGCAGCGATTTCACCCGCCTGCTCTAAGCTAGCACCTTTCAGGAGGGCGAAAATAAATCCTGCACAAAATGCGTCAGTTGAACCCGTCTCAAAAATCTTTTCACTCTCATCTGGAATTTTTTCAGTCGGAAATGGAATATAGATTCTCTTTCCCTTATCCAATATTACGCAATCACTTTTTCTTCGTGTAACCAATATTAGCTTTGTTTTTGAGAATATCGAAGATATCTCTTCTTTCCCGTAATTCTGTATGAATTCGCACTCTCCCGTGTTTGTGGAGATTATATCGGCACATTCCCTTACAACACCTACTACCTGCTTTAATATGCTTCTTGGGATTGTATTTATGCCGCCGAGGTCGATGATGATTTTTTTACCGAGTTTCTTTGCGGTTCTAACTGCATCTTCCCAGACAGCCACCGTCTCAAAAGTATTTGTACTGAAAAGACTGCTAAAGAATATCGTAGCCCTGCTTAAAATACTTTTTATTGAGACATCCGAGGGTAAATAGTCAGAAACTCCGTAATTTACCACTTTTATATCTTGCCTTTCGCCGCTATCACTTATTGCTCTAATAAATAAGATTGAAGCTGTTTTCCCTTCTTTCAACGTTAGAAATAAATTTAGATTTGGAGACTTTTCCAGCATCAAGCCATCCATAAAAATCGAGCCGAGATGATCGTTACCCACCGTTCCAATAAAATCAACTCCGATCCCCAGAAAACTTATGTTAACAGCTAAGTTGGTCTCAATTCCACCGGACGATACGAAGAAATAATCAGCTTTTCCGGCCAAGGCTTGTATCGGCCCTCTGACTTCTTCGTCCGATATTTCGTCTTTTTGACTCTCTCTCAATCCCAAGCTTTCCAGGTGGCTTTCTCTGATTTCTACCATAATATCAACAATTGGCCTTCCTAAACAGAAAATTCTTTCTTCTCTCATCCTTACACCTTCCTTTTTGTAAATGTGCTTTTGTCAACCCATTATAAAACCTTTAACTTTTTTGTCAAGCAGACCCCTTTTGTTGGGGCATTACAGATATTGACTTACCTTATTCGCAAGCCTTGAAATTGAGTTATTAATTAATTTTACCTCCTTTTCTTTACAGAGAAAAAAGGGTAAAGATATTGGTTGATCGGTTACGATTAATATAGAAATTACTTTAACTTTATGTTTTTTACCCCAACTGTAAAGAAAATAGGTCTCCATATCCAAGAGATTAATTTTATTTCTCAAAAGTTTCTTAAAAAAAATTGAGCCTAAAATTATTGAAGAGACTGTTTTTATTCTATATTTTCTTTTAAATCGAATCCGTGAAGCTACTCTAAGGTTTCTAAAAATAGCAGTCTGAGGAATTACTATTTCACCTATTTTTATGTTTTGATTTAAAGCCCCACAAAAACCTAAAAAAATAACTTTCCTAATTTTTTTATAATCGAATGTTTTAAGACAATCTTTGATGCAATCACCCTGCGGGATTTTCAAAATCGTTACTGGGGTTGAATTAATATGCGTTTTTGTTCTTTGCCACCAACCCTTACTCTTTTCAATAAAATGATGCTGACTTTGAATTTCTTTATATATTTTACTAATAGGCGTAATTATTATAATTCCTTCCGGAAGTTCAAATGTGCCAAAAAAAACCTCGAATGCTTTTTTTTTATTCAGCTTCATAAGATTAGTGAATGGAATTTTTTATCTAAATTCTCCCCATTTTTATAAGCAAAATATATCTTCCACAAAAAATAATCAAGTAAATTATTATTTAAAATACACTCTCTTTCATCGACGCCGTTTCTAAATCTCATTATTCCGTCCCAAAAACACCCGCCGCCGCAAATCCCTATAGCCGGACATTTTTGGCAAAATTTATTATTTATCGGAATTTTATTTTCAAAATATCTCAAATCGTATTTTTTACGATTTTTTAAAGAATCTATTTTGGTGCATAAAGTCTGATCGCCATTAGGATAAAAAGTTTTCTGCTCTCCGACTAATTTGCAGGCGTAAAACCGAAACCTCCCATTAATTAACGGGGAGAACCTTTTTGCCAGTTGATCAATGTAAATATTATTTTTAAGCGCGAAGTCAAAGATTTTTATCATTGCTTCTGTGTATTTCTTTATATCTGAATTGATCTCGTTATTAAGGTTTTTTGCAATGTAGTGGGGAAAACTTATTCCCAAGAATCTGATCCCAAGTTCTCTCGTAAAAAATTTTACAGTTTCATATAACTTATCAACGTTTTTATTCGTGTAAAGACAGGCAATACCTAAATTGCAACTTTGCTGCCGTAATCTTTTCAAATTTTTTATAACAAGCGGGAAAACCTCTTTTCCGTTGGAGAATTTTCGCATTATATTTTCGGCCCTCCTGCCGTCTAAAGATATTATCAACTGAACGTTTCTGTTCTCTTTTAAAGTACGGATAATGTCCCGGCTGATAATCGTTCCATTGGTAAATATTTTGATTGGATCTTTAATCTTTGAAATAAATAATTTCACAACTGGCCAATTAGTTAAAGGTTCCCCTCCGGTTATCATTAATGATCCTTTGCGAATATTTTTTTTATAAAAAGCGATGGTCTTTCTAGCGGTATTCTCATTCATTGAATTATTCAATTGAACCAGGTTATTTTTAAACACCAAGCAGTAGTCGCAATTTAAATTACAATTAAAAGTTATTTCAATCCTAAATTTTTTAGTTTGTGGTAAAGAAAATCGTATTTTGGGTGTTTCTCTCTCCATTTCCTTGGCTATTTTTTTTATTTCGGCGAAAGATGCATCTTCTAAATATTTTTGTTGAAACGTTATCCTATTAAATAAAATCACTCTTCCTTTTTGGACAAAGGTGAAAATATTCTTCGATAATTGCTTGATTTGACTTGACCGAAATTGCTTTTGCTTCATTTTCGATTAAAAATCATGTGAATACCCTCGTCTTTTTTTTCTGTATTGAAAAATTCCTTTAAAAACCGCCTCGACAGAACGTCTAGAAAGTAATGAAAATAATTTCTGGGATAACCCTTCCAGTCAGGGCACCTATTGCACGGTTCCATTGAAAAATCATTGTTAAGTTGTCTCTTTCTTAAATCTATCAACTTAGAATTATCCCAAATCTCCATGAAATTGTTTTCCTTAAGATTGCCCAACTTCAGCTCTCCGCAAAGATCTTGGCAACATGCCAGCACGTCCCCATTCCATAAAATAATAAGTGTTTCCCACAGAAAAAAACAGGGTGGTCGATTAAAAATTTTCTTTTCGAGCCTATAAGAATCACTGAATTTGTTAATTTCAGCAACCCTCCATGCCCTAGTCGAGAAAGACTTCACATTAATATAATTTATGTCAGTTTCTTTCCATTTTTTTATAAATGGTTTAATCTCGCGTTCATTTATTTTTGTTCTTACTAATTGGACCTGCGTTTCTATCTTGAAATTTTCATCTTTTTTTATTTTAAGGAAATTTAAAATGTTATTTTCGACTTCCTCAAAAATGCCTCCCCTTCTGATTTTTTCATAGGTTTCTTTGGTATTCCCATCCACCGAAAATACGATATAGTCCAAACCCGCCCCCATTAACTCAAAAGATTTCTCTTTCGTAAGAATGGTTGTATTAGTCGAGAGTCGTGTTCGAACTCCGGAACTTTTCAAAATTTTGATTATCTCGGAAAGCTGCGGATGTCAAGTACCCATTTTTTAGACACACTGTCTCTCCGCGGTTTCCCGGTTAGTTAATTGATTATTTAACTCTGCTGTTGTTAATTTTTGAAGAGCAATTCGTTGGGCAAAGACAGCCGGCGG
>Ga0209541_10001656_pt1 | contig 43854 bp, 41 predicted proteins | sample RifCSPlowO2_01_FD_184027 | JGI IMG/M metagenome (GOLD analysis project Ga0209541, IMG submission 184027) | Groundwater microbial communities from Rifle, Colorado - Rifle CSP2_plank lowO2_0.1 (SPAdes) (version 2) | ecosystem: Environmental > Aquatic > Deep subsurface > Groundwater | place...
TGCTTACTGGCTTGCTGAACAATTATTGTGGTTCAAGAAACTTGAAATATTAAACAAGATAAAAATAAGAGAGCATACAAAATCTGAATTGAGCCATTATTCATCTGCAACATTTGACATGGACTATGAATATCCTTTTGGAAGCAAGGAAGTTGCAGGCAATGCAAACCGGGGTCAATATGACTTAAATCAGCACATGAAAGAGTCTGGAAAAAGCCTTGAGCTGTTTGATGAGGCAACAAAAGAGAGAGTTGTACCAAAAGTAATAGAGCCAACTTTTGGAATGGAAAGGATTTTTCTGGCATTAATATGCAATGGATACAATTATGACAAGGCTAGGGAAAATATTGTTTTGAAACTGCCTGCTTATTTGGCTCCGATAAAGGCCGCTGTTTTTCCAATTGTTAAAAAGGAAGAATATGAAAAGATTGCAAGAGAGATTGTAACTGACTTAAGAAAAGAGTTTAATGTGGTTTATGATGAATCTGGGTCTGTTGGAAGAAGGTATTCCAGAAATGATGAGCAAGGAACACCTATGTGTATTACGGTTGATGAAAACAGCCCTAAAGATAAATCAGTTACCATTAGATGGAGAGATACTACAAAACAAATAAGGATTAAGGTTTCCGAGCTTAGAGATGTTATTAGGAGATTAATAAACAATGAAATAGAATTCGAAAAGGCGGGCAAATTAGTTGAAACAAGAGTCAAAGAACAATAAAACATATTACTTAACAAATTCTACATCATCAAAAAATCTGAACACCTAAGATATTTAAACATTCTCTGCGTTAGCTATTTAAACGGAAAATTCTCTGAAAACAGGAATATTGGGCCCGTAGTATAGCGGTTAGTATTTGTCCATGGCATGGATGAGACTTGGGTTCGAATCCCGACGGGTCCATTAAAGGGCTCGTGGTCCAATGGCTAAGACGTTGCCTTCGCAAGGCAGAAATTCGAGTTCAAATCTCGGCGAGTCCAGAACAAGGAGGCAAAAATGGAAAACTGTATTTTTTGCAAGATAATAAAAAAAGAAATACCATCAATAAAAGTATATGAAGACAAAGAGACGCTTGCTTTTCTAGACATTAATCCAATAAATTATGGACATATTTTAGTTGTCCCAAAAATACATTCTGAAAATTTGCTTGGCATGAAAGAAAAAGATATGAACGCTGTTATAAAAACTGCCCAGAAGACAGCAAATGCAATAATGAAAGGCTTAAAGGCAGATGGTTTTAACATAGGAATGAACAACTACCATGCAGCTGGCCAGGTTGTAATGCACAGCCATTTGCACGTGATACCAAGATTTAAAAATGATGGTTTAAGGCACTGGCCTGGCAAAAAATACCCTGAAAACAGTGACAAAGAAACTGCTGAAAAGCTGAGAAAAATTTTATAAATATTCGGCGTCGTAGCTTAGTGGTAAAGCATTGCTCTCATGAGGCAAGGATCGAGGGTTCAAATCCCTCTGACGCCATTCTTTTTTTACAGACTATGCAGATTTATGTCCAGAAGATGTTTTATGTGCCTAGAGCGTATTTCTCTTATTGAAGTCTTATTTTTTAACAATGATTTTAACAAACTGATTGAGGATTCACTTGTAGAGATATGGGGCATTATGACATAATCGGCATTTAGCTCATATAACTTTAAGGCTTCATGAAGGTGATTCTGGGTTGCTATGAACAAGACATCTTTGTTTAGTGATTTAATGTATTTTAACAAGAATCTATTTATTTCCAGATCGGGAATTGCAGATATTACAATCCTGGCGGTTCTTACATTGATTTTTTTAAGGATTTCTATATTTGTACAATCGCCATATATGCAATTTATGTTTTTTTGCATAAGGGATTTTATTATTTCAGGGTTATGATCTATTACAAATATGTCTTTGTTATAGCTGTCCAATAACTTCAGGAATATTGAACCCATCCTATGGCAGCCAATCAGCACTATCATTGGCTTTATTTTTTTATTAAATTCAAATTTTTTTTCTGTCAAGGATAATTTTTCAAATATTTGGAGGTATCTTGACAATTTCATGTATAATCTTGCATCATATTTTGCAGTATATGATGTTATTATCATAGATATTATTGTAGCAAAAATCATCAATGAAAAGAAATTTTGCGAGAGCTGATTTAATGTATAAAAGCCGAATGAAACCATTATCAGGGAGAATTCTGATATCTGGCCAAGGCCAAAAGATGTAAGGAACGATGTTCTTTTTTCATAGCCAAACAAGCTCGTTAGAATCATTATTATTAAAGGCTTGATAATTATTGTTAGCAGCAGGAAGATAAATAATATGGATATCATACCTTTTGGAACTAAAACAAGTTGCATGCCAAGTGAAACAAAGAATATGGTTACAAAAAAGTTTTTTAAGTTGCCAACTGTGCTGATGATTTCGAGGCTATATGGGGAACTGGCAAGTATAACTCCTGCAAGAAAAGCGCCAATGGCGATTGAGAACCCAATGTAATAAGCGAATAAGGCAAACAAAAAGCATATTGAAAGAGAGCATAAAAACAAGAGCTCTTCTGACTTTGCAGCAAATTCAAGCAGTTTTCTCAAGACAAACTTACCAATCAACAAGGAAAACAAGATGAAAATTGCGCCTTTTAACAATGCAATTAAGATTATGCTGATGTTAAAATAAGAAATTGTTGACAGAAATGAAAGGATAAATATGACTAATAAATCCTGGATTAAAAGAATTCCTATCATTATTTTCCCATGCAGTGTATTAACTTGATCTTTGTCTTTTAGGATTTTAACAACAAGCATTGTACTGCTAAAAGCAAGTATGAATCCAACATATATAGAGGGTATAAGTGAGAAACCAAACAGCTGGGCGGCTACAAAACCGATTAATGCTGTAAGAGCAACCTGAATTATGCCGCCGAATATTGAAATTGTTCCAACTGACCTTAGCTTCTTTAAGTCTATTTCTAATCCCACTATAAATAAAAGGAAAGCTATGCCTATTTCTGAAAGCGAATTGACCAATGTTAAATCATTTATCAGGTTAAAACCTATTGGGCCCAGAATAACGCCTGCTATTATGTAAGCAGGTATTAATGGCTGTTTTATCATTCTTAAGAAATATGCCAGAATGGTTGCTATTATGATTATTATACTAATGTCAAATAACAAGCTTGTTGGAATATTTATTATGTTCACCACTTTTAGGATAATTAGTTAATGGTATATTTAAATGTTATTGTAATTCAATTTTAATAATATTTAATTACAAAATATTGATCTGCCTGACAATTTAAAAATAATCAAAAACTTATTTTTTAGTCAATGTTACTTCAATGCTTGAAACCCTTACTGTTTTGCCTTCCCTGTTTTGGAATTCCTCTGAGTTTATTTTTACATCCCTTACAAAAACTGTATTTTCCAAGAATCTTTTAGAAGCAACTTCTGCAACATCAACGCACCTGCTAATGAACTTTCCTCGGGCTTTTATTGTTACTTCATTTGCATTTTGTGTTGTAAATTGCATAACCACGCCAGTTACATAGTTCACTCTTTAAGAGCTAGCTCGCAACTACACTCTTTTAAAAGGTTTACTACCTATGAAAATATTGTGGTTTTTGTCTGTTTCTGTCATATTATTTTGCCTCCTTGCCTTGCATTTATGTAATCAACTTGTTTATACAGCCTTAATTTTTCTGGGCCTTCACCTGTTTTGTAAGGTAGCCTGCTATTATATTCCTTAATTTCTTTGACCTTACATCAAGCTGTTCTGAGACTGCTTTTTTGTTTTTGTCAAAGGTTGATGTAAACTTTTTAGGATTGTTCTTTAACAAGGTATTTACCGACCTCTTGATTAACATTGTCTTTATTCTGCCCATTTTATGCTTTAATATCAAGAAAAGGTATTTAAAGGTTTTTATTCCAGTTTGAGTGAATACCCTGCAGCTTGCTGCGAAGCGAGCTAGGCGAGCGATGGGATAGGCTCGGAACGTAGTTTACTCCTCCAAGCTCAAGGTATCCTAACCCTGTTTATGTTAGTCTTCCTCACAACCCTTCCATTAATCAATTGGAATTCGTATGTATATTCAGAATAATCAAGCTTTGCAATAATCATGTCTTCTGAATTAAATTGTAACAAAGGATCATTAGATTTTAGGCTTAGCTTACCGTTTTCCAGCTTGAACTTGACATCTTGAACATCTCCATTAAACCTTTGCGTTGGCTCTGCACCTATCCATTGGTTTCCAACTCTTATGCCTTTCTTGTTTCTCTGGTAGCTTATTTTTGCTGTCCCTTTCAAGTCTGTCTTTTCTGCATTAAATATGTTTATCTCTTCTGGCTTGAATCTCGCCTGAAGGCTTATGTGTGTTGAGTCATCCTTGTAAGCATCTATGTTCAATGTGCCATAGCCAGCTATTACAGGAATTCCTTTCACATCTTTCTGCCTGAAATCTCCGTTGAATGTTATTTTCCCAAACCTGTCAAAACTGTCAGTATTGTTTATGTTTATTTCATTAGCATCTTCAGCATATACTGTTTCTTTCTTGCTGTTTAAGTCTAGCTCAATTATCCTGAAGTTTGACGAATCTTCTGTAAGGTATTCGGCATTTTCATCATTGCTTGCCAAAACTGCAAACTTAGCTTCGTAATCCCCTATTGAAGCATTTTCAGTATTCCATGTTATCTTGTATGCAAGCTCGTTTCCGTTTGTATTCCCATATCCGTAGCCATACCCGAAATTCGTTCCCTTGTTTTCATTGCCGTTAAAGCCATATCCATATCCGTAGCCGTAACCATAGCTGGAGTCAGGATTTGCTGTCAATTCTATGTTCATATTTTGGCATCCAGAAATAATCTCTCCTTGTATGTTAAATTTGCATGCGTCAACACCGTTTAATTCAAGAGTTAATTCTCTTGCAGGTATTCTTTCGTTGTTTTCTATGTCTATGTTTGCATTGAAAATTATGTCCTCTCCTTTTGTATAAATCTCTTTGTCAGTATTTAAGTCAACATTGACTCCTCTTGCTGGCCCTGCCATAATAATTAAAGAAATTATAAATGCGCTTAATATTACACTCACCAGTCTCTTTTTCATTCTTTCCTCTTTTTATCTTAGAACTACTTCCCACTAAAACATCCCTTTTGTCTATGGCTTAGAATATATGAAGTTTCTTATAAACATTGTTATACCTTAAGATGGTGATAAAACAGCATTATACTATAAAACAATATTTGCAATATATATGTTATTTTTCTATTGTTTTTTGAATAAATAAGCTTATTTATAGATCTTGGATCTTTTATCTATTTTTATTATGGCAATAGTGTTTTTTTCATATTCTATTCTATACAACACCCTATAATCTCCTATCCTTATTCTGAACACTCCTCTTTCTCCAACAATTGATTTAGCAGTATGTGGTACAGTTTCTTTAACAAGCAACTCATCAATCTTATCCATAATTCTTTTTGCTATATGCCTATCTGCTTTTCTTAAAAAATCTTGTGGCTGTTTGTCATATTCAATAAGATTGTTCATACACCCAAATTTTTCCTCAAATCTTTGCTAGAAACTAGTTTGCCTTCTTTTTCATTGCTATAGCTTTCTTCAAGCAATATTCTTTCTTCTGGTGTTAAAAATATGTCTTTATCAGGTAGATTTTCCTTTATGTAATCCAGCTCTATTTTTATTGCATCTAATCTTTCTATTATCTTTTCAGTATCTATTTCTGTTGCCATATAGGTAAAATAATGTGGTGTTTTATATATCTTTCGGGGCTACACAATCGTAATCCTACTCTCTCTTTCTCAAGAACAAGTAAGCTCCTGTTACAGAGGTTAATGCTATTATTCCCACAATGAATGCAGCAATTGGATTCTTCTTAATAGCCTCTGGAACTATTGCAAATCCTGTGATGCTGTTTGATGGTGCTCCAATTCCTTGGATAGGTTCAGCATTGTTTGATATGTCTACATTAGCAGTTTCTTTTATATCTGCCTTTACGCATTTCCTATAGTATTCATCAAATATGTACTTGCATTCCTCTCCCTGATTGCAGTCATTGTTTGTTTTGCAACTAGGATACTTGAATTCTGGAACAATCTTTTCTGATATTTCTTCCGCAGCATTTGATACAGAACTGAATAATGTGCTGTCTCCCCCGCCAGTGCTGGATGTTCCGCTTGTACTAGTGCTTGTGTCTGCTAATAATGTAAATTCTGTAAAATGAGTTGTTTCAAATGTTATCTTGTTGTTTTCTAAATCCCTGCTTATTACAGTTAATTGCTCCCAATCAGGGTCAGTGTAAAAGCTTGGAAGTATGTCATTTTCATCAGTTATTCCAGCTAAGTTTAGTTCATCATCTGTATATGTGAATGTTATTCTTATTGGGCCTGAAAATGCCTTTGTTGCTGAATCTATGTCAAAGCTGTAGGTTTTTCCTAATATCTTTAATGTTGAACTTGATGGATTTCCACTTGCCTTTACCTGATGCATTGTCAATGTTGTTGCGTCTCCTGGCAATGAGCCAGCTGGAATTTCTAATTCTATTCCATTATAGCTTATGTTTGTTTGAATGCTTGGGTCTATTGCTGTGTTAACAGGTGTTGAATTTACTTGGAAATTTGAAGTTCCCTTGAAGTAATTGTAATTTTCATCTGTTCCGCCATATACCTTTGCACTAATATCTATTGTGTTTCCCATGAAGCTTCCAGGCATTTTTGATGAGTTTATTGTTAAAATGTATGTTATTGTCCCAGAATCTGATTGGTCTAAGATTCCTTTATCTCCATTGCCATAGCCGTAGCCATAGCCAAAATCATGGTATCCTAGGCTGTTATTCGAGTTATATCCATAACCATATCCGTAATCTTGGCCCAAGTATAAGTTGTCTGTGCTTCTCGACTTGACGCTTAAAAAATCACACCCTGAAACATTGTCTTCCTTGTCAATCTTGCATGTTATTTGGTTTGTGCCGTCATCAAATGTAATGTTTGTGTATAGAATTGGCAGGAACTCACCTGAATTTATTGTTATGTCTGCTGTAAAATCCTTTTCAGCATCTGTTGAAACATCAATATTTTGTGTTGTTAAGCTGACATCTATTGCTTTAGCTGGTCCTGCAAGTATTAGAAGAGCTATAATCATCAATGTTATTGCTGTTGCAGCTAAATTTCTCTTTAATTCCATTGTTTTTTATGTTGGTTTGGTTTATTATTACCACCTCTAAGTTGTTAATATAGAAAACCTTATAAACGTTTCTTGAGAAGGTTTAATAGCCTAAAACAGCTATAATTCTTTCTGGCGCTTCTTGTTTTTTAAGTATAATATTATTAAACTTACCAGTATTATTCCTAAAATTGACAGAAAGCTGTTTAATAGAGTTATTTTTAAGCCTATTAGGTTCAAATAGAATATAATTAATGGAACAACAGCTATTGATAGGGCAAAGCTTAATGCAATTCTTTCAATCCAGTCAATTGCATTAGTTTCTTTGTCTTTTGAATCAAATTCTTTTGTTTGTGGAAAGAATATATACGTTAAAATGAATCCTGGAATGAATAAAACATAAACAGAGCCAAAAACTATTCTAAAACCCTCTAGATAGCGTAATGTGCTAAAAAAACCAATTATGGTGCTTATCAAAACCATGAATATTATCAAGATGCTGATTGAAACTAAGTATTTTCCGTATTTGCTTAAGTTATTCCACTTCATCTTCTTCCTCCAAGACTAAAAGGCTTAGCAATACTATTAATGTTCCCGCTATTATTGAAATTAGCCAGCTTAGCCATCCTAATGTTGCTGTTTTGTATTTTATTATTATAAAACCTAAAATACCCAAGATTAAAATAAATACATAATCCATTTTCTTAACAATTTCTTTTTTTCTTTCAGGCTGTTCAGAAAGAACATCTAAGATTCCAGCAATAATTACAGCAACAAGCAAGTAATTTAGATTTAGGTAAACTGAAACTACTCCTGCCCAAATCTGTTCTATTAACAATAAAATTAAGTAGGTGACTAGCAATGTTTGAAACAAATGGTTTACTAAAGAAGCATTATGTCCTTTGAATAACAGTTTCATTTTTCAAAAACTCCTGGCTTATACACAGTTATTTTAATCCAGTCAACTGGTATAGTGTAATTGCTAAATTCTTCTTGTGAAAGATGGGGGGTGTTAAAAACCATGCTTAATTTATTGTCTTTAACAAACAACTGTTCTTTGTTTATATCAAACTCGGTTTCAGCAACAAGCCATCCATCTTCTTGTTTTGGCTGTTTGTAACTAGTTACTATATAATCAACATTATCCTTCAGCCAGTCAAAGTCGTTTTTTATGGGAATTACTCTTTGCTTGAAAGGTTCAAAGTAACTTTCATTTGAAAATGAAAAATAGAGCGTTCCAGAAAGGATTATGTCATTTTCAAGAATGTTAAAAATATGCTCTCCGCCAGATAAATTCATGTAAAGTGGTGTATCATCTTGATAAAAATTGAATATTTGGTTCTTTCCATGCTCAAAATAACTGATATTTTGAATGCCTTCTTTATGGTATGTAAGCATCTCTAACTGCCCCTTTCTTATATTTTTAATATATACTAAAGAAGGCTTTGTTTCTACATTATATATTGCATTGTCTGCCAAGAATAACTTTGTGAATACTATCTTATTTGTGTTGATTTTTATTTCTCTTATAAGCCCGTCAAAATCGCTGAATTCTATTTTGTAAACTCCTTCTTTCAAGTTTTTTGTTTGTAAAGCTCCTTCTTGTATTGCAGTTTTATTTTTGCTTACATTTGTAATGCCATCATCTGCTATAGTGGTATTTGCAATTAAGTTATTTTCAGTGTCATATACAGATATTTTTAGCTCATCACTTCCTTCATACCAGTTAATATCTTGTTTTTTTACATTTAAGTTTAAATCTCCTGAAATATAGATATAAGCAATATGGCCACCTCTCAAAGAATTATTAATTATGGTTTCTTCTTGTTTATAATCTAAAATTCTATTCGGAAGAGATTTGTATTGGCTGTCAGATGCAACTATTATGTTTCTTTCGTATTTTAATTCTTCAAGTGTTAAAATGGCTACATTGGGGTTTACAGCATATACTTTATCTTGCTTATTGATGTTTAATAAACCATCTAAGGCAGGATTATAAATAACATGATAGCCATAATGCCACTCTTCTTTATCCTTAGCTCCTAAACTCAAACTATATTTTTCTGGAAAATTATCCTTAAACTTTATCAGAACATTAATATTTTCAGAACCCCTCACAATTGGAACATCAAAGTAAACTAGGTGCCCAGTTAAATTTCTGTAATTTATATTTCCTTCAACCAGATCAGATATTCTAAAAGCTGGTGCAAGGTATTTTTCACCTTTTGAGCCAATATCATAAAAATAATTAAATTCTTGAGTTGCAATAACATTGAAATAGAACAGGTAAATTATAATCATTATAGGTATAAGCAAAGTTATTATTCTTAAAACCCTGATGCGCTTTGGCTCTTTTAAATAATAATATGTTTTTTCTTCAATTTCTTTTGCTTCTCCTATTGCATTTTTTATAGATTCTTCTACTGTTTCCTCTGCTTTTTCAATTAAGCTGCTTTGCCTTTCTCTATCTCTTTGCTCTTTCCACTGCTTGAATTCCTCATTCCAGTCATCAGTTTTAACATTCATATTTGTATATTTTTTCTCCAGAGTCTTCTAAATAAACTGAAAAGCACGTATTGTTAAATTTTTTGGTGCCTGCAAACAAATAAAGAGGCTTATGGTATATTAACAACATTTCTCTTGTTTCTTGCTCACCTGTTACAGACCAGAATTTTTGCCATTCTTCTTCATCCCATTTATTTTCATCGAATAAACCTGGAGCAATGGTCTTTCTTTTAGAATAAGCCAAAACCCAAGGTGAATATTCTTTTGAGATTACCATTACAGATGAATTTTCTTCTGTTGTTTGTAACTTCTGTATTAGTTTTAAGCCGGCATCACTAATTAAGGGTTTAGTATTGATTGCTTCATGATATGTTACAAACCCTGCAGATAAAACCATTAAAGTCAAAATTACTGTTCCAAATATGCGTTTATTCTCAATTAATATCCAAAAACCAGCACCGGCTAAAATTATCAATGCAACATCTAAGTGAATTATAAACCTGTTAAAGAAGAAAAACTGGAAATAGACTATTAGGGCTGTAATAACTGCCAAAAAAAATAACACATTAAACTGTTTTTTCTTGGTTAAATAAGCTAAACCAATTATTGCAAAAGGCAAATAAGCCAGAGTTAAAAATTGGTATGTGAAAAACGATAGAAATGTTCCTGGAGATTCACCTGGAGATATTAATGAGTTTGCAACAGGATAGATTAAAGGAAGAATTGCTTCTTTGTAAAATCCTATGTAAAATATCCCTGTTATAATTAAAATTATAATTCCGCTTATAACATTTTTCTTCCAAGACTTATAATTCTTTATTGTAAAGGCCATGTAAGCTAAACCAAAAATCAAGAAAGTCGGCTGATGCATGATTCCAACAATAACTCCAAAGAGCATGAATAAGTGCCTTTTTTCTTTTTTTAAAAATACTAAAGCTAATAGCAAAGCAGAAAGAGCTATAATGTTCTTATAATACATAAATGCGAATACCTTGAACTGAATAACTGAAACTGCATAAAGAACAAGAGATATTATTCCAGCCTTTTTGTTAAAATATTCTTTGCTAAAAAGATAGATGGATATGCCTAATAAAACATTGAATCCGATAAATAGCCATATAAGAATGAAGTTTATGCTTACTCCGAGTTTGTATAAAGCACTAAAGAAATACAGGAATCCGGGCGATAACGCGCTTTTAACCCACGAATCTACACCAAAGACTTTTTCTGCAAAGCTTTCAATGCCAAATTTGTATATTCCAGCATCATATCCAAGAGGTATGCTATTGTTGAAGTAAGGAATAACCCTAAATAAAAATATGAGAACAACTGCAATTCCCATTATTAGATACATAAACTTTCTGCTTGGATTAATTTTATCTTTAAGAGTCTTTAAAATTTCTATTTTATCTATGTTCAAAACAAGAGTAATCCCAAGAATGCCTAGAATCAAGGCAAAAATTTCAAAATGCAATGTGTATTTCCAGAAAAGATTAAGAGATATAAGAACAACTAATATAATATAGATTACAAGAAGATTATAAAAAGTATTTTCAAATATTTTATTCATTTCTACCCTTCTTTAACAAAGCATATGAGAATATTGGACCTAGAATAAAAAGCACAATAAATGAGACAGCTCTTCCAAGTAATGTTGCCGATAAACTTTGAGCAGGGGTTATGCCTATTGTTATGGCTGAGAATACAGTTATTGCTTCACTTATTCCCAAGCCTGCGGGAGTTATCGCTACAAGAATCCCTAAAGAACCGATTGAGCTTAGGAATATGGTTTGGATGAATGGGATTTCAATTCCAAATACCCTAAACTGTAGATAAAGCATTAGGGAAGAAACTAGTGTTTGAATTAGTGTAATAATGAGTGTGATGAAAATAACCCGCTTGTTTTTTTTTATCTCATGCCACCCATTTATGACTTTTACAAATCTATTTATCCATTTATTTCGGCTTTCTGGAAGTGTAGGTGACATAAATGTTATTATCAAAAAGCTAAGAAACACTGCTAATAGAAGGTAAAATATTGACCATGAAATAAGACCTGTTGTTGAATAGATTAATAGAGCAGAAACAATTCCCAATATGGAAGCAACTAGAAATATCAAAACATAAACTGCTGATAGTATTGCAAGAAAGTGAACATATGCAAAGTTATATTTATTTTTTAGATACATTGCACGAGCTGCTATCCCACCTCGAAAAGGTGTTATTAAATTATAAAATCCAGTTATTATTGATAGCGCGAAAGATTCAGATAAACTCATTCTTACATTAAGGGCTTTCAACAGTTCATTATTTAATATACTTGTTAGGATATAGCCTATGACAAATAATATTACTAAAACTACAAGTAGCAACGGATTTGTTAATGTAAGTGTAGCAAAGGATTCTTCGTTTTTATTAATATAGTATATAAGCAGAGCTATAATAATCAGCAAGGATATTACAGATATGGTTTTTTTATTTTGCAGTTTCATTTTTTCCCGAGATATTTATTTTATGTAACATTGGAAATACAAGAATTTTTTGAAAAGTTAGACCCTCTTCTTCTAATAAAGGAATATATCTAGAATTATATTTATCAGAAAGATAATATACAGAACGGTTTTCGGATATGAGGAATTTTGTCATATTGGCCAGAGAAATCGCATCAAAAAATCTATCTGATTCTGATTGAGTAGGACCACCCCACCAACTTATTATATTTATAATATCATAATAAATTTTCCCATTTGTTGAAGTTATTAAATAATCAGATGGATTTATAATATTTTTTAATAATATTTTATCTTGATTTGTATTGGAAAAATAATCTTTATAGCTGGAAAGGCTTGCAACTGGGTCTGAAGATATAAAAAAAACAAAAGAATAAACTAAGAGAAGACTTAATACTATCACTTTGAACCTATTCCCAATTTTATTCGAACTTATATAATATGTAAATGGGATGGAAAATAAAGGCAAAAGGATTAACCAATATCTCGTTATCGCCCTACTACTACTACTGATTACTTGGCTCCCACTGAGATAAGTATTTGGGTTCATCCCATTATAAAATAATAGGTAAATTATAATTAGACAATACCAACCAATTTTTTTATAAAACCCATTTTTTAAAATACCTAAATAAGAGATGACAAAAAAAACAGGTGAAACAAAAAAAAGGATTACCTTAAGATTAATAAAAAATGTTTTGAAATCAAGTATTTGACTAGGGAATAATACATTTCTTACTAAAGAAAAAATAGAACTAGTTCTCTCACTCTGAAAATAAACTTTATTAAATATAGAATAGCCATAGACAAACGAACCACCATAAGTCAAGCGATTCAATATTAATAATGGTGCTATAAATAAAATTATTGTTAAGGAAGCTGAAACAAGTAGGCATGTCATCTTATTATTTAAAAGTAAAAATTTCTCACGATTTATTATAAGATTAAAAATAAAGATAAGAACAATGAAAATTATAGACTCATATCGGAAGAAAACAGAAATACTTGCGAAGATTATTGCCAAATAAATAAATTTTATATTATTATTTACATTAAAACTAAACAAATAATAAAGAAAGAGCATAAAAAAAATTAGGTTTGGAATAATATTAAAATAAAAAAAATTTAAGTAAAATATCAATGGTGTTATAAAAATGAATGATAATGCTATTAAGAAAATATCTCTTTTGTTGAAGATTAAAAAATAAAATTTCTGGATTAAAAAGATTAATAAAAGAATATATAATATAGTTAAAAAAAAAATTATATATTCTCCAAGAAAGATATATAATGGTCCAAAGAGTAATGGAAATCCAAGATAACCAAAAGGAACTATCTTATTATTCCATGTCAAGAACCCTCTTTGGTGTAATAGATTATCTGAATCTTTTTCTAAATATTCACCCTTTAAGTACATATTACCCGAGACAGCGTATTCTTTCATCATCAAGTAATTTGATGCTTCATCTGGCGAGTTTAAAATATTCGTAGGATTTACTAATCTAATTAAAGAAGATAAGAAAATTAATACTATTACAATAGTTAATAAGGCCAAATACTTTTTCATATGTTTCATTTTCTAATACTCAGTAAATAATAACCTTTGCAAAGTTTATAATCTAATTTAGCATCTTTATTTCCAATTAAAGTCAATAGTCTTTTTATTATTTTATCTGGAAAAATTATATATAAAAATTTAATCAACAAATAACTGTTCAAATAATATCTAGATTGACAGGAATAAATTTTATATTTCCTTATTTTAGTATTATCAATTAATTTTACTAATTCTTCTTTTGCATATCCAAGACATTTATAATGCCCCCATTTTTTTCCAATCCACATCCTAAGAAAATTAGGAAAAGTCTTGATATCATTAGAAGGGGTAGTTATAATTGCTATTCCACCTTTTTCTAAAAGAGAATAAATCTTTAAAAAATATTCAACTTCTTTTTCTTTAGGAATATGTTCTAAGACGTCAAAAGAAAGAATAAAATTAAATTTTTGTTTTTTGAAATCATAGTTAAAAAAATTATCTTTTAGATAAGAAATGCGTTCATATTTTTTTTGAGTATTCGGATCTATTAGAACCTTCTTTGATGCCATTAGTTGGGATAATGTAAAACCATCAAAACCACCAACATCTAGGAGTTTATAATCTTTCATAATATCCTTAAAAATACCCAGTTTTTTAAATAAAATATATCTATAATAAGTACCAACCCTCATTTTATTATATCCTCATATTTTTCTTTAATTATTTTCCAATCAAATTTGTTTATTAACATTTTTCTCGTTCTATTTTTATTTTTCATTGGATTTTTCATTAATTTTATTATCTTATCTGAAATATCCCCCGAATCCTTTTCTTTTACAAAAAGCCCATTATTTTGAATTATAACATCAGAAACACCACCTATATCTGAGCCAATTAATAAACATCCGCATAACCCCGCTTCTACAAAAGTTAAACCTAGCCCTTCTGTATCTCCTCCTTTAGCGATAATTGATGGACCGATAAAAATATCAGCAGTCGCATAGTATTTAGGAAGTTCTTTGTTTTGAATAGATCCCATAAAAATTATGTTATTTTGAATTTTAAGTTTTTGTACTAATTTTTTTAATTTTTGCTCTAATTCTCCGCTTCCAATTATCATCAATTTTGTTTTTGGAAATTCTTTAATTACTTTAGGCATAGCTTCAAGTAGGTACATTACTCCTTTCTTTTCAGTTAATCTTCCAACAAAAAGTAAAAAATGTCCATTTATATTGTATTTCTTTTTTAAGGACAAATCTTTTTTATTTGGGTTAAACAATTTTGAATCTACCCCCATAGGAATCACTTTTATATCTAAATTCGAATCAATTTTGTTTAGAATCTCCCTTTTTATAGCATTACTAACTACCGTTATATATTTAGCATTTTTTAAAGTAATTTTCTTTATGTATCTCGGAATTTTACCTTGTACTCCAAAAATATCCCCACCATGAGTTGTTACAACATAAGGGACACCAGTAAGTTTTTTTATAAGCATAGCAATAAAACCTTGGGGAATAATCCAATGGACATGGATTATATCTGGTTTAATTTGTTTTACTAATTTTTTAAGATTAAAAAACTCTGCAATTATAAAAAAAGGAACTTCAAAAAAATATAATTTATTTTTTTTAAGCATTGGAAGTATACCTCCAAAACATGCAAGCTTTTCATATCTTTCAAAGAAATATTTAAAACGATAAACTTTCATCCCACCCATTATCTCATATCTCTTAGCATTTGTGTAATGGGGGGCAAGAACATAAACATCAAATTTAGAAGTTAATCGTTTAGATAATTCATAAACAAATGGTGGAATTATGTCATTTTTCCATCTTGGAAAAGAGGAGGTAAATACTAATAATTTTTTTTTCATTTCCCATTCCTTTTTAGCTCATAAAGTATTCTTTCCTGGTTTCTCCTGATTCTGGAGTTCATGTCTGCAATTAAAGCCAAGAACATCATCAAAAAGCCTAATATCAAAAATACTGCTCCAATAGGAATCATAGAGGTATATGGGCTGGTTGCCCCTGTTCTTAACCAATGTGCAAATACAAATAAGCCAAAAACAAATCCAATAGAAAATACAGAAAAGCCAATGCCCCCAAAAAACTCCAGTGGCTTGTAATCTCTAACAGTTTTTATCATAATATCCAATGCCCTAAATCCATATTTAAAAACATTATTAGCCACTTTTGATTTGCCGAATTCCCTGACACCCCTAATTTTTAATGGTATTTCAACAATCTTTATATCTTTTGATGCCAAATCAATGAATGCCTCTTGAGTATAAGTAAATTTGCCGAATAAGTTCAGGTTCAATGCAGCCTTTTTTGAATAAGCGCGAAAACCGCATTGCGTATCATAAAATTTCTGCCCAACTAGGAAACTGGTTAAATTGCTAAATAGTCTATTCCCTATTTTCTTATGCAAGGGCATTATTGGAACCAAATTTTTGTCTTTAAACCTTGAAGCTGTAACCATATCTGCCGTGCCAGCTATAATTGGCTGAATAAGCTTAGGAATATCTAATGGATTAAATTGACCATCAGCGTCCATGTTTAAAATGATATCTGCTTTAAGCTCTATTGCCTTGTCAATGCCTGTTTGAAAAGCAGCTCCAACACCTTTATTAGTAGAATGAGAAACAACTAAAGCGCCACTTTTCCTTGCAATTTCAGGAGTTCTATCCTTGCTCCCATCATCAACAACAATAATCTCTAACTTAGTTATGCCGTTGATTTTATTCGGAATTGATTTAATGACAGTTCCAATGGTTTTTTCTTCATTGTATGCTGGAATTATGACAATTAGTTTCATTTTTAGTAAGGTTTATATTGGTATATTTTGACCACTTAATAGTGATATAAACAGTATTTAAGGATTTTGGTACCCCGGTCATAGTCAAACCCTATGATTTTTATATAAACGCCCCCTAATGGAGGTTAGTCCAAAAGAGGGTGTATATAAATTGAACAATAGACCAGAGTATCATAGACTTTATTAATATAGCTGTTGAACTTCTTCTATAATACCACCTTATTCAAGCATGTATTCAAGGAAAGATTTTACACAACAGCAGCTATTAGCATTATATGTCCTGAAACAAAAATCAAAGTTAAGCTATGATTATTTTGTAGATGATTTCAGAACAAGGGATAGTGCTATGCTTGAATTAGGCTTGTTAAATAAAATGCCTTGTGCAAGTACATTAAAAATGTTTGCTGGAAGAATGGAAACTGAAGCACTAGAACTTATTATCGGGGATTGCATAAACTTTACAAGAAAAAGAAAACTAAATACTGCTGTAGATGCGACAGGATTTGAACTAGAAGATGGGAGTTATCATTATCTAAATCGTCTTGGTAAGGCTTCTAAACAGCGTAAAAGCCTAAAATTAAGCGGATGTGTTGATACAGATAAGCATATTTTTCTGTCTACAAAAATAAGAAAAAGCAAGAGGCATGATAACATTGATTTCAAGAGTGTGATAAAGAAAGCAAAGAGGAATTCTGGCAAAAATATTAAGACAAACACTGCAGACAAAGCGTATGATTCAGAAGAAAATCATGTATTTGCGGAGGATGAAGGATTTGAACACATAGCACCATTAAAAAATAAGGTGTCTGTTTGGCGAACTAAAGGGGTGCATAGGAAAAAACTTAGAAGGCACTTTCCTAAGAAAAAATATCATAGAAGAAGCATAATAGAAAATATGTTCTTTTGTGTTAAGAAATTATGCGACAAAGTGATTTATTCAAAGAAATGGATTATGCAAAAGAAAGAAATGTTGGCTAAAGTGCTTTGCTATAATATTCGTAGACTAGTCAAACTTGGGAGGATTTGACTATGACCTATTCCAGTTTGAGTGAATACCCTGCAGCTTGCTGCGACTGGGAGCTTCACTGCATTGTCAGATTCAATAGTTTTGGATTTGACATGAATTCTTCCTTTTTTATGTCATCAAGTATGTAAAACATTTGCTTGTCCTTTATTTCGAATTTTTCTTCAAGATTTTCAATGAATTCTTGAAAGTCCTGCATGCTAGTAAAAATGCCCTCCATCAGGAAATCAAAGTTGTTGTTTACCCTATAGATGCTGTTAACGTTGTTTTCATGGATTAAAAAATTTTTTAAGTTATCGCGCTGCTCTTTAGGGACCTTAAGCATTAAAGTTACTCTTGTGTTGTATCCTAATTTCTGGAAATCTAGCAAAACTGTTGCCTTTTTTATAAGATTATTGTCGTATCGCTTTAATTTATCAAATATTGTCGACACTGGGATCCTTGTATCTCTTGATATTTTTGTTAATGTTTCCCTGGCATTCCTTCTTAGATGCGACAACAATATTAATTCATTTTTTTTTATCATTTTTGGTTCACCTCGAAATTTTTAATGGTTAAATCGTAAATAAGTGAAAGAAGTATATATACTCGAGCCTTATAATTTATATAATGATATATATTTATATATTTAGAAATATTTATTAAAAAACATGAAAAGAAAGGTTATACAGCTTGCCGGAAGAACATTGGTTGTATCCTTGCCTATGGAGTGGGCTAGCAAGTACAATATCAAAAAAGGCGATGATGTTGAGGTTGATGACAGCGGTTCTTATTTGAAAATATACAAAAACATAGCAGAAAGCTCTGGTGAAAAGAAAGCACATATTGATTTAAGGGATGGATCAAGAACAACTACTAGGGCCATTATATCTGGTTTTTACAAACAAGGATATGATGAGATGGTAATTACATACAACAGCAAGGAAGTTTATGATGCAATAATCGAAAAGAGAAAGGAGGTTTTGCTTGGATTTACAATACACGAGATTGCAAAAGACAAACTGTTATTGGGCTCTTTTATGAATGATTCGCCGAAAGAATTTGAAAACTCTTTAAGAAGGGCCTTTTTAGTGACCATATCAATGGGCGAAAATCTATTGGATGCTATAAAAAACAAGGACTATAAAAATCTAAAAGAAATACGGCATGGCGAAAACACAAATAACCAACTGACTAGCTTTTGCGAGAGGCTGATAAACAAAGGTTTTGTTGACCCTAATAAAGCAAGCTTTTATTATGTTGTATGCTGGAATTTAGAAAAGGTCTGCGATCCTTACAGGGACATAATATTCTTAATGGAAGAACATAAGAATTTTAAATTCAGCAATGACACATTAAAACTTTTTGACATAGTAAATAAATTCTTGAAAAGGTACTATGATTCGATTTTTAATTATAACTTACAGAAAGTTGTGCAGTTAGCAAAAGACAAAGAAGACATAGCAAAAGAATCGGGCAAGATATACAATGGAAAAAGCGAATTTGAATGCAGGGTTTTAAATTATTTATTTGAGATTGCAGCATTAGCATCTAATTTTTCTGGGCCTTCTAGCGCCTTAAACACAGATAAACTATTGATGAGCCCTAAGTAATTAGGCGTACAAAACATTTATCACAGATTCTATATTTTCATATTGCCTAGAATAAGCTTCATAGAAATCATTGAAATTTTCTTTTATTGCCCCAATGGAAAATAAACTGACATCTAAAAGGTGTTTTTTCATTCTATCATCAAATATTCTGTGCTCAGTTAAAGTTGAAGGATAAGAAAAAACTAGTTCTATTGATGCATTTAAGAAAGGCAGTTGAAGATCGTGAATCTTACAGTGTTCTGAGTATAAATTGTAAAGTCTAACATAATTATCTAATTGGTTTTTTATTAATGATTTGTTTATCAATGGGTGCAGCAATAAAAGCTTGGCCAAATCACTTGTAACAGGCCTTAAACCTTTGTTTTCGCAGTCAAATAATATCAATGTTTTGTCCTCTTTAATGCCATAATTCAAAGGGTGAGCATCTTTGTGGTATGCCAAAGGAATGCCAGTTAATGATGCTTCTATTGGGGTCTTATTTTTCATTAAAATTGATTTGATATTTGCATCATAGTTTAATTTCAATATCAAATCATCCAGTGTTACTTGCTGCATGTCTTTTTTATCCAGCCTTGAATGTATTAATGCAAGAAATCTTACTGATTCTTTAAGGGTTTCATCAAGGTTATTTGCTACGTTATCAAGTGTTATGCATCTTTCCCTTTTTATTATGTTGATATACTTATTGCTTTGAACGTCCTTAATGGGATGCCTTATTGAAGAAACAGAAAAATTTGGCTCATCTTTTATTAAATTGTTAATTAAGCTGGAACATTCTGCTTCAAATGACGCTTCTTTATATGTCTCGTATTCTTTAAAAAGAAAAATATTTTTTAAGAGCTTTTTTGATGCCACTGCATAAACTTTGCCTTTTCTTGTCTGGATTGTTCCTAACTGAAATGATTTGTTGTTTTTTATTTTATTATAAATATCCAGATAGATGTCATCAGCAGAAGATTCTTGGTTTAATGCATCAAACATTAAGGCAATTAATACATGCTGTTCAAGTGTTTTTGCACCAAAACCAGAATATTCATTCAAGAATTTTAATGAAACCTTTTCCCTGAATGTTAAATAGTTTAATGCTATTAGATTTATGAAGGTTTTATCTGATTTCCTAAAAAAATGCTGCAACCTAGATAAATCCCGCATATCTCCAACAGAGAATTTAACATTTTTGAATGGATAGAAAAATGTCAGCATGCCTTTATATGCAAGAAGCTCTTTTATTCTGAACGCTTCTGAATATTTTTCAATTGCATCTTCGAACTTGCTTTGCTTCAGTAATTCTGCTGCTGTTAAAGCTATGTCTGAATAGTTTTCTTCCATAGCCAATATTAAAAAGGAAAATTAATTAAACCTTCTCAAAAATGTAGATTTCCCTTTGGATCTTGGTTTTTCTTGAAGAATATAGTATCGGGAGCTGAATTGTTGGAAATGGATTGTATAGCTTAAAACCAGAGAATTTTGCTATTTCAACAAGATTAATGGAAACTGGAACTTGCTCTTTTGTCTTGAATTTTGGCAGGGCAATGGCTATTTTTCCACCTTTTAATATTATTCTTAACTGCTCAAACAATCCAGAATATATGCTTGCAATATTTGCCGCTATTCTCCTTGTATCCTTTAAGAAAGGGGTTTTATTAAAGCTTGGACCTAGAAATTCTGTTGCCACAGCATCTACTTTCTCAATGTAGCTTGATGATGATTGTGCAGCCTTGTTTATCAATGTAAAATCCGTTTTGAATTTATACTTGTTCTTGAGCCATGTTAGATTTTTCCTGGCAAAGAATATAGACCTTGAATCAATGTCCATGCCTATCACATTAATGTCCATCAGCAATGCTTCCTGCAGGATTGTAGCAGAACCACAGAAAGGATCAAGCAAAACATCGCGTTCTTTTGCCTGAGAGAGATTGATTAATATTTTTGCAATCCTGATTGAAGTAATGCCTTCCCTTTGGAGATATGGCCTTTCATCCCTTTTTTCATACTCCTTAGGATTGAAAACAGCTATTGTTAATGCAATGATGTCTTTAAACAAAATAAGTTCGAAACCTTGTTTAAAAAAATTTTGATTGAAAAAATCAGATGGTGATACGCCAATACCTTCATCAGGTGTTTTGAAAAATGCCTTTATCTTTTCTTTTTTGAATATTTTTTTTAATTCAGACATTATTTTTTCTTTGTTCTTGCTTTCAAACTCTGTTATTGAATATTTTATCTTGTCAAAATTCGGGATTTTTATGTCACTTATTGAATTTATGACTCTAGCAATTTTAACTGTGCCGCCAAGTTTATTTATAAGACTGTTAAAATCAAGTTCTGGTAATGAAATTAAGGCAAGATTCTTGTTGAAAAATTTTATTTTATATTCTATCCTTCTTGATATGAAGTAAGATACCAGCTCCAGCAGGCTTAGCTGGAAGTCCCTTCCCAATATAAAGATATAGTCGTTCATTTTCTGGAAATAATACGGTTTCTATGTTTTATTTTCGTTATTTCATTAAGCACATTTTTAAACAATATTTAAATATTGTAAGGAATGAGTAAAATTGGTTTAATAATCTTGCTGTTCGTGTTTGCATTGTTAAGCGGCTGGAATTCAGAACTGCATAAAGGGGCTGTTGATGCTGTTTATTACTCCATGCCTTATGAAGTCAGGAAAGAGCTAAATTTAAGCTACATGGAATATGGAAGTGTAGCTCCTGATAAAAAATTCAAAGATTTTACAAATCATAAATATCCTTATTCTTATGAAAAATCTAAGAAATGGCTAGAATATGCAAAAACTGCTTATGGTAAAAAAGAGTTCAACAATGCGAGCTATTCTTTCGGGGTTGCAAGCCATTATATCTTAGATAGTTATAGTGCACCCCATTATGTTGTTCATGAAAATTATAAGATGCATGAAACATTTGAAAATTCTTCATTTGAATTTAATCTTGAATGCAAGGACTATGGTTTAACATTAGATTATTTGAACTACAAAGACAATGGGGGAAAAGACTGGGCAGATTGGGTGGAAACAAAAAACAGCAACATACAAAAGGAAGCGCTTGAAAAGGGCATGAAAATGGTTTATAGCCAGGGATTAAGGGCTTTTAATTTTAACTGCTATGAAAAAAGAACTGCATTGGAAGATTATGATTTTATCGGCGAGAATTTAACAACTGCGCTGGTGTTTATCTTCGTACTAATAATAATACTTAGATTTTTTTGAAAGTCAGCATGCCATTTATATTTTTTTTAATGTATTCTTCAGCTGATTTTGACAGGCTGCCTGTTGTAAGAAAAAGTACAGGCATTTTATGCTGCTGGCCCTTGTGATAAGCAAGAATTAAATCTTCGTCGTTAATTTTCTTCTTGTCTTTGAAGTAAGCAAAATACTGGAGATTGCCTATTTGGGATGACAAATAAACTATGAATGCTGTTTCCTTGTTTCTCTTGATTTGTTCTGTTGATATTATTGCTATGTTATTTTTTCTGAAATATGATAAAACATCTTCATTTACTGCTGCTGGTTTTTGCTGTTTTTGCTGTTTTTCCTTCTGCACTGCTTGCTTCCCCTCTTTTACTAGTAATTCTTTAGCAGGCTTTAATGTTTCTTGATAATCTTCTTTTTCCTGTGTTTTTTTAGCTGTTTCTTCAGAAGCTTGTTTTATGCCCAATATTTCTTCTATCATTTTTTTGGCAATGTCATCTGGGGTTAAATACCATTTCCAGAACAGTGTTTCTTGATTATTTTGCTTTACTGCTATTGGAACTGCAAAGTCTTTTAGCTCGCGCAAAGCGACTCTCTGATATGGTTCAAGGCCTTTATCCATTAAAACTATTTTTTGTTTTAACAAGTCATATGCTTTTTTTGGCATGTCTCCGAGATGTTCTCTAAGAGTTTGTAATTTATATTCCTGGCCTTTTATGTAATACAATGAACTGCCGCCAACTTTTGCATTTGACATGAATACCTGGCCGTTTGAAACGAGCTCAGAAAGAACTGCTGAGGAAAACAATATGTTTGAGTTTATTGATTTAGATACATTAACAGGAAGAATGGGTCCGTTAATTCTTACGTATTCTAAAACTTTTGGTCGCAGGTCTTGCATATCTAAACTAAGATAAATGTATTATAAAAGGTTTATGCTGTTATCATGGCCTTATCCATGAAAGCTCCCAGTAAGTAACATCTCCTTCTTCATCAAGGCATCCAATCAGAAGATGCTTTTTTGTTGAATGCGCAACCCTGTTTTTAGCAGAGAATTCATACCAGCTAAAGGCCTCTGATTCATGAACCGGATATAGAATCCATTTTGCATGATCTTCACCAGGCTTAATGCCGCGATCATAAACCCTGAAATCAGCGCCAAATTTCAATGCTGTTTTTACAATATACCCTCTAGATCTCATATCTTGGTAAACGCAATACCTTATCCAAAATTTTGGCTCTATCTCATTTGCCAGCTTGATGAATTTTTCAGTTGTTATTGTCTTGTTTTTATTATCCAGAATTATTATCTTTCCTTTTTCAAGCAGATAAAGCGCTTCAACTAATGAATACTGAATTTTATCTTCATAAGGCTCACCGAATCTTGACTGATCATATAAGTTCCTTGAATTGTCATCAGTTTCAGCCAAAACTCTTTCATGAGCAAAATAGGATTTTGTTGCTTGTATTTGCTCTTTCTCTTCTATGACTTCCTGCTGTTTTTTTTTCTTTGACATCAGAAGAACAAAGCATAAACTATTTAAAAACCTTGTTGTTAAACAATACCATGGAAGTAGTTTTTCTTGGAACTGGGTCAATGGTGCCAACTGTACAAAGGAATGCAACAAGCATTCTAATTAGCTACAAAAATGAAAACTTAATGGTAGACTGCGGAGAAGGAACGCAAAAACAATTAAGATATGCAAATATATCACCTGCAAAGATAACAAGAATACTTATAACTCATTGGCATGGCGACCACGTATTTGGGCTGCCAGGATTATTGACAAGCATTGCTAAATTTGCTCCTGAGAAAAAGATTGAGGTATATGGGCCAATAGGAAGCAGCAAGTATCTTAACATATTGCTATCAAGCTATGTGCCATTTGAAAAAGCAAATCTAAAATTGCATGAAATAATAAATAATGGAGTATTCTTTGAAAATGAAGATTTTATTTTAAAGGCATTTAGATTAGAGCATACAACAACATGTTTAGGGTATGTGTTAATTGAAAAGGACAGGAGAAATGTTGATGTTAATTATGTAAAAAAGTTTGGATTAAAACAGCATCCGATATTAAGGGATTTGCAGCAAGGCAGAGATATAATGTGGAACGGCAAAAAAATACTTGCAAAGAACGCAACAAAAATAAAAAAAGGAAAAACAATTAGCATTGTTCTTGACAGCAAAGCATGCAGGAACATCATAACCAATGTAAAAAATTCTGATTTATTAATATGCGAGGCGACATTAGGGGATGAATTTGAGGAAAAGGCTGATGTGTACAAGCATTTGACAGCAAGCCAGTCAGCAAAGATAGCAAAAGATTCAAGTGTAAAAAAATTGATTTTAACCCATTTCAGCCAGAGGTACAAGAATGTTGATAATTTGGTTAAAGATGCAAGAAAGATATTCAAAAACACCCTTGCTGCAGAAGACTTAATGAAAGTTCTTGTTTGAATTGTAGATGTTAAAAATAAACAAATCTTTCCATGCAGTTAAAATCAAGCCGTAAATTATCCTTGCTATCAGGGCCATTGCTGACAAGGCTTTGATGTTAGATAAATCAGCAAAATTAAGGATTATAGATGGTATAACAACAAGAATTATCAATAATACTGCTGTTATTGCTGTTTTTTTATGCGAAAAGAAATAAACAAATGATTTTTTTACAGCATTAAATGGTGTTGTTTCCATGATAAATAATATTGCGTAGCTGAATAACAAACCAAGACCAAGCAAGATTATTGCTATTAATGTGAGCAGTATCAAGATTATAACCATGATCTGTTCGTTAACTAATGATAGCACGAGGCTTATAACAATAATTACCAATGCAACCAGGGCAATTAAAAAAAACTGCAGGATTTTTATCAAAAGAACATCTTTTAGTTTTGTTTGGCCATAACTGAATGCATTGCTAATTGACATTGGTCTTTTCTGGATTATTGCTTTTGTAAGACCAAGACGCATGGCTATAAATCCCGAGTTTGTGATTAATGCAAATATTATAAAGGCTGCAAATGATGCCAAAAGTTTTGCAGGATTGGCATAGAAGATATCAAGAAGCTGGGCTGATGTCAAGTTTTGACCCTGCATGATTATGCTAAAGAGACCATTAATGTAAAAAAATATCAACAATAGAAGAATTATTATGATATTCTGGATTACTATGGGAACAAACAGATTTATACTTAAATCCTTCCAGCTCTTTTTGAATGATTCAAAACACATTGAACATAAACTGGAAAAGGTTGTTTAAATAATTTACTATTTTTTATTTAATTTTTCTATAACTAATAATCCAATATAACCACATTTCTTGCACTCGTACATATTAAAGAAACCCGGGAGATAAGGATGAATATCTGCACTTTTACATTTTGGACAGTATTTCATAATTAACTTATGATTTTTATTTATTTAAGCCTTTTTAATGTGTAATAAATTTATAACTCTCATTCTAATCTTTGTATCTCAAAAAGAGCTAATTTGGCATATGCTCTGCTCGGCATCTTTCTGCTTCTCTGCGATAATATTCACCTTGTTTATCATCAAAAGCACAAGCTTCGCGCTTATATAATGCTAGGACATTACAACATATCTTCCAACAGAACAAAGATAAAGCTTTTCTGAAAGACCAATAAGGTTACTATAATTCATGTGTTCTTTTGTTATGCCAACATGTTTGTCTTCAGTACAAAACCTGCAATAATTACATTCCATTTCTAGTTTGTTCATTTTATATCTCCCCTTATCTTTTGTTTTATTCCTTCTTCTTGATCTGGTCTTTTAAATTAAGCTTCTTTAGCAATTCTTTGTACCTATTTCTTATTGTTACTTCTGTTACACCAGCTACATCAGCAACTTCTCTCTGAGTTTTCTTTTCATTGTTGATTAAAGCTGCCACATATAATGATGCTGCTGCTATTCCTGTAGGACCACGACCAGATGTTAACTCTGAGTTCTGGGCTTTTTCTAGAATCCCAACTGCCTTGCTTTGTGTATCTGCTGTTAATTTTAATGCAGATGCAAACCTTGGAATATAATCTATTGGATTGCTTGGTAGTATTCTAACTCCAAGTTCTCTGGTAACAAACCTGTAAGTTCTGCCTATTTCTTTTTTGTCAATTCCAGATGCTTCTGACAATTCATCCAATGTTCTTGGAACCTCATGACGCCTGCAAGCAGCATATAACGCACCTGCAACAACAGATTCCATGGATCTACCCCTTACTAAGCCCCTTTGAACTGCCATTGTATAAATCCTTGCTGCTTCCTCTTCAACTGATTTTGGAAGTTTTAAAAATGATGCTACTCTCCTTAATTCTGCCAATGCTAATTTTAAGTTTCTTTCAATGGCTGTTGAAACTCTATATTGCCACTTTCTTAGCCTAAAGAACTTGTTCCTGCCCTTTGATTCAAGCTTGTAGATGTCTCCTTTCTGGCCAATGTCTGTTCCTAAGCCCCTGTCAAATTTAGTATAGCTCATAGGAGCGCCTGTTCTACGCATCTTGTCGGCTTGTTCATGGTCAAATTCCCTCCATTCCTGGCCAAAATCGACCATTTTTTCTTCTATAACAAGACCGCAGTCTTTGCAAATCACTTCTCCTTTGCTTTTATTAAGAATTAAATTGATACCACCGCATTCTGGACATTTCTTAATATAAACCCCCATGATAACCCCCTGCAAAAGTTTATTACTTCTAAATGGAAGCACAAAATCTTTAAATATTGACGTTATAACTTATATATAAAGCTTACTATTATTTTGTTTACTTCTTTTTAGTGGTTACTTAAAACTGGCTATTAAAAGCATTTTATTACATTTTGAGTTAATGTCCCTTAGCTTGCTATGGTAGTGGAGCTAGTGGAGCTTTACCAGATAACTAGATAAGAACTGCGTTAACTGTGTTTTCTTGGCCTGGCCTGTTTGTTATTTTGGCTTTGCCCTTGTCTGTTTCTATTATTGTTCCTTTTGTCATTATGTTTCTTCTTACGTAATGCCTATTGGATGGGTTTTCAAGTATTGTTTTTATTGCTGCCTTAGAATGTGCTTTTGTTTTTGGGTCATAAACATTGACTGCACCTATTTTCAATAATTTAAACTTCTCATGGTTACTGCGCGATCTAAGAGAAATTGATTTTTTTTGGCCGATAGTTGTTAATGTTGGCTGCCTGGCTATTTCATATTTGCGCTTATGCCTATATGCAATATACCTACTGCCTGTTGCTTTTCTTCTTGGCCTTGTATGAGTTAATGCCATAAGAGATATTCTATTAATATGGGTTTATAAAGTTTTTTAGTTAAGTTTATAAAGTATATTAATGAGATAAAGATTATGGAAACTGACAGACCATTGGATGCGTTAAACAATGCAAGAAATAAGAGGGTAATTTTAGAGCTGAAAAATCAGAAGCAGTTCATTGGAAAGCTAAAGGCATTTGATATACACATTAATGCTGTTCTTGATGATGCAGAAGAGTATGTTGACGGTCAATTAAGAAAGAAAATGGGTACTGTATTTGTAAGAGGCGACACTATTATTTATATTGCTGTGGCTGATTAATATGGTCAAAGGCACTCATTCTATGGGTAAGAAGGCTGGCAAGAGCAAGTATGTTATAAGATGCAGAAGATGCGGAAAAAGAAGCTACCATGCAAAGAAAAAGAAATGTGCTTCGTGCGGTTTTGGCAGGAGCAAGAAACTAAGACATTACAGCTGGCAAAAGAAAAAAAGCTTTCCTAAAGTTATAAAAAGATAATGGAACACTATTTTTCTGAAAAACAGAATAGCAAATTGGATTTAAAAAAAATAAATGTTAAGTCTAAAAATTTAGATTTTAATGTTTTTTCTGCCAAGGGTGTTTTTTCTAAAAACAGATTGGATAAAGGAACTAAACTGCTAATTGAAAATGCAATTGTTAAAGGCAATATTCTTGATTTGGGGTGTGGAATTGGAATCGTTGGAATATGCATCAAGAAGCTAAATCAAAAATTAGATGTTACAATGAGCGATGTTAATGAAAGGGCTCTAGAAATTGCCAAGATGAATTCCAAGAATTTGGATGTTAAAATTGTCAAGTCAGATGTTTTTAATAATTTAGATGAAGAATTTGATGTTATTCTCTTGAATCCGCCACAGGCAGCTGGAAAAGAAACATGCTTTAGAATGATCAGAGAAAGTTTTGAGCATCTGAAAAAAAATGGATTTTTTGAATTGGTTGCAAGGCATAATAAAGGCGGAAAAACCTACATGAATTACATGAAAGAAATTTTTGGCAATGTGAAAGACATTGTAAAGGAATCTGGCTACAGGGTTTATTTGGCGAAGAAACTTATTTAAACTGATTTTCTTAAGATTACCTTGTGCGGAGGTGCCGGAGCGGCCAAACGGGCTAGAGACTTAACAATCAGCCAAGCTTAGGCTACTCTTGTATGAGAAACCTAGTGGCTTAGTGCCTACGCAGGTTCAAATCCTGTCCTCCGCAATATTTAAATACCAAATATGGCTTAGGAAAGAACATGGGATTATTTAATTATGGAAGAGGTATACTAAAAAGTATTTTTCCATCAAAATATGAGGGTTCTATAAAAACTTATGACCAGCTTAAAGGCCGGTTGGAAAAAGACATATACAACCTTCAAAAATTAACAGTAAACAAAACTGTTGATATTAATTCTTATAGAAGACAGCAAAATACAGCAATGACGCATTATGGTGATTTGATAGATACTGTTGAACAGCTGAAGGATAGGTATGCAAAAGAAAAATATAGTGAAAAGAAAGAAAAAATAGAGAAGGATCTCAAATATATGGTTACTTCTTTAAATAAACTTCATGGTTCATACAGCAAATTTTTGGATGATGCAAAAAAGAGGGGTGTTAAACTAGGAATCAGTGAACTAAGGGCTGAAGAAAAAGAGATAGCTAAAGAGAGTGCTGATTTAGAAGGCATGATTGGAAAAACAGCTGCTGTTTTCTTATTGGTTGCAGCAAGCGGAAGCTTTGGTTATGCTTTAACAAAGGCTTTATTTGGAAACATGCTGGATGTAACCGGGGGTGCTGTTGGTGTTGTATTGAATAATAATCCTTCCTTGTTTTTGAGCACTCTTGCCTTGATAATTGTAATATTCCTTGTTTCACCTTCTGATATTAGTAGAACTTAGTAGAACTATTGATAGGAAGAAAAAGAGGTAATTATTCTATTATGGAAATCTTTGCCATATCACTATATTTATTTTTTACATCACTGTCTTTTTTTTGTGAAGAAATAATAAAGTACAGTTCTATATTTTTAGTTAAATCTGAATTTATCATTTTTATATTAATTGGATATTCCCTTTTAACAGTGCACGTACCTTTATTAAACTGAACATTTTCTATTTTTCCTATAAGATCATTTGGGGTACTAAATGAATCATATTCTTTTACCTCAATTGTAAATCTCTCATCTTTGTCACAATCTTTATCAAATTTTGCAATTAGATATATTTTTTCACCTATTGGAATATCATAATAATCATCGTTTCCAATTTTTTTTAAACCCTGCCAATCTTGAGCTATATAAGCTTCTTCAAAGATAGATACTATTTCTTTTGATGCTTGTGATGATTCACAAATATTCTTTGAATTCCATTTACAATCTAAACCGCAATTATTTTCTGTGCATATCTCTTTATTATCGAATTCACCACAAAGTTTTTCAGATGTTTCTTCTGGGCAGTCCAAGCAAGTATAAGATAATCTCCCGCGTATTTCTAGATAGCATGAACCTAAGCCTTGACATTCATCAAAATCACAACTATTAAATATACCTTTACCACAAATAGAGCAATCTGAAAGTCTTGCTTCTTTCTTAGTTGTTTTTTCTGGTTCTTTAGCAAGTTCTTTGCCGGTTTCTTTCGATGTTTCTTCAGCAGTATCTTCTTTTGCTTTAGCACCATTTTCTTTTTTCTCCTTGGTTTCTTTCGATGTTTCTTCGGCAGCACCTTCTTCTACTTTATTACCATTTTCTTCTGATTTTACAGTAACCCTAGCCCATTTTTCATATGTTTCACCAATGCTAAACTGAGCTTCTGCTCTTAAATCAGTTTCATCTGCTTCTCGAACAATCTTTTGATAGATGCTTATTGCGTTCCTGCAATTCTCTGAATCTTCTTTATTGCAACCAAGTTTAGACTTATCAGCTTCAGGCATATAAACATCTTTTATTTTTTGTTTATCTATCAATCTTAAGTCATATCCCTGCTGTAATGTTTGTTTTAAATCACCAACTGCTTTTTGAGTTTCTTCAAGATGCTCTTTATCTTTTATCAAGTTCTTTAAAGATTCTGAATATAAATAACAAATTCCCAAATCCCTGCCTTTTTCATCCTTGCCGCATGTTCCAACCGGCTTCCAGAAGTCCTGAGCTCCGCTTCCTATATCAGGATCAACACCAGCGCATTTCCTAATTATTCCGGTTTGAGTAAGGCCTGTTGAAAATGAGCCGACCCCTGCTTTTACAACATTAGATGAAAATGACTGACCTGATGAAAAGGAATAATCTGAGTATCCTATGTCTGTTAATCTTCCTGATTCTGGAACACATTCTTTTTCTGAATTAATTTGTTTTTTTGCCTCTCCAGAAAGATACAAATCATTGAGGTAATTCATCCCAAAGTCTGTTGTTACTTTTCCAAAACCACATTCTGAAATTCTTCCATATCTTGAGGTTTGAATATCAACACACATTTCATTGTAGCCAGAAATATATTCACGGTCAATATTTTCATCAGCGAACTTGCCTTTTTCAAGCCTTTTATTCTGGGCTATAAACTGTGGTCTTAATGGTGTTAAAGCATTTCCTGTTTGATCAGTGCTTCTTAAGTAAACAGAATATGAAACAGCTTCATTCTCGCCAGCATAAATATGATAATAAATGCTGTACAATGATGTTGGTATTCTTGCTACATCCTGGTATGGAACTGAATCAAAAAATGCCATGAATTGCGGAGGGCTCTCTGGCTTTTGTATCTGGCTGAAGAAGTCACCAACACCCGGAACCTTTCCAAATATCGCTGACTTGCAGATTTGCGTTCCTATTTCATCTAAACTGCCCCCTTTATATGCTGCAAAAACATTCTTTGCATAATTTTGAGTAAAGTATTTTGCTGAGTTTATTGAATTATCGAAATTATCTTTAAATGAGCTGTATTCAGAGCCTTCTGCTGCAGCAAATAATTTTTCTGTTATCAAGCTTATTAATCCCCCTTTAACATTGAATATTGCAAGTCCTTCTCTCCAAAGCATATCACAAATGTAAATATTCCTGATTCTATCACAAATTCCAACTGATTGGCCCTTGATTTTTTGCGTTTCAAGGCATTGCTTGTATCCAGATAATATTGAATTAATATTCTGCAGTCCTGCGCTTATTCCTGTTATGCAGACTGGCATTTTAACTTCTGGGAAATTATTCATGCATAAAACAGAACTGCCTATAATCCCTGTTTCAACAACATTATCAACCTGCCAATTTCCCCCTAAATTGCACCTGCTTGGGGGGCATATAACTGGATCGCACGCATTAAACAATAGACTGCAGTCACCAGGATCCATGAAATCAACACAGTTCGGGCCTGAAATTTCTTTTTGTTCTTTTGCTACTGTATATGTTCCCAAATCAGAACTGCATTTTACTTTATCTCCTTCTTTAAAAGTGGCTTTTTTTGTAAACATTGAATTTAACCTGCTAAGGCAGTTGTCAACAGAATCCAATGACTGATAATAGGCTGTTTTTCCTGGATCTTTTTTTGCATCTATCTTTTGATCTTCTATTGAATCAATTTTTCTATCTGTAGCAGCGCCTAATGTAGAATTTGGAAATACTCTTTCATAAACATCTGATTTTGATACTCGGCCATTAGATGAATATTCAAATTCAACATATTTTGTTGCATCAATGCTCAGTTGCTTGACCATGCCTGCATTTCTGTCTCCTTCTGGAAGCCTGGTTAGCATTGCTTTATGCTTTTCTTTTGGCTCGCCAGTTATTATGCTAACAGCTGTTGGATTTGAACCACCAGGGCCTACAATGTAAACCACCTTGTTTGGATCTTTGAGGTAAAGGTCTATATCTTTGTCTATGCTATTACTAGTTTTTGTGAATGGTCCATAACCAGTTCCACATACATCATTATTTTCTTTTGTATCTTCTTTTGTATCTTCTTTTATGCAAAGAGGTTTTTCAGTTCCTGTTGTCCAATCTATATAATAATAATTTTTTCCATTCAGTTTGATATCAAATTTATCAATAGAATTTAATTGGTCTGGCGGCCTAAATGCTGCTGATCTAACTGCTTCTAATTTTTTGATGACATCATTTCTTAAAGGGTTACCATTTTGAGAGTTTTCAGCCAATATATCTTTGAATACTTCATTTTCTTTGAGCCATGCATCAATTGGTTCTTCATTATCCTTATCATCCGGAAATAGTTTTTTTAATTTTTCATTTATTTTAGACTTTCTATAAATTGTAAATAGTTTCTCTCTGTTAGCAAGATATTCAGAATTGGTTATATCACGATTCAATAATCCAGTTATTAGTTTTTTATTGTTTTCATAATTTTTGTCTAAACTAGTAAAATCATCAAATGCTGTTTTTTCAGCCAATGCTGTCCTTAAATTAATATCTTCTTCTAGGAAATTCAGTAGGTAACTTGGATCTTCTTCTGAGAATTTCTTTGCAAAATACCAGTCTTTTAATGTTTCTGAATCTTTTAATTTTATATATGGCTCTATTTCTGGCTTGGTCAAGAAGTCTTTGGAATCTATTTCTGATATTATGCTTTCTGCTTTTTCCAAATCTTCATTGTAATTGTCGTAATTATCGTCATCTAAAATGAAACTGTCAAAGGACTCTTTTGTTTCGGATTCTTTGTATTTTGCTTCCCATTTGTCCCTGATTTTCTGCCTCGCTAATACGCTTTTTCCACCGCCAAAGAGGAGGTTTTTTGCCCATACAACACCAAATGTTACATAGCATCCCTTTATCCAGTAATTATGTATTTTGTTTACTTTTCCTATTAAACTATCTAATTTTTTAATTAATTTTGCTGTCTTGTTGATTTCCTTGTCAATTGTATCCGAGAATAATGGCAGTTCGAAGGGTCTTTTTTCTATTGGCAAATGCAAGTTGAATTTAATGTAGCTTTCTGCTTTTTCTGAAACAGGCCTTATTGTAACTGCTGCTTCTCTCTGAAGATTGACTGATTTGAATCTTATTTTTGCTTTCTTATCCTTGTCACTCAGTGTTATAATTCCAGAAGAACCCAAATCAATTTCAAATAATTCTTCACTACCCTGATTCTGGTAGCTGAGTTCAATGGAGTTATCATTTATTTTTTTAACAGTTAAATCTTGAGAATCTTTTGTGTTTATTGTGCTTCCTTCTTTGACATTTATTTCAGCACCATCATTTATTGTTATTACAGCTGTGCTTTGGAATTTTGGATCAGGGATGCTTACATCAGTTAAGAATACTGTAACAGACTCTCCAGAAGGTTCTTCTAGTGTCAGTGCTTTTGATTTTAGCTTGAATCCTTTTTTGAGCTCTGTTATCTCTTTTTCTATATCTTTTTCTTTATATGGGTCGCCTTTATCTCCGAATTTATCTAAATAGGCTTGAAATGCATTGATAGCTTTTTGTTCATCATTTAACCTCATGTAAATGTAACCTATTCGCAACTGGGCCCTGCCTGCTTTTTCATAATCAGGATAATTATCAACAACTTCTTGGTATGCTGAAATTGCTTTTAGAAGAAAATCTGCATCTGTTTGTTCAATTCCTGAAGATGTTACAAATGATGGCTGTTGATTTGTTTTACTCTCAATAAAGTTTATAATATCATCTCTTTTGGCTAAATAACTATTAGCATTATCTTCTGCATTTTTCTTTTCTCCATTACTTAAATCTAAGGATTCTGCATCAGATTTAAATTTGTTATATTGCTCGCTATAATATGCACCAATTTTACTTAACCAGCCTTTAGCTCGCTCTTTTGCCTCATCGCAATCCTCAGCATTGATGATGCTTTTAAGGGTATTTATATCATCATCAAATGATATTATAGCTTGATCTTGAGATTCTTCATTGTTATTTGATTCTTCATTGTTATTTATTTTTTTACTAATATCAATTATTTTCTTATTAACATCTTCAGCACCGTTTATACCTTCAACATTGCATTCTGATTCTGCTGTTTTTTTCTCTTTAGCTGATTCTTCTCCAACAGCCCCCTCACCAAATTCAATTGTAAATTCTTTTGATTTTTTTCCTTCTCTTTTCAAGGTAATTGTTCTAATGTCTGTTCCAGTGCCTTTGCCTGCTTTATAATCTATTTTTGAAACTATGTAGCTGCTTCCAGGATACAATCTGGAACCTTCTGAAATTGTAGAAAATTTAATATCGCCATTATCAAAAGATATCATGGCATTTACTGTCTTTGATTTGGATCTTATGTCATCTAAGCTAATATAAAACTTATCAAACAAGCTTCCAAAACCACGCAACTCAGACCATAATGACCTTGTTTTGATTATTTTTTCCTCGCCTTCTTTTATTCTTATGCCTTGGGCTATTCTATTTCCATTAACATCATAAATATCAAACATTGCTTCTTCTGGCTGTATTGAAGTTACCCTTATGTATCCATTTGAGAATTTGTAATTATCCCTTTGGTTTGACCAGTCTGATTCAGACAATTGAGACAAAACAAGATTATACGAACTGTGGCCAAGGTCTTCTGAAACAGAAAGGTCTATTTTGCCTTCTAATTCTATGTTTATTGAATCTGGAACGTCTTTTTCTTTTGGTATTCTCTTTATTGGCACTATTATTGAGCCCAAATTATTATAGCCTAATTCTGGTTTGTAACCTGTATCACTAAGGTCATACCTGTCTCTTGACATGCCGAAGTATTTGTCAGAAACAAAGTCCATTGCACCAAAATTCTGCCTTGGCGGCTTGATGTACCTTATAGAGCCTATTGTTATTTTTTTATCAGCCGGCTTTGTTGTAATTTTTGTTGGCTTTACATTTATGCTCGTTATTTTGTCTATTGTTATTAATGGGTTTGTTGGCAGACCGTTTAACAAGGCATAGATATTAACATCCTGCTCTTCCAGCAAAGAAGTCCTTAATACTCTTGGCTGGTATTCATCAATGTTTATTATTATATCCTCTCCAGCTTGCTCTTCTAAATCAGAGGAATCATCTGCTATACTGAAAATATTTCTGTCGCTATCTGAATCTTTTGTACTTAAAATGTCGCTTTTTTCTGATGCGTCTGCTCTTTTATTATCTGGTTTTGCCGGCAATTGAGCATAAGCAAATGTACTGCTGAATACCAAAAAGATTACAAATATTGCAATAAGTTTTTTCATCATTTTAACAATGGTGTTTTAAAATAAATATTGTCTTTATTTTTTGATATTAATTCTATTATTTTTGGTATATCATCTACTGATTCTGGAAGTCTGTTTCTTACTGCGTAAACTATTATTTTATTTGATTGGGCTAATTCTTCCCTGCTTAATGAATATTCAAATTCCTCTCCGCCAACAATTGCCTGGCTTAATATTATAGCAGGTATTGTGGTTTCAAAGCATTTCTTTTCTGTCAGGCCTATGATTCCAAGCAGTCCTTTCTTCGGCATGTTTGAACATGATTTTATCTTATTCTCTTTTAATTGAATTGGTGTTGTCAAATTAGACATTATTGTTGCCTTTATGTTGTAATTGCCGGCAATTAAATCAATTGATGTATCAGAAGGATAAATGGCATTTGCAAAGTAATTCTGGTCTTTGTCTTCAAACTGCAATAAAACCATCTCTGAGGACAATATTGCTCGATCGCCGCCCTTTTCATTTGTAACCAATACAGTCAAATCCTTCTTGTAAATCGGCTCGAGATTAATTGAAATTTCCTGCTCTGCATTTGTTGATGCGAGAACTTGGGCAGAATTATAACCTTCTTTTTCAGCTGTTATCAAACCGTTTAAGCATTGAGGGAATAATAATTCTTTATCTGAAGAGCCAATATCACATATTACACCAAGACATTTGAAAGATATTTTTGCATCGTCTAACTGATTTAAATTGCCATCTGCGTCAAAGCCCATGACATTTAGCTTAATTTTTTCAATTGGATGTTCGCATACTCTTGCGTTTTTGCCTTCAAGATAATTTATATCCACTGTGCTTTTTTTCGGCTGATTGTGGTCTATTATGACTTCATTTGCGAACTGGAATGTATAATCATCTTTCGTCAATGCTATTAATACAGGATACCTTAATGAATAAACAAAGTTATAGTAATTAAGGCAGAATAACTGCGAGACAAATTTTCCTGCTGGTGATGATATAAAGGATTCGCTTTTAAGTATTGGATCATCAGGCAATACATCAACAAACATAGGCCAGTTTTCAGAGAACATGAAGTTCGCTTGAAGATCTGGATCTTCTTTCTTCAATACAGGCAATTCAAAATATTTATGATTTTTATCAACTAATTCATAGTCTGTTCCATGTATTTTCAGGTATTGTATGTTGCTGCTTATTATTGATTTTATGTTCCGCATTGCATTAAACCTTGACCATGTTTTCTGGGAGCATTCAAAATCAACCCCTGAATAAGGGATTTCATCATAGACAACAAACATGTCCATTGTTTTCTCTTCTAAGAAATTTGATTCCATTTCGCTTTCAAGAATTTGCTTTGAATATGTGTAAAGCTCGCCAAGTGGCTTTTGTATTGTTGCTGAAAACTTGTTTATCGAGACAACAGTATTATTCTTCCTTACTGTCAGGGGCATTTCTGTTTTTATTGAGATGCTCTTCTCAAATATTGATGCTGATGTTTTTGGATTTTCATAAGTTATATCCAAAGGAACACTTTCAAGATCAATGCATTGCAATAAGTTATCATTAACGTAATTTGCTAATTCTTTTTCCATTAGAGCTGTATCCGGAAGATTTAATTTTTGTATTCCGCTGGCATCTTGGTAAAACCAGTATGGAACATAAACACCTGGTACTATGACCAATGTGCTTGCAAAAGGATTTGCCAGATTCAATGGTTTTTGTTCATCAGGCAGATTTAGATAACCGCCGCGAGCACCCATTTGGTCTGCTGCATCATCAGCAAGATCAATAATGCAAGACTCTATGTTCGATTTAACTTCATCAGCTTGTCTTTGAAGCTCTGCTTTTGGAATTTCTTGCTTTGTTATCTTCGCCAATATTATATCCTTGTAAGCTATTCCAATAACTGCTAAGGCTGCTATGATTATGCCTAGAACTATAAATGCTGTTGCTTGGGCTTTTTTCATTTTTTCTTCACCATCACTATTTTTGAACTGCCAAAATTCCTTACAGCAACAAGCTTTTTCTTTTCTAAGCTGCTAATAACATCAGGAATAGTAACATCGGGAATAGCCATGTTTTTTATGCCAAATTGCTGAGCAATCATACTAAAATTGACTAGATTATTCTTCCTATCTATAACTCCTATCAACTCTTTTTTATTTGGCATTTTAACTGATGATTTATACCTTCTTTTTTGGTCAGGGTTCTTCCTTTATATACATTTTTAATTCCAAATTTTTTTCTAGTTTATATTCAAGCTCTTTTTCTTTCATTTTTTATCTTTATCCCAATAAGGAGATTTGCATTTTGGGCATATTCGAATCTCAATTTTTCTTGGTATCCATCGGTGCCCGCAACGCTTGCATTTAATTTGAAACTTGCTTAGATTTATTCTCATACCTAATAAGTATAACTTTAAAAGTATATAAAGCTTTTGAAAATGTTGTCAATTATAGCAGCAAAAACATCGCAAGAAAAGCATGGCAATGCTTAAATATTTTTGGCCCTTATGTAAAATATACTATAACATGTACAAACGCAGAGATTTTTTGAAGACAGGATTGTTAGGGTCTACAAGTATATTTCTAGAGGGATTTACCCCAACAACAACAAAATACCAAGGCATTGTCGAAGGTTATTTCACATTGCCCACTTTCTTAAAGAATGTTTACAAGCCTATTAATTTTGATGATTTTTTTGTGAAAATGAGTATTAAGATAAATGTATATGACTATGATGCGTTGATATTGGGTGAATCTCATGGTAGAGATGCAGAGAGAAAAGCAGCTATAAAAATATTAAACAACATAGAAAATAAAAAGATAATATTTGTTGAAGAAGGCCATGATCCTGAAAAAGGGGTAAGAAAAAGGGGAATTTTAACAGATGATGAAGAGTATAGAAATGACTTGCCGCAAAACCTAGAGCACATAATACTGGAAAATGGCAATTATTTTGAAGAAGATTTTTTAGACTTCATCAAGGACAAAGAGAAAAGTTTAGATAAATTATTTGTTGTTTACTGCAGGGATATGCATACATCGCAAGACGTTAGGATGCTAATGAAACATTCAACACAATATGCCATGCAAATGGACGTTTCTTCTTACATAGAAAAAGCAATAAAGAAAGAGATAATCTACTCAAATGACAAAAAAATTCATAACACTTTCAACAATTTAAATAAAAAATCATTTGTTGTTAGCTTGCTGGACATGAAGTACATTTATGACAAGATACAAAAAGAATTCTCAATGTATATAAACAGGTGCTTAAAAAGGAAAGAGGATATGGATGAAATTAATGGCAAAATATATTATTTCAACAAATTATGGCTGGATTGCTATTCTGCCTTAAATGGACAAAATGAGATGTTTATTTGTCTGGCCAATGATGTTTACCTTGCAGCATTGAACAATAAAATTGAAAGGAAAGCAAAAATTGTTGACGGCTTTAAGATATTAGCCAATAATAAAATTATGAGAGAAAAACTGGAAGATAAAAAATTTATGGTTAATAGCGAAGAGGTAAGTGAAAACGTCCAAAAATTCTATTTCTCTGAACCAGATGCTGAAGGATGCAATCTGCTAGTGGACGTTGACTTAGAAAAAGAAGAGATCATTAATTTTGATGGATCATAAGTGGGCTCAGAGGGAATTGAACCCCCTGCCTTCTCGACGTCAACGAGATGTCATACCGATAGACCATGAGCCCAAAAAGCCTTTGGCCAGATTTGAACTGGCGATCTCTTGATTACAAGTCAAGTGCATTACCACTATGCTACAAAGGCATAGTCAAAACTAGACAACGGTTCTTTTTTAACCTTATCGGATTTTTCAGTAGATAGGAAAGTGCAAAAGTGGGAACTGAATGAAATATATCCTCATTATAGGGCTTAAAGTCTTCATTTTCAAGATATTGTAGTGCGAGAGCCTTTTGTTTTGTAGTGCTGTATCATTCCATAGGTTCTCATCATATCCCTATTTCTAGCTCTCCATAGTCTGTTTTTTTGTCTTTCTGGTTCTGGATTATTCTGTCTCTTTAACTTAGCTTTTGCATTGAGCATTTCTCTATTTTTCTTTCTATAATCTTGTTTTCTCTTTAGATCATATTCCCTATTCCCTAATCTCCATTCTCTGTTTAACTGCCTTATTTTTTCTTTATTTTTGGATAAGAAATAGTTTTCGTTCAGGCTATTGGCTTTTGCCATCAGTCATAGACTGGTGGAAATCGATTATTATATTGTCATAACTTTAGATTTAAGTTGAAAAATTAATAATTATCCTGTAGAGAAAATGCTATAAATTAACCTAGATAACTTGGAATATCTTTTGCTATTCCTGCTTTTGCTTTCCTGAAATAGTCCTCTTCTATTTCTTTGTAAGATTCCATTACTTCTTTTGACACAGATGGCTTTACTTTCTTCAAGGATTCTTCAAAGAATTTTTTATTGACTTCTTTTGCATTTATATCCTCTCTTAATGCGAGCAAAGCTGCTTCTCTGCAAACTGCATCTATATCAGCTCCAACGTAGCCTTCTGTTTTTTCTGCAATCTTTTCAAGGTTAATATCCTTTGCAAGAGGCATGTCTTTTGTATGTATTTTTAATATTTCAAGCCTTGCTTCTTTTTCTGGAGGCGTTAACAATAAAATCCTGTCAAACCTTCCAGGCCTTAGCAAAGCTGGATCTAACATATCAGGCCTATTGGTTGCTGCAATAATAACTACATCATTTAGCTCTTCAAGCCCATCAATTTCAGACAACAAAGTATTAACAACCCTTTCTGTTACTTTTGCCCCCACTTCAAATCCTCTTCGGGGAGCGATTGAATCTATTTCATCGAAAAAGATTATACATGGTGCAACTTGGCGCGCTTTTTCAAATATTTTTGTAATGCCTTTTTCACTCTGGCCCACCCACATTGAAATTATGTCAGATGATTTAACATTAATGAAATTTGCTTCTGCTTCGCTGGCAACTGCTTTTGCCAACAATGTTTTTCCAGTTCCTGGTGGACCGTACATCAATATGCCACGGGGGGGTTTTATGCCTAATCTTTTAAATGCATGCGGATGCTTTAATGGCCATTCCGTGCTTTCCTTTAATTCCTGCTTTTGTTTTTCTAAACCCCCTATGTCATTCCATTTTATGTCTGGTGTCTCTATTAAAACTTCTCTTAAGGCAGATGGCCTTACTATTTTTAATGATTCTTTGAAATCATCGCTTGTTACTTTTAGTTTTTCCAATATCTCTTCTGACAATGGCTCTTTCTCCTGCAGTTTTAATTCTGGCAATAATCTTCTTAGAACATTCATTGCTGCTTCCTTGCATAATGCTTGCATGTCAGCTCCAACAAAACCATGAGTTATGTCTGCAAGATACTGGAGCTTGACATCTTTTGCCAATGGCATGTTCCTTGTATGGACTTTTAAAATATTCAGCCTGCCTTTTTTATTTGGAACGCCGATTGTTATTTCTCTATCTAACCTTCCGGGTCTTCTTAATGCTGGATCTAATGAGTTAGGCCTATTGGTTGCTGCAATTACAACGACCTTTCCTCTTGATTTTAATCCATCCATTGAAGTAAGAAGCTGGCTTACCATTCTTCTTTCAACTTCACCGTGCACTTCTTCCCTTTTTGGCGCTATTGAATCTATTTCATCAATGAATATTATTGCTGGAGCATTTTTTTCAGCTTCTTCAAATATGTCTCTAATTCTTTTTTCACTTTCCCCATAAAATTTATTCACAACCTCTGGTCCGTTAATCAGCATGAAATTTGCTTCTGATTCATTTGCAACTGCTTTTGCCAATAATGTTTTTCCAGAACCAGGCGGACCGTGCAATAAAACACCTGCTGGAGGGTCAATGCCTAACCTGGAGAATATTTCTGGATGCTTTAATGGAAGCTCTACCATCTCGCGAATTTTTTTTATTTCTTCGTCTAATCCACCAATGTCTTCATAAGTAACTTCTGGAACTTTTTCTTCAAGGATTTCAACTGCTTTTGGACTTATTGATATTTCAGTCTGCTCTGTAACAATAACTGGTGGTTTTGGATTTGTATTTACAACTATGAATTTTAAGCCACCCAATCCAAAATTGCCCATGAAGCCTTGTTCAAAAACATCAAATATATCCTCAAAAGAGGAACCTGTCATTGTTCTTCTTCTTCTGCGAGTACCTCCAGGAGAAAAAATATCGCCTTTCATTAAAGCTCTGCCTATTAAAGAACGCTTGAATAATTCAGCATCTGCCTGTACAACAACGCCTTTTTGAACAGGGGCTATTTGAACTGATTTTGCTTCTTTTACATCTGCTTTTCTTATTTTAACATAATCGCCTATGCTGGTTTTTGCATTTCTTCTTAAAATACCATCCATTCTTATAACAGCCTGGCCAACATCTGTAGGATAAGCCCTGTCGACAATTCCCACTGTTGCCCTCTGGCCTTCAATTTCAATAATATCGCCAGGCCTAACACCAATAGAATTCATTGTTTCTGTATCTATTCTAACAATGCCCTTGTATGCTTCTTCTTGCAGGGCTTCCATTACTTTTAGCTTTGTTTCATTTGCCATTTTGTACTATCGGTCTTTAATTCAATTGAAGCATGATTATTGCCTTTTTTAATATTTTCTATTCTCCAAGTCCTGACAATGCAACAATCCCTCAAAACAAAAACATTTAAATACTAATAGTACTAACTATAATCATTATTATAAGATTATGAATAGGATTATGAATAGGATTAATAATAGAACTTATTATAGTACTAATTGTAATAGAGGGAAGAATTTTGGTTAAAGTTTTCTTTTCTAAAAATAAAAAGCAAGTTAGGGTTACAATTCCTTTAGTTATAGCCAAAGCCATGAATTTGGAACATGGAGATAAAATCGATTTTATATTTAATGGAAAAACATGGGAAATAAAAAAAGAGGATGAAAAGAAAAAATAAAATTATCAAAAAGAGAAGAATAAGACATGAAGTTAAGGTATTTGGAATAGTGCTTGCTGTATTTTTATTATTGTTTGCTGTTAAAATTTTAGATTTGAGATTAACAGGTTATGCTGTCTGGACAACATCAAATGCAACGAACTGGACTGCAGGAGCATACAACAATACTCTCTTAAACCAGACAACAGGAGCATTGGGATTGCATTACAACAACGGAACTTACGACGACTTCTGGGCAACATACAGAAACAGCATCATAATGTGGCTTCGCTTTGACAACCAGACTAATTTAGGAGAGAATGACACAAAAGTTTATGACCAAGTTCATGGAATGACGAGCAACATAACAATAGGCAATCTGACAGATGAAAGCTCAAAGGTTAATTTCACAGTTTCATCAAAACTAGGAATGACTGCTGTTACAGCTGATGGAAAAGTTGACAAGCAATTTGTTTATGTGGATAGCAATACAACAAATGCATTAAGGTATGCAAATTCAACCAATTACACCATAATGTTCTGGGTTTATGTAAAAGGTGCATCCGCTAGTGATAATCCAAATATATGGAGCAACAGATATAACAGAGACATCTGGGTGAGAATATCTGATGAGGGTGGCGGCGGCTATCAATTGCAGAATTATGTTAATCCTCTTGACACAGGAACATTTTCTATTTACAGGGCAGATAGCCTTGCACATGTAAAGAAAGGGAAGTGGTATCATCTTGCATTTGCTTATGGCAATGGAGATAACAGCTCAGCAAAAATATATCAGGATGGAACAGAAATAACATTAGCCTCATGGGATACTAGTTCTGTTTACAGCCCAAATGCTTCATCAGCAGGCAGAATATCCAGGTTTGCAAGTCAGACCTGCAAACATAACAATAGACGACTTCATAATTTTAAATACTTCTTGGAATGCAAATACAATAGTTCCAGAATACTACGCACTGACAAAAGACAAATACCCAAGCATTGGAACTTATGAAAGTGAGATATTGGTCAATGACAATTCAAGCAACTGGGACAACATAACTTTTGGCGAGTTCGACTATGAGCAGGAAATAGACAAAAATAGTGTCAAGCTTGGAACTGATAATGGACTGATTGGATTGTGGCAT
>Ga0209541_10001658_pt1 | contig 43833 bp, 47 predicted proteins | sample RifCSPlowO2_01_FD_184027 | JGI IMG/M metagenome (GOLD analysis project Ga0209541, IMG submission 184027) | Groundwater microbial communities from Rifle, Colorado - Rifle CSP2_plank lowO2_0.1 (SPAdes) (version 2) | ecosystem: Environmental > Aquatic > Deep subsurface > Groundwater | place...
GAAGATGCCAATTGAATATTATTATGGGCTGGCTGCTAAGTTTTTCAGGTGGTAAATGATGAAAAACGGAAATTATTTGAAAGAGGAAATAATTTCAGGAAAAGACAGGTTTAGTATATTATGGGTTTAGTATATAAAGCAGAAAAGTTCGAGCAAAGAAAGCTTTAAATCCTTAATATGGCTTCTAGGTAAGCAAACTAAAACAGCATTGGTGTGGGAATGCCGAATTTGCTCCTTTTTCTGGAGCGCAGTCAAATTCAAAAGGCGAACAAAATGGTTATCCAGTCTTTGTACCAAAAAATAAAAACCTTCGTTTTCGGCAAAGCTATCAATCCATTCGATCGCAACCTGCTCAACAAGCTTTCTCTGGTCGCATTTTTCGCCTGGGTTGGCCTCGGGGCAGATGCCCTTTCCTCATCTACTTATGGTCCGGAGCAGGCATTCCTTGCACTGCATGGCCACGTCTATCTTGGCATTTTTGTTGCTATTGCCTCAGCAATCACCATATGTGTCATAAGCGCAAGCTACTCCCAGATAATAGAATTGTTTCCCGGGGGCGGGGGTGGATACATTGTTGCAAGCAGGTTCTTGTCTCCCAGCGCTGGAATGGTTGCCGGCTCTGCTCTTATAGTGGACTATATACTTACAATTACAATCTCTATAGCGGCGGGAGTTGCTGCTATTTTTAGTTTACTTGCCCCCGAATGGCAAAGCTACAGGCTTATGGCGGCCATTTTTGGGGTCATTATCCTTTTGTTCCTTAACCTGCGCGGTGTAAAAGAATCTGTCATGCCCTTGGTACCAATATTTCTAACCTTCTTGCTGACGCATGCTACTATAATCTTGTATGCAATCTTTGCAAATACTGCTGAAATCCCTGCTATCGTGACTTCATCTACAAAAGACCTGGCTGTTACTTCTGCTGAGATTGGAGTATTAGGCCTTATAATCCTTATATTGCATGCTTATAGCATGGGCGCCGGGACCTATACTGGAATTGAGGCTGTGACTGACAGCATTACCATTCTCAGAAAACCGCGCATCAAGACCGGCAAAAAAACTATGCTGTATATGGCATTATCACTTACATTTATGGCCGTTGGCCTTATGGTTGCATATCTATTGTATCATATCCTTCCAGTTGAAGGAAAGACATTGAACGCAGTCCTTTTCGAAAAAGTTGCAAGTGGCTGGGGTAGTTTGGGCTACTGGTTTGTTTTTGTTACCCTGATTTCAGAGGCAGCATTGCTCGCAATTGCAGCCCAGGCAGGATTTTTCGGCGGGCCGCGCATCATTGCAAACATGGCTCATGATCAATGGCTGCCAAATCGTTTCACTCATTTAAGCGATCGTTTCATCGCTAAGAACGGCGTTGTTATCATGGGCATAGCTGCCATCCTGATGATGATGCTTGCGAGAGGCTCAGTCAAATTCCTGGTGGTTTTATACAGCATTAATGTCTTTATCACCTTTGTCCTTTCCCAGTCTGGTATGGTAAGGCATTGGTGGACATCGAAAGTTAATGGATGGAAGAAAAAAATCATAATTAATGGCATTGGGCTTTTACTGTGCACATTCATACTGTTTTCTCTGGTAATCCTCAAATTCTACGAGGGCGGCTGGATAACCCTGCTTATAACTGGCGCGCTCGTGACCATAGCAATCCTTATCAAGAGGCATTATGAGTTCACAAATGGAATCATCAAACGATTTAATTCTTCTATTCGGGGGGAAGATTTTGGCGGCATTATCCAGCCAGAAAAAGCACTTATGAATCATGGCGGCAAGACCGCAGCGATAGTAGTCAAAGGTTTTAGCGGTGTTGGCATCCAAATCATAAGAGAGATCACTTCAACTTTTAGTGGAATTTACAAAAATTTTGTGTTTGTTGAGGTTGGCATGATTGATACAGAAAACTTTTTGGAGGCCAAGCGTGTAGAAGAGAGCATAAAAAAAGACCTGGAAAAATATGTCCTTCTTATGAAGCAAAGAGGATATCAGGCGCAGGGTGTGTGTTCTGTGGGAATTGACGTGGCGGATGAAATCTACAAAATTGCCATCAAGATGAATGCACAATTTCCCAACACCACATTTTTTGGAGGCCAAGTTATCTTTCCGCACGAAACCTTATTGACACGGTTGCTGCACAACTATACTTTGTTTTCCGTCCAGCGCAGGCTGTACAATCTTGGAGTAACAGTTGTGATTTTGCCTGTCAAGGTATATTCTGGGGTTTGAATATGGGTTTTATGCTCAATGAAATAAACGCCGACGCCCGGACTTTCATGCTTTCCGCAATTTGAATTTCCCAACCCAAGCTGCAAAGCAGCTTCTTAGTTTTGGTCAAGCTTTTTTGCCTGTCAAAAAAGGTTGCCGGGATACCCTTGCGGGAATCAGCTCTCAAGGCTGACGCAATGCCAGGTTATGCGACGTCGGCATAAAGAGATTAGCCACAATCAAGTATAATATTAAATAGTTTTCGCATGATGGTATACTAAGGTCAACTTAAACGTATTTAAAGGATATATCATTCCTCGGAATATTTACTGCTCGGTGTCGTTCTTCGTTGATAACGCGACACCCATATTGATTTATTAATCAAGTTGGTTGCACCGATGATGCAGATCACCTAGCTGGTTTTTGAGTGTAAAAAATAGTATATTTTCTTATTATACTCAAAAATAATAAACAATAATACTTTAGACTCCAACTTCATTTCTTCCTTTTTTCTTTATTAGGTGGCATTAAAACAGGTATTCCTTCAATTATCGGGTATTTCTGGCTGCATTTTATGCAAACAAGCTGTTTGCGGTCTTTTGTATAGCGCAAATCAGCTCTGCATAGTGGGCAGGCCAAAATATCAAATAAATCCTTGGGGATTAGTTCATCCACGGTTATTAAGCCTTCAATTTTCAGCAACATTTATATATCAATCGAAATGTTTATATAGCAGTGGTGTTTACTCTTTATAAATATTGTTATGCTTTGATTGTTATATTCAAAAGCAATTTTTGGCAAAAGGGGTGGGCCATATTAAATCTTTACTAAACATAAATACAGGAGGTTAAAATGCCAGAGCTAGTCAAAAAATGCCCTGAATGCGGTGGAATAAACCTTAACTGGAACAAGGAGCGTGGAGAAATAATCTGCAAAGACTGCGGTTTAGTGATAGAAGAAAAGATGGTGGATTTTACGCAGGAATGGCGTGAATTTGATTCTGAAGGCGGCGAGGCGAAGAGAAGGGCCGGTGCGCCGATGACTTACACCCAATATGATCATGGCTTAGGCACCGAGGTAGGCCAGAAAGCAGATTTGTTTAAATTAGGCGGCAAAGAAAGGAACAAGTTCTTTAGGCTAAGGAAGTGGCAATACAGGATTTCTACAGCAATAGAAAGAAATCTTAAGCTTGCCCTTGCAGAACTTAAAAGAGTGAGCTCTTATTTAAAACTGCCTAGATCTGTTGAGGAAGAAAGCGCAAGGATATACACTCTGGCTGTTCAAAGGGGGCTTGTAAGGGGCAGAAGCATGGAAAGTGTCGTAGCAGGAGCTTTGTATGCTGCTTGCAGAAGGCACGATGTTCCCCGTACTTTAGACGAGCTTTCAGAGGCTTCTGGAATTGAAAAGAAGGAAATTGGAAGAACTTACAGGTTTGTCACAAGGGAATTAGGCATTACAATTCTGCCATCCAATCCAGCGGACTATATAGCAAGATTCGCTTCGTCTTTGAAGTTAAGCGCAGAAACACAAAGCAATGCTATAGAGATTCTTGAGCAAGCGCAAAGCGCGGAGCTTACATCGGGGAGGGGGCCGACAGGAATAGCGGCAGCAGCTTTATATGTCAGCGCGCTGCTTCATGGGGAAAAAAGAACCCAAAGGGAAGTTGCAGATGTTGCCGGTGTAACAGAAGTTACAATAAGGAATAGGTATAAGGAACTCTTAGAAAAGTTGAAGCTTGACAAAGAAATCAAGAAAAAGAAGAAAGGCAAGAAAAGGACGTAACTTTTTTGTTTTTATACTCTCGTTATATATTTATCCGAGATTCTATTTTTTTCTATTATTATCCCTTCTTGTCTTAATAATCTTATTTTTTTATCAATACCGGAGGCAAAACCCCCAATAGATCCATTTGAGTTTATTATCCGATGGCATGGAACTTTCGGGGCATAGGGATTCTTATTTAAAGCCCTTCCTACTGCGCGGTAGGCTTTTGTTCCCATAGCATTCGCTATTGCTTTGTAAGTTGTAACTCTGCCTATAGGCACTCTTTTGCAGATTTTATACACTTTTTCCTGAAATTTTGTTGGCATTTTAGGTTAAAACCTTAACGATATCATTTAGGCTTCCTTTACTGATATTTTTTTTATAAATTTTTGCTAGGTTAATCATTTTTTTATTGTCTGTTATTATACTTTTATTCTCCAATATTGCCTTAACACCCTTTGATATCAGAAAATCGCAAAACTGGGTTACATTAGAGGGCCTTTTAACATAATGTGTCCTTTCAAAGTCGATCAGTACTGGTTTGTTTTTCTTAGTTATTATGATATGCTTTGCAGGGTGCGACATTTCTTCTTTATTAATCCCAAGCTTATCCATTTTAAAGAGCTGATTAAAAATAGTTGTTGTTGCATTTAATACTTCATTCTTTTTGTTTTTTTTCACAAAACTTATGAAGTCGATGCCCTCAACAAACTCACAGGCAAAAAAATCTTTGCCACAAAGCAGCAATTTTGGCCCGATTCCTTTTTTGTTCAGCAATTTTAAAAATTCGATCTCATTTTCTATCCTAAGCATGGCCATGCTCTTTGAATTTTTTACCTTAACGGCAGCTTTTTTATTCTTGTATCTGCTTGTGTAAATCAGCCCTCTTTTGCCTTTTGCAAAATATTTTGGATTTTTCAAGCCGTTTCTTTCCAACTCTTTTAATATTCCAGATTTTTTTATCTTATAAACATAAAGCTCTTCGAAGAAGAATGACTGTGTTTCCAGAAGCTCAAATTCAAGCAGATTTTTTTCAATGAATTCATTTATTTTTTCTTTCTTCGTCAATGAGGAAAAGACAATTAAGATGATCCCATCCGGCTTTAAGTGGGCGTTAGCATTGTTCAGGAATTTTTCAAGAATTTCATAGCCTTTTTTCCCGCCTTCAAGCGTAAGGTCCATCACTTTAAGCTCCTGCGGAAGATACGGCGGATTGAATGTTATACTGTCAAATTTTCTGTTCTTCAGCTTTTTATCTTTTTCAAAGACTTCAAACAAATCAGAGACAAGGAATTTTATTTTTTTATTCAGAATGCTGGATTTGCAATGCTCAACAGCTGATTTATCGATGTCTAAGGCTAAAACTTCTTTGACCTTTTTGCTTTTGGAAGCAGCAACGGCCTGGATGCCTGAGCCTGTGCCCATATCAAGAACACTGCCAAAAGCATACTGTCTAACATATGTTTCCAGCAATGCGCTGTCTTCTCTTGGCTTGTATATAGATTTGTCTTCTGGCATTTCCTAACATGGACCTGCCGGGAATCAAACCCGGAGCCATATCCGTGCGAGGGATACATTCTGCCATTGAACTACAAGCCCATTAATAACGGGGCATTTTTCGCGCTTTTTAATGCTATTGAAATTTGGCAATATTTAAAAGTCATGCTAGATTACTTCATTAATTAATCTGCTTTGCGCAATAATATGGGGAGGATTATGCTGCAGCGTTTGTTGGGTAGATATCTTGGAGATATGATGATAGGAAGCGGATCAGACTTAATTTGGGATCTTTATCTGGCGAATCCTTCCGCATATGAGAACTACAGAAAATCCGGGTATGTAAAGGATCTGGAGTATCATCTCCAAAAAATTAAAGCAGCAAAAATCAGCGATTTCAGAATGAGCACTTTGGAGTCATATGAAGAGAAAGATTCTTTATCAATGCTGCTTGCTCATCTTCCCCCGGATGTGGTTGTCAAACACTGCGGTGAAGACGCGCTATTCTGGACAGCAGTTCTATCACCGTCTTCTGTAAAAAAACCCATAGAAAAACTGCTCTTTCCTCTTGAAATTTTTTTGGGAATTGATTCTAAACTCCTTCTTAATGCTCATAGCCTTGTGACTTATATCAATTTTCCAAATTATCCAACTTGTTACCCATCTTTAGTCAAACGCGCCTATACCACTCTAAAAATGATGCAAGAGCCTTCTTTGCATGTTGATTTTGATCTTATCTTGGGATATTGCGGGAAGAACGGAGCAGAACTGCCGCAGAAAAAATGCAGTGAATATACAATTCGTCCAATAAACATCTGTGGGAGAGACTCACCTAGGGGGTGGGCACCAAATTGGGAAAGCCCTGAATTTCGCAACAATCAAAGAAGTGGCAAATATGTCCAGATTTATCTCGACGGACCTTCTGGCATCTGTCTGGTGTATAAGGAACAGCCCTGCGCAATAGTTTCCTTTTTTCCCTTCGATATGGAGACTCTGAAAATAGTCCAACTTCAGGGGCTCAAGCCAAAAGTGTGGAACTTAAAAGAACAGGCTCATGAGCCAGGGCCTACAAAAGGCTTGGCAAGACTCGATTGGGAAAAACTCCTGGTAGAATTTGCGGAGGCATTTGCCCGAAAGCAGAACTTTGAGTATTTATGCATACAGGGGGGAGCTAACAATAACTGGCTGACTTCTAACCCAAAAAAGCTAACTCTGGAAAAAGCCACAATTCGTTATGACAACAACGCAAAACGATTTGGATTCAAAAAGAGGAATGACAATAACTGGTATAAGAAGCTGGATGCAACTAAAAAATAGACAATAGCATAATAAATTCAGACTATTCGCATTTCTTAACAAATCCCTCTTAATCTCTTATTTTTTTAACTTGCCAATAACCAATGAAACCAGCTCTTTTGGCTCTTCAGAATAAACAATCTTATCTTTTTCATTGCTCTTGCTGCATATTTGCGCTATTTTTTCAATCAGCTCTGTGATTCCTCCTGAACCTTTGAGAATTCCTATGGGTTTTTTCGCATTAAATGCGATTGTAAACTCATTCAAAGTGCCAATTTGTCCGGAAATGATTATAACAGCATCTGCTTCCTCTACCAATGGAAAATTTCTTCCAGGTATTCCAAGGCCCGTGAATTCTATCCGAGTATAGTTGTCAGTCGGAAACTTATATTTTTCAACATGCTCTTTCTCATCTTTAGCAGGGCTTATTCCCATCACCGTTCCATTGTTGGAAAATGCTCCTCTTGCGGCTGCATGCGGATAACCATATGTTGCTCCTGTTAATACCAATATGCTATTGTCTGCCAAAGCCCTGCCAATCTCAAATGCTTTCTGTTTTATTTCATCATTATTTGCGCTATCACTTGCTCCGCATACTGAGATTTTCATCAGATTGAATATTCGGGGAAAGGTATATAAAAGTAGCGGATTTATAAATTAAGTTAGATTACTTTGCTGATATGAGTCTGAATCTTGAAACTACCCTTGATTGCCTTGATCAAGAGATAGTAAATGCGTTAAAAGAAGAAAGAATCAGGATAAGACATGTCAGGCACCATGCCAAAGAGCTGCGGAAAACTATCAGAAACTCCGGGTTTAAGGTGAAAATCTCTTCGGAAATTGAATTTGCGAATGCCGGGGATTTTCAAAATCATTTGGTTTATGGATTTTTAGGAATGGGTGAAGATAATATCACGTTTACTATTGCCTCATCATTAGCTGCCAATAACAATTACCCAATACTGCCATTATTTTTACCTTCTAGACTGAAAGAATCCCTTCTTATCGACACCAACAATACAAGATTAGCAACAAAACTCTTTTTTATGTATAGGGATGGAAACTTTAAGCCTATTAGAACATATGACCCGGTATTTCTTGATGGAATTTATTTGCCTTATACCTTGGCTGAGAAAAATATTCTTCCGCAGCATTTGCTTATCAACTCTCCAGCCATTCAAAAACTCACAAAGAACAAGCTTCTGACAAAGCAGTTTCTTCGCGGGAACGGCTTTCGGATTCCCAATTATAGCCAGGCTTTCATGCCATTGGAAACTGACTTAATACCGGCGCTTATAACGGAATTTACAAGCAGGTATAATATCCATGAATTTGCAGTTAAAGCTAGCGAAGGCTCTGGAGGAGAAAAGATCAGGCTTTATTGCCTTGATGATGTTGAGAAAGCTGCCAAATTTGCCAAAGTACTCATGGCAGGAAACTGGGAAGTTTATCTTGATGAGCGCATTAACCCTCTGCTGTGGAAACACAAGGGAAAAACGTTTGACTGGAATATCCGGGCTTTTACGACATTGGAAGACAACCCTAAATGGGTTGGCGCCATTGTGCGCTATGCTGAAAGGAGTGAAAACCCTGTAAATATATGCACTGGGGCAAAAGTGGCTTCTCTTGAAGAGGTCTGCAATAAAACAGGAGCTTCGGTTTATGCAATAATGGAAGATGCATTAAGGCTGACAAAAGCTATGTATGCCAATGCTGCAGCTAAAGGCGAGCGCAATGCGGGCCATCTTGGCCTGGATATCATTGTAGATGAAAAAGGGCCGTGCTATATAGAAGTAAATGACAGCCAGGCTGGCGGCTTTTTTGAGTGGGCATTGATTGAAAAGAAGATACCACAGCAATTGCCATCCATACTGATTCCCTCTTTGGAAAAATTTCTTGAAAAGAATCATGAAAATAATATTGATTTCGAGAAGGCTGATACAGAAAATCAGCTGTCTTTTTATTTTCTGCAGAAAAATTTCAAAAAAATCTCAAAAGGGGTAAACGAGCTTTTTGATTTTGAGAGTTTCTTTTGTCAGTTGGATCTGGATAAAGTCCCAATGGACCTTTCTGACGCAGATTGCCATATAGCAATTGGCAATCACTGCGCGAAGGAATTAAAGCTCCAAGAAGCTATAAACCATTATTCAATCGCAAAAAAGCTCAATCCTTCGATGTTGGAGCCAAGCTATAACCTGGGGCTGATCTACTTAATTATGGGGAGATTTAATCAAGCGGAAAAAGAATTTGAGAATTCATTGTTCCTTGCCCCAAGCAAAAAACAACTGCACTTGCTTTCTGGCATAGCTCAGCTATATAGCGGCAAGGTCCAGAAGGCTTTGAAGTCATTTCATTCTTTGGATGCATCTTATTTGCAGAGTATTGGCATTCTTTTTTCCACGCTTAAAGTTGGAGAGAGTATAATTTTATACAAAGGATTAAATTTTGCAAGAAAGCTATATCACTCACTCGAGGCCGGCAACTAACTCTTCGGCCTTTTTTTTTATGTCTTTTGCGTCATACAAAGCCCTGCCTACTATGGCATGCCAATTATTTCCGGCTGCTTTTGCTGATTCTGTAATGCTGCCGCCTTGGGCTATCAAGCCCGGAGAATAGAATATTGGCTTAATGCCCCTGGCTTCCAAAAATGCTCGGTATAACTTTATCTTCTCCGGCTTGTTTCCTGGGACTACAAAATTATTAATACCCTTTTCAGCAGCAATCTCATATATCCTTAATGACTCCTTTTGGCTGATAAATCCTCCCTCTTCTTCTGAAAATGCTAAATGCGTCATTTCTCCGCCAACTATAACTCCAAGTTTTGCTTTTTTGCATGCTTTTATCCATTCTTTTTCTGTTTCCGGGCCTGCAAAAGGGAACAGTATAACTGCGTCAACCCCTTTTACTGCTTCGGCAAATTTTTCCCCCAATTCCGGGATGTCATTTCCGGCTTTTTGGTGGTCGTAGATTATAGGCAGTTGGGTATTATTCCTTATCTCTCTTACAACTGCGGGAATGCCGAATTTCAGGCACAGTTCCAAACCAATTTTATAAGCTCCAATTCCGCTAACAGAACATGTTTCCCTTACTAATCTGCTTAATTTTTCCAAATCAGAAACATCGCAGCTGGGGATTATGCTCCTTTCAAGTTTTATTACCCGTTTCATCATACTTGGATACAAACATTGTTGTTATCAATCATCATTATAAATTACTGCTATCCCTTATTCTGCTTCAGGTACAGCAAAATTTCATTTAGTTTTTCATCATCAATCATGCCGTTGTCTTTCATATAGCTTAGCAGTTCTTTCAGTGTTATCAGTGAATGAAGGTTGATGCTCTCTTTGGCCAGCGCTTCTGCGCCGCCTTGCTCCCTGTCTAAAACAATAACAACGTCCTCAACAAGGCCTCCTGCATGCTTTATGCCCTCAACAAAAATGAGCTTGGAATATGCGTTAGTCGCCATGTCATCCACTAAAACAACCTTTTTGCCTTTTTCTAAAACCCCCTCCACTAAATCCATTGTCCCATATGTCTTGGGCTTTTTCCTCACATAAATCATGGCAATGCCTGTCTTTAAGGATATAGCAGTGGATAATGGGATTCCTGCTGTCTCTGCACCTGCAACAACATCAGGCTTAAGTTTTTTTACTAACTTCGAAAGCTCTTCCGACACTGCCTTCATTGATTCAGGATAAGAAGGAAGAACCCTTAGGTTGATATATATCGGGCTTTCAATTCCGGATGCAAGGGTAAACTTGCCGAACTTCACAACATTTGCATCTGCAAGCGCTTTTGCGACTTTTTTATTCACCATAAACAACCTCTTTTGCCTGGATATTATTAATTTTTCCATTTTCAAATGCTACATTTCCGTTTATCACGGTTGCAACGGGCCAGCCTCTAAGTTTCCATCCTTCAAAAGGGGACCATCCGCATTTTGTCAGCAGCTTGTTGTTTTTAACCTCTTTTTTTAAATTTAAGTCAATAATTGCCAGATCAGCATCGTATCCTTCCTTAATATGGCCTTTGTTCTTTATCCTGAATATTTTTGCAGGATTCTCGGAGCATAGCTGCACGATTTTTTTTAATTCAATTCTTTTTTCGTTAAATGCGTTTAGCAGCAATGGAAGCATTGTTTCGCACCCTGGAACACCATAAGGATAGTTTAATTGCATCTTTTCCCCCTTAGTATGCGGGGCATGGTCTGTGGCTATTGTGCTTATCTGTCCCTTGGATATCGCTCCCCATAATGCTTTCTGGTCTTCTTTCGTCTTTAATCCTGGCTTCATTTCCGCAAAGCTTCCAAGCTCATTGACATCCTTAGCCGTTAAGAACAAATAGTGAGGGCATACTTCAACAAATACCTTATTATTTATCATTCCTTTTCTTGCATAATGCAGCTCCTCTTTTGAGCTTACATGACACAGATACAGGTGGTTATTGCAATGCTGCATCAGTTCCAATGCTTTCAACACATTCTCATTTTCTGAATGCACCGTTACAATCTTGTTGCTGGAGAATATTTTCTTCAAAACTTTTTCTTTATCGAGCTTTAAGTCACCGGTTGTGTAGTCCATATATACTTTTACAGAAGCTATATTTTTTGCTTTTTTTATTTCAGCTAAGTTATCTTCGGTAGAGCCAAAATGGAACCCGTAATTTACAATGCTTTTTTTTGCAAGCTTTCTCTTTTCTTCCAGCCTTTGCAAATTTGTTGTCGGAGGCAAAGTGTTTGGCATGTCCAATACTGTTGTTATTCCTCCTGCGGCAGCTGCCGTGCTTCCGGTAAAAAAATCTTCTTTATGCTCCATGCCTGGCTCCCTGAAATGCACATGGGAGTCTATCAATCCCGGAATGATTATTTTATTTTTTGCATTTATTGTCTTTTCTGCTCTAATATCCTTAGAAGTGATTTTTTCAATCTTGTGGTTTTTGATAAAAATATTTTTATTAACCAGGCTTCCATTTTGGTGCACTTTCCCGTTTTTTATTAATAGTGACATTTTAGCTTGTATGAGTACCCTGTTCCTATTTTTTCCCTTATCAATATCCCTTCCTTAACAAAACTGCTTAATTGTCTTTGAATATTTTGGACCCCGACATTTAGTTCAAAAGCTATCTGTTTCGAGGTATTTAAATTGTGTTTAACTAATTTAAGTATGTTTTCTTTTGTTTCACCTATTCTTCCATGTCTTCCATGTTTTCTTAAAGACATAATGTGTAGGAATTCTCTATTTTTTTAAATATCTGCACAAGGTCCTGAAAGATTATAAACTTCTTTTGTTCCATTTGAGTTAAGACGGGATAAATAATTAGATTTGTATCCCGGTATTAATCTTTTTGAAATATCCTTTTGATTTGTCCATTTCCATATTTTGCAAACGTCAAAAATAAATTTTACAAATTCATAAGAATTCATTTCTAAATACGCGTGTCTTTCCATTATTCCTCCCATCTCTAGTTCAGAAATAATGAGCATTAAGTCGGATGCTAATTGTTTGTTTTTGAAGCATTTATCATATAAAGAATAATTAGGTACGGTCTCTACTTCAGAAAGGAACTTATTTATGAAGACTTTTCCTTTTTTGGTTAAAGAATTAATTATTTTTTGTTTACCAATTCTATTTCTCTTTATAAAATCAAGTTTCTGTAACATATCTAAATGATGTTTAAAAACATTCCCAGAGACAAAATTAATTCTTCTAGCTAATTCATTTGTTGTTAGAGAACCATTATTTAATTCTTTTAATATTTTAAGTCTATTTTTATTTGCTGGACTTGAATTAGTATATGTCAAATTAGTTAACCTTCTTCTTAAATTTAAGTCCATGTCCCTTTCAGGTAATTTTTTTACCTTATTTAATAGTTCATAGAAAGATAAAGTTTTACAACCAAATGCGTATATTCCATTATTAATGTTAATTCCTTTATTCTTTTCTGATATAAACTTATATCTTTTAAATAATTTGTACCACGTTTCTGCTAATCCTCTAGACTTAATTCGTAGTTCTGAAGAATCCTTTAAATTTTTTATTTTTCCCATTTCAGTTATATACAAAACTCCAAAACCTAACAAAAAAAGTTTTCTATTGCTGAACATTCGTTTATAAACTGATTTTGTTTTTTTCATAATAAACTCCTTTTACTTTGGAAAAAATAAAAATCATATGTTTATAATAAGAATTTAATATAGATTTTAATTTTTGTAGGTTTATTGTATTTTTTAGTTTATATATCATGTTGGAGTTGAATGGTATTTTTCTAATGTAACTTTCCTTCCACTTTTAAGTCTTGCAAATTTTCCGAATTCGGACATATTACTAAGTTGCTTTGTATTAAATATAGGGCCATCTATACATAGAATTTTGTTGTTCACCATACATTTCCCACAAATTCCGAACCCACACGCCATAAATCTCTCCAAAGAAGCCTCGCATTCAACATTGTGCCTATTACATAGATCCATGACCTTTTTCATCATTATCTCAGGACCGCAGGTATAGACAATTTTTATTTTTTTGTCATTTTTTAACTGTTCTTCCAACGCATCAGTTGTAAACCCTTTTTTCCCATAACTTCCATCATCGGTGCATATTTTTAAGTTTTTATTTTTGTATCTTTTTAGATAAATCAGGTGCTCTTTTGTCCTTGCCCCATAGATTATCAGCGGATTGGCCAGGGAATCAATCAAAGTGGAGACAGAAGACACCCCTACGCCGCCAGCAACAACGCAGGCATTTTTTTTGATTGAGAATGCATTGCCATAAGGCCCCCTTATCCCTATTTTTTCTCCCTTTTTCATTCCATCAAGCTTCTTGGTAAATTTTCCTACTACCTGGGAAGTTATCGCAAACTCGCTCTTGTTCCAATAAGAAACAGCCATGGGCTTTTCATCAACACCGGGTATCCACATCATCATAAACTGACCAGGCTTTGCCCATATATTTTCCCTAAAAAAGAAAGAGTTCTGGCCTTTGCCTTCATTAACTACTTCAGATATCTCTATTATTTTCGGAATTTCTGTTCTGAAGCAATTGTCCTTTTCCATGTTGTTTTTTATTATTTTTTGTTTTTAGTTAACACTCCAAAATGATCCTTTCATTTATGCGCAATCCCCCTTATCTCTTCCAAATTCTTTATTTTGTTCTTTTTCATCCACTGCTCCATCTCATTACAGACCTTTTTGAAAATATTAATGCCGCGGTAAAATATCCCTGTACCTATTCCAACTGCGGTTGCGCCTGCCATTATCATCTCTATTGCATCTTTGCCATAGGTAATGCCCCCGGTTCCTATAACTGGTATTTCGACCTCATCATATATTTCATAAACACATCTTACGGCTATAGGCTTTAAAGCAGGCCCAGAAATGCCTCCAATTTTATTCGCCAATACTGGCTTTTTTGCATCCAAATCAATAGACATTCCGGTTGCCGTATTTATTGCGGTTATGGCATCTGCTCCGGCTTTTTCAGCAGCATGCGCTATCTCCTTTAGGTCATAAACATTTGGGCTTAGCTTAACACTTACAGGAATCTTGCCTGAATTCTTCTTGACTTCTGATGTAACTTTAGCTGTAAGCTCTGGATCGGCATAATACGGCTTGCCGTAATCCATATGCGGGCATGAAATATCCACTTCAATCATTGCCGGATTTAGAGATGCCATTTTTTTGGTCACTTGGCCAAACTGCCCTATTGTATAGCCGTATATGCTACCTATCACTGGGACTGAAAACCCTTTTAGTGTTTTAAAATCTTTTAGCGCGTTGTCTATTCCTTGCCCTGGAAGACCAACAGCATTAAAAAAAACATCATCATAGCCGAACATAGTTGGGTTGGCATTCCCGCTCCTTTCTTCATGGCATAAAGACTTTAAGGTCACAGCACCAGCTCCTGCCATGCCTATTCTACCGACAGATTCTTTTGTCACGCCAAGAATTCCGGAAGCCAAAATTGTCGGGTTGCGCAGCTTCATCCCGCATAAATTTGTTTGGAGCATATTCACACAATAACTATGTCATCTCTCCCCATCTGCCTTTCACAATAGTGGCACTTTACCTTTAATGGGAATTTGCCTAGAACATAGAACAAAGTGTTCTCTTTTTCCTTATTGGTTATGCAAATAGGGTTCGAGCATTTTATAATCCTGTTTAAAGTTTTTGGCAATGAGACCTTTGATTTTTTTGTTACTTCATAATCTTTAATCATATTAACCGTAGCTTCCGGGGCTATTATCGCAATTTTGTCAGCCTCTTCCTGAGTCAGATATTTGCCCTCAATCTTTATAATGCCCTTTTTTCCCATAATTTTGCTTGAGAGGTTGGCTGCTACAGAGATAATTCCTTTAGTGTTCTTAAGGTCAAGAATGTCCGCTACTTTGAATGTAGCATCGCTTGGTATGTGGTCTATAACCGTGCCTTCCTCAATTGCGGATATGTTCAATTCTTTTTTCATCTTACTTTTCCCAGCACTAATGCAAGCAGCGCTCTTCTTACCGGCACGCCATTTGCTGCCTGCTCAAAATATGCCGCATGTTTTGTTTGATCTAAGCTTCTGTCCATCTCATCTACTCTTGGAAGGGGATGCAGTATCTTCATGTCATCTTTTACATTTTCCAGCAATTTTGTATCAAGTTTGTAGTATCCCTTGTATTTTTGGTATTCCACAGGATCCGGAAAGCGCTCTTTCTGTATTCTTGTCACATATAATATATCCAGCTTTTTGCTCACTTTTTGCAGATCTGATTCGAGGACATATTTTATTTTCTTTTCGTTTAACTCATCAAGATAAGACTGCGGTATCTGCAATGCTTGGGGAGCTATAAAATAAAATGTCGGGTTGAAATGAGACATTGCATTGGTTAAGCTGTGAACGGTCCTTCCATACCTTAAGTCTCCTACCATCCCTACGTGGAGGTTATTTAAGCTGCCTTTTACCTTTTGTATCGTGTAGATATCAAGCAAAGTCTGGGTTGGATGCTGATTTGCGCCGTCTCCGGCATTTATCACTGGTTTGTTTGAAGCCTCTGCACACAATCTTGCTGAACCTTCTTCAGGGTGCCTTATCACCATCAGATCACAATAATTTTCAACTATCTTTGCTGTGTCCCATAAGCTTTCACCTTTCTCTATTGATGACATGGCAGCGTTATCAAAGCCTAATGCCTGGCCTCCCAGCGATTCCATTGCATATATGAAACTGAGCTTTGTCCTTGTAGATGGCTCAAAGAACAAAGTAGCAAGGATTTTTCCCTTCAAGAGGCTGGGATTTGGCCTTTCCATAGATTTAGCAACTTTAATGATATGCAATAAGTCGGCCTTAGAAAAATCATTTATAGATATTATATCCCTATTTTTGAATTCCATTAAAAGAAAAATCAGCTTTCTTTTGGTTTATAAATGTTGTGATTGTGAATATACTAATTTGGTCAGCTAAAGGCTTTTTCTTAGAAAATAGTTTCATTCTAGCACGCAGCTAATATATAAAGAGAATGGCTCAGATTTTTAAAGGTTGCGGAAAACACTCCCGGAGTTTTTGAAACCTAAAAAATCTCCGATTTTTTTGGGTTTTGGTTAAAGGAAGAGTTGGGTGAAATTTTCTGTTCCAGATGATAGTGGGTTTTAAACCTTGCAATATTCTCTTGTTTTGCTGCTTCGTACAAGCTTCTCGCTCCATTTGTAAACCACTTATGCGAGGATATAAACTTCAGTTGGGATTGCCCCCATTTTTCGTCGTCTAAGGATGCTTGATACATCTGGCAATCAGGATGCAGCTTGCATTCTTCTTTTAGATCAGAATTCCATTGCATGAAATCAGGATCTCCCAAGATTGCCAAGTCTGCATCTCTCAACACTTGTGCATATCTGGTTTTTGGCGGATTCTTCATATCCGTATTTCCAATAGCATCTGTCACAAATTGAATACGTTCTTCCGTATAAGAATGTTGGGAAGACCTCATATAATTTTCAGCGAATTGCGCACCGATTGGCTCATTAGCATTATACTGCTTTGAAAATCCAGTGTCATGGAATGCAGCAGCTATTCCAACAATCAATATCTCTTCTAAAGAAAATCCTCCTGCTTGCGCGATTTCCAAAGCAGCTGGAACGACACAGTCTACAGTGTGCGCTTTTCGGTGGTATATAACAGCAGAATTATCCAATTGGTCCAAATAACTATAGGCAACCTTTAAAGCTTCTTCAAAATGCTTTTGTGTTATATGCGAGTCTTGTTTAATCATGTTTCAAGTCAGTAACATAACTAACCAACAATCCTATCTTCTTTTTAATTCCCAAACATATAGCATCAAGATATTCATTCTCACTATTACTTCAAAACCTCAAAATATTCCTTGACTCTGTCGACAATAGAGCGGATATAGAATTTACTTATTTTCTCCTCAAATATTGTTCCCAGTTCCTCAAATTCATTTATCCTGTAATTATTTTTAACTTTCTCCGCTATGAATAAATCCCTAAGCCTCTTCAATTGCCTTCTTATGTTTGAGGATGCTATGCCATGCAGAGCTAATTTTTGCTTCTTTCTTGCTTCAATAACCTGCTTTTCTATTTCATCGCTGCTTAACTCTTTCTTCAGCCTTTTTGCCTTGACAAGGACATGGAGAATATCAACTATGATATCCCTTGAATCGCCGGGCTGCAGCAAGCCTACGGACAAGCATAGCTTCCTCACGAGCTCTCTTTCAGCCACCTTAGAAGGCTTTTCGTACCTGCGCAAAGTTATCTCAGCTAAAGGAATCTCTCTTGATATTGTCTTCGGCATAAATATTTTAAGAATTTAGTAGTATTTATAGGTTTTGATTAAACCTTCTCCAAAAACAACTCAAAGCTCCTATCGCGCACTTTTTCAATGCTTCTGTGCTGGTGCTTTTTATTATGGTCGAGCTCAGAAATCACCATATGCTCTGCTCCAACTTTTTCCTTTATCGCATCATGGAACAACCCAAGGGTCTTTGAAAGCTCAGCATCAGTCTTTACAAACAAAGTGATCCTGTCTTTCTTCTGCAAGCCAGAATTCTTCCTTAAAGCCTGCACACGCCTCATCAATTCCCGGGCATAACCCTCTGCTTCCAGCTCTTTATTAGTCTCCTTGTTCAGGTATACAAATCCAGACTTAAAAGAACCTTCAATATAAGGCTCAGGCACCTTCCTATCAACAATCAAATGCTCTTTTGCTATGCTTATCTTTTCTTCACCAAATTTCAATTCAAATTTTCCTTCTTCAGCTATATGCTTTAATATCGTTTCGGGGCTTTCTGCCATCAGCCTTGCAACTATCTCAGGAGCCTTTTTCCCGAAATCAGGCCCAATCTGGCTATAATCAGCCTTGATAGTTATTTTTATGTCGGGCAATGATTGCTGCACCTCAATAGTCTTGACATTGGTTTGTTTTTTTATTATGCTTTTCAATTTTTCAACTGCATTTATCGCCTTTTTGTCATCGGTAACAACAATTGCTTCCTGCAAAGGCCATCTCTGCCCCATATTTACTTTCTCTCTTAACGATAAAATTACCTGGGTAACCTCGCTTGTTATGTCCATCTTGTTTTCCAGATCCTTATTGATTGCTTTTTGATCATATTCCGGCCATCTAAGAAGATGGATGCTTTTTTCCTCCAGAGAGAACTCCCCCTTAATATTTTGATACATGGCTTCAGTTATAAAAGGCGCTGCAGGAGCAAACATTTTAAGCGATTCCATAAGGACTTTGTATACTATGCATAAAACAACAGCCCTCTCATCTTCATCAGTTGATTTTTCCCTGGTTATCTGTATATATGTCCTGCTTAGGGCCAAAAATAAGTCCTCAACTGCCAATGGAGCCTCATTTAGCTTGTACTCATCATAGAGCTTGGTCACCTTCCTTATTGCAGAATTGAGCTTAGACAGGATATATTTTTCCCCCATGGATATATCGTCTGATTTTAATTTTGCCTCATTTGGGTTTAAGCCAGAATTTCTCGCAAGATCTATCACATAATTGTGGATGTTCCACAGTACAGTGAGGTTTCTATATTTTACTTTCATGTCATCGAAGTTGTAGTTTAGGTCAAGTCCTGGATTTGCTCCGGTAATCATATAATACCTCAGCGTGTCAGCTCCGTATTTTTTTATTACTTCTTCCGGGAGTATATAATTTTCCAGGCTTTTTGACATCTTCCTGCCCATAGCATCATTGATAAATCCATGCATATATGCAGCATCAAAGCTTTTCTTGCCGTGAGCAATCATTGAGGCAACATGCAATAAGTTAAACCAGCCGCGAATCTGGTCTTTTCCCTCAAGTATAAAATCTGCAGGAAAATATTTTTTGAAATTATTCTTGTCTTGCGGAAAATTCAATGAGTTCCATGAGGCAGTGCCGGCATCAACCCATACATCAAGAATGTCAGGAACGCGCTTATAATTCTTGCCATCTTTTTTTATCTCAATATCATTAATCCATGGTATGTGCGGCTCATTAATTTTTTTCCCGGAGAGTTTTTCAAGCTCATTGATTGAGCCAATAACAAGGTAATCATCCTCATCATCAACATTCCTCCAGATAGGAACAGGAGTTCCCCAATACCTCTGTTTTGATATGGAATTATCCCTCAGGTTCTCAAGCCATGAATTAAACGCATTATATCCAGCTTTTGGCACCCATTTTATCTTGTTGTTTTCCTTTATCATCTCTTTTTTTATATCTTCGACTTTGAAAAACCACTGCTTTGTAGCCCTGAAAATGACAGGCTGATGGCTTCTTTGGCCATGCGGGTAGGAATGCTCGACTTCCATTTCGCCAACAACAGCGCCTTTTTTCTTCAGGTATTCGGTAAAAAAATAATTGTCTTTGATAGCATGCTTTCCCGCAAAAATGCCCATCTCTTTCCCGTAAGACCCGTCTTCTTCCACGAGGTTCCAGGGGTATATGCTATTTCTGTGGCCAACTTCGTAATCCTCAGGCCCACAGCCAGGAGCCATATGGACCAATCCGGAACCAGAATCTGTATGGACATATTCTGAGCTTAAAACAACAGTATGCGCCCTCGGGCATTGCGATTTTATCCTGCCATAATGTCTGCTTAATTCGCTATAGAAAGGATGCACATACTCAAGGCCTTCAAGCTTTTTGCCCTTGAATTCCTCAACAACCTGAAGTTTTTTGTTTGCGACAGAGGAGATGAAAGATGAGGCAAGGGCTTTTGCAACAATCCAGAATTCCTGGCCAACTTTGCATTTTACATATTCAAAATCAGGATGCACCATTACACCCAAATTAAATGCAATTGTCCATGGCGTTGTCGTCCAAATAATCAGGTATTCGTCATTTTTATTTTTGAGCTTCAACTTCACGAAAATAGACTTGTCTTTTACATCTTTATATTCCAGCTCGTGCTTCGCCAATGCTGTCTGGTCTTTCCAATCCCATGCCATTGACCTGAGGCCCTGGTACAATCTGCCTTTTTCGTGCGCTTTTTTTACAAGCCACCACTCACCATCTATATATTCCGGGCTTACTGACTGGTATGCATTCTCAAAATCCATCCATACCCCCAACCGTATAAAGTCCTGGTTCATGGCCTTTAGGTTTCTTATGCTCAGGCTTTTGCAGACTTTGGTAAACTTATCCACGCCAAACTTAGTTATTTCATCTTTTGTTTTGATATTGAGCTCTTTCTCCACTGCATTTTCCGTAGGCAGGCCATGCATGTCATATCCAGCCCTGTCCACTACATCAAAGCCCTGCATTCTTTTGTACCTCAATATAGAATCCTTCAAAGCCTTGTTCCATGCAGTTCCCAGATGAACTTTTCCAGAGGTGTATGGTGGACCATCGCAGAAATAGAACTTTTTGCCCTTTTTATTTCTGGAATTAGCCATTTCACGCAGCTTGCTGCCTTCCCAAAATTCCAGTATTTCCTTTTCCTGCTTCAAAGGCTCGTATTTGTCCATTTCATATCTGCATTTAATTGGGGTATAATCCAATATTTATTGGCTGATTTATCTTTCACTAAAAGAAATAATGCGCCTTTTTAAATGTTTATTTTATCTGCTCTAGCAACTTGCCATAGGTCTCTTTTGGATTTGCTAAAAAATCCTTTATTGAGATTTTAGACAATGTACTATCGATTGAAGAAGCATAATAACTATAGGGCGATCTTCTAAGAAAAAAAGTATTATTTAGCCCGCATATTACTCTTGTTTTAGTAATGGAAACACACTCATCACTGTAACTGGGATATTCTTTTCTCATCTCTTCCAAAATCTGCTGACAGTCTTTGGCCTTTTTGCTATAGCACGCATTCAATTCATGGTATTTGGCATTGACATGAACACTCCGCTTTCTATTTGATTCAATTTCAGTTATAGTTAGATTCACAAATTGAGGCTTATATTTTTTAAAATACATGTAAGTGAGTATATACCCAATGTAATTTGCTGTGGGTTCTTCACTATTTGGGATATACTCGATGCCTGCCGCTCGGAAATGATGATGAAGCCCTTCATGAAAAACAAGAAAAGCTTGGCGGAATGGATCCGCTTCTATCATTGACTTAGTTATAGGGACTTTGCCGGCTCCAATAGACTCAACAGCTTCAAATGAGACATGATAACCCTCTTTGGCTAATTTCTTTGCCCAGTCAATTGCGGCTTCTTTATCGTGCTCAAAAAATTCGTATCCTCTACCGAGGACATATTCTATCTTGTCTGGAAGTGAAGCTATCACGAAATAAAACATTTTTGAAGATTCAGAAAGGTCAGCTTCCGAATAAGCGCCATTAAAATCCATTCCGAACTCTTTCTCTGCAAATTTCACCATGTTGCTTATTTCAGCTAGTGATGAAATCTGCTTTTTCGTCAATCTTTGCTCTAAATTCTGTTCCTTTACCAGTGATTCTTTGCTGAAATCCTTAAAAGTAGAGCAAGATCCGGCAGCACTCAAAACTAAAGCAGCAAAGCCTATCCTAAACCTGCTTATAACTGATTCTGGTCTCATTCTAAATCATATCTCATTTTTACTATTAGGTAACTCAATTTTCCTTATAAATTTAATCCAATTCTTACTAGCTTGAGAAATATCCTGCTTAGGATTAGCAATGTCTCGCTGGTTTTCTTTTGATAAACTCAGCAGTTTCCATTTCATTACTTAAAAAACCCTTCCAGCTTTGTCTGCTCCTTTGCCTCCAATAACTCCTGTTTGGTGCAGCCAAAAACATTGAATATCCTCTCGACAGCAGGAACTACCTGGTGGTGTATGTAATAGTCAGGATCATATTCTTTTTCTTTCACTTCTTCCGGAATCTTTGCGCGGTTCCGTATGATGTCGCTTCCCTGAGTTACGATAAACCGTATGGTAGATCCTGGCCCGATATTCATTCCTTTGTTCTTCAGCCTTTGCGCAACTGCTACGTGCGGGCCTCTCGCGTCATAGTCAGAAATGTCTTTCTGGAGCTGCATGCTGATTATGACTTTCTCCGATGGAATTCTTTTGTTCCTTAAATCATCAATAACGCCTTTCACATATCTCAAAGCCTTGTCCTTATCATGCTCTTTTAATATGATTTCAAATACTTTTTCCTGGGATTCTTTTGCAATAATTGATGTGTTCCTTCTTACACTTTCAAAGCCTTTTATCTTAATTGTTCCATCCCTGGAGACCAGAGCATATCTTTTCTTTGCTCCAAAGTCCCCCATCTTTGCAGAGACAAAAATTCCTGAGGGATAAAAGCCTTCAAACTCCAGCTCCATAAGCCCGGGAAGCTCCTTGTTTATACCTTCCACAAACTCCGAAGCATCCTTCTCGTTTTTCCCGTCCAAAGTCAAAAAAATGCTGTCAGTGTCCGAATAAATTACTTTAAAATCATTTTTTTGCGCTTTATCAATGACCTGCCTTATGTAATACCTCCCGTAAGCAGTAGTCGCCTGCGCACATTCCAACGAATACCATCTTGCAGCATAAAATCCAAGGTAACCGTAAAAGGAGTTTGCAAGCAGCTTAAGGCTGTTTTGCCTTGCATCCAATATTGGGAATTCTTCATCGCTTTGCCCCCTTACCATCTCTTTTATCCTCATCCTCCTGGTTATGAGATCTTCTATAATGGTTGGGATAAACCCTTTTCTTTTCTCACAAAACCAAATATTTTCGTTTTCCAGCGGAACTTTTTTTGCCTTGTCCCTGCAGCAGATGCAGTTCATTGTCCCAATCCCTATGTTATGTGAGCCTATAATTGTAGGATACAGGCTGCGATAGTCAAAAACAACTATGTCATCATACAGACCAGGTTTTGGCTCAAAGACAAATGCGCCTTTCAAGCTGCCCATCCTCCTTTCCATCAACTTGTCATCTGACGGCTTATTTGGAGCTATCTGATTGAATTCGAAAGATTGCTTTAACAAATACCATTCAACAAGCTGGGAAAATCCCACCCTGTTAACATCATAAACAGTCAAGCCTGTTATCTTGACCATCTCGCTTATTGTCGGCATCAGCTTATCAGCAAGCTTATAGGATAATCTTGCATCATGGAGGTTGTATTCACAATAAGAATCCATACTTTCAATGTCACTGTCCCATGCTTTTGAAAGCTCATCAAGGTCGACATCATATTTTTTTTCTCCCAGCATTTCACTTGCAACAGAATTTAGGTTATACCTATCGGTATCCAATGTGCCTGCCATTACCTTCTTTATGAACTTGAATATGTCCAGGTGTGTAATGCCTGCAATCTGTGATGTTATGCTCATTCCCCTCTTGACTTTAAGCTCCGAAAAATCCAATCCTAAATCAAGCTTTATCCGGTATTTGTCTGCTCTTGCCTTTATATAGGGGAGATCAAAGCCGTCTGAAAAGTAGCCGGTTATTATATCTGGCTTATAAGACTCAATGACTTCCTTAAACTTTTCTATTAATTCCGCTTCACTCTCGACATGCTCCACATAGCTAAGCTTTGTCTTAAAGCGCTTCCACACGAACACTTTCTCAAAATCATCTGAGTAGAAAGACAGCATTATTATTGGGTTTTTTTCCGGCTGTATCTCTTTATAGCTTGGAGTGTAAGTCTCTATATCAAAAGAAAGAATCTTTTGTTTGATTGGTTCATAATTTTCAACAGCTTCGATCTTTTCTGCTTTGAATGCTGGTACTTTCAGCAGCATACTTGAAATGCTGCCTTTTGCACTATACAGCGTCATGGGCAAAATGTTATTGTCTATCATGAATCTCCTGACAAAAAGTATGTCGTTCTCATTTACAGACTCTATCTCGCCCCATTTTCTTATTTCATCACTCATGGCAGGAACATGGCCAGGAAGTTTTACAGAGACCTTCACTGCATTGACATCCCTGCCAAGATACCTTCTTTTCACATATTCTGTGCGTGTTACAGATATAATCTCATCACCATTTATCACCCTTATATCCATGAGCTTTGCTGTTATATCTGCATTTTTTTTTGGTATCACATAAAAATACGGCTCAAAGCTGTCATAGAGGACGCATACCTGCTTATTATCCTGTGTCCTGCCAAAAAGATGTATAACCGGCTTTCCATCGATTACCTTGTAGGCTGTATCCAATGGATAAAACATTATGTTTTCCATAACTCCAAGAAGGCCTTATTGATTTATAAAGGCTTTCATGAAAATCGTAACATCTTCTATGCCATTCCAACGCTAGTAGCAGATAAGTTTAAATATAATTATCAAAACTTTAGCTTATGAGCCATGGCAATTCAAGCTGGAAAAACAGCTGAAAAATTTCAAAATGGTAAAAAAAATGTCCTAGATGCAGCGAGTTAAGCTTGAAGTATCTTTAAGGGAAAATAAGATGCTCTAACTGCGGCTTTGAGCGAAATATAACGGGTGCATAGGCAAATCTTTTCGGGTGAAAAACATATGAGGGTAAACAAAGAGCAAAGAGTTGGGGTTTTTGTTGATGTGCAGAACATGTATTACTCGGCAAAAAATCTGTATAGCGCAAAGGTAAATTTTGCGCACGTTTTGAGAAATGCTGTAATGGGCAGGAAGCTTGTAAGGGCAATAGCATATGCCATTAAAGCTGATATCAAGGAAGAAAAGAATTTCCACGATGCGCTGGAAGCCATAGGTTATGAAGTCAAGACAAAAGATTTGCAGACATTTGCCGGAGGAGCGAAGAAAGGCGACTGGGATATCGGCATCGCTATGGATACAATAGAGCTGGCAAACAAGCTTGACACAATAATTTTAGTCTCTGGAGATGGAGATTTTGTTCCTTTATTGGAGCACCTAAGAAGGGCAATGGGATGCAGAGTAGAGGTAATGGCATTTGGGCCATCAAGCTCAGGAAAATTGAGGGATGCAGCAGATGAATTTGTAGATATGGAGCTTAACAAGAGCAAGTATCTTATCAGGTACTAACTGATACTAATCAAACACCAAACTGATACAACTTTAAAGTAGTAAAAATAGAAAGTTTTATAAAGGCGCAAACACATAAAGCTAAAGGCATGAACTGCCCGAAGTATAACTATAACCTCGGAACGAAGTAATTAATATCAAATTGTTCGTTCCTCCGAATATAATAGCGGCAAAACATACATTAAAACTAATTGCCGCTATTATACAAACCAAATATCAGCATAAAAAAATGTACAAGAGCCACAATATCTGGGATGAAGATAAGTGGGATATACATAGCAGCGGAACAGGCTATTTAGCCAGAGGGCCGGAGCAAAAAAAAGAACTAGAGCATTATCATAAAAACGCTATGTATGGGTCTTCCCCGGAAGGTGCAGATAAGATAAGCGGAGATTACAGATCTGCTCACCATGAAGAAGATAATAAAAAGAAAGATCAGAAAGAGGAGAAGGAAAAAACCATTGTAGATGCAGTAGAACAAGAGGAAAAATACAGAAAAAACGACGCCCATGGAGATTCTAATCCAATCGCAGCTGGGTTCCAGCAGCATCATTTTGAAGGAAATGATAAAACTGAGCTAAAAAAGAAGAACCACAGGTCAATAGAAGATGCAATCAACAATGCTGTCAAAGAGGAAAAAGCGACAATTTTTGTAGACTAACATGTACAGGAATACTTTCACCCCAGGATATGAAGTTTTAAGCAAATCAGGATACGTATTCGACCATAACAGCTTAAGCAGCGCAGCCTCGTACCTGGTAACTAACGATTTTCCCGATTATGCTGCAATGTTCTACAGCCCAAGTGATCATGAAGTCATGAGTTCAATAAAATATGGCAATTTTGAGGCCGGATACCACAACCTTAATGATATAAGGGAATCTCTGAACGGATTGCCAATGGAGTTTTATGTGCCAAGCTCATTTGCAGTTTCTGATGGTGTTGGGAGAAACGACGAAAAAGCTGTTGTAGCGGCAAAACCAAGAGACATATTGTTCGAAAAGTCCAGCAGGGAAAATCTGGAAGAGATACGGGATGCTCAGAGGGAAATTTCAAGCAGAAGGATAAGGAAAGTAGAGTTCGAGGATATATTGATTCTGAGAAAGATAAGAAGGACAATTTTCTTTGACGAGAAGGGATAATATATTTAAACACCGGTCACTGCCTTTCTTTAATGAATCACCAGAAACTATTATTATATACAATAGCAATCTTAATGACACTGCTCCTGCCGATAATAGTCTACTGTTACAGCCTTGAATATGTTGCATTCGATAATAGCTTTTACAAGAAGGAATTTTTGAAGCACGGGGTTTACAGCAATCTCCCAGGCTATAATGCTGATCACATTAATGATGCGGTTTTAGCTTATTTAAAAAGCAGCAAAAGCGGCAAATTGATAGAAAATGATTCGTTCAATCGGAGGGAAAAATCACATCTGCTGGATGTAAAAAATCTGTTTCAGAAAATTTTCGGCATTTATCGCCTTTCAATAGCTTTATTTCTGATATCATCGTTTGCATTAATGATTTTGTCTGGTTTCAACTTTAAACTTTTCTTGAAGAGAATTTTTGCAACACTGCTTATTGGGAGCTCTTTGGCATTAATTGCCGCAATTTTTCTTTTTGTCGTCTCGACTTCTGGCTTCAATTATGCTTTTCTGTTATTTCATGAAAATTTTTTCCTAGCTGAAACTTACAGCTTTGATCCGGAATTTGAAAAAATTGTAGTATTATACCCTGAAAGCCTGTTTTTTGACGCTTCAATAAAAATAGTTTCAATCTCAATTTTATCGTCGGCAATGGTATTCACAGCAAGTTTTGTAATTCTGTTTTATTTTTTGGGAATAAATTTTTCCAGAATTTTTATTGCAATCACCGACGAGGAGAATAAGAAATAGAAATGTTTAAATACTACTTTTGAAATTAAAACTTTCACAAAAAGGTGAATTTTTAAAAAAAGAAAATGAGGGAGTTCGGTCAGCATCTTACGATTGATGCTTCTAAATGTGATATTAAGAAGCTGATGGATTATAGCCTTGTGTATGACATTCTTAATAAGCTGCCAGAAAAATTGGGAATGACCAAGATGATGCTGCCACACGTCGTGAAATGGCTTGATGCTGGAGCTACAATAGACGGCATCTCAGGTTTTGTTATGATTGCTGAGTCCCATATAAGCATCCATACTTTCCCTGAGAAAAAATATGCATTCATAGACATCTTCTCCTGCAAACAGTTTGATGCGGAAGGTGCAGTTCAGCTGCTGATCAATGCTTTTATGGCAAAGAAGCATACAACAAAAACGATAATAAGGGGCGAAGATTTCCCAAGAAGCGATGCGTACAGCATATATAGCAGTGGTGCAATACAGCTCACAAGCCACTAGTTTCTCATGTTGTCAAATCATGCAAAACGAAAGTTATTAAAATAAACTTTTTTCCAACAGGTATTAACGATGGCTACAACAGTTAAAGACACAAAAGTAAAGGCTATAGTGCCCAGCAAGAACAAGAAAATATTTCAGCTGCTTGATGAAATGAAGCAAACAGGATTCCAGGGCAGGAGCCTTGCAGAGACAGTCGAAGTGCTGGAGATGATGATCAAAGATACAGATGCGACCATATTATTTGGATATGCTGCTTCTTTATCAACAACCGGCCAGTGGGAGATAATAAACTGGCTTATGGAGAATGGCTATATTGATATCCTAGTTGCAACTGGCGCAAACCTTTCTGAAGACATTGTTGAGGCAATGGGCTTTAGCTACTACCAGTGCAGCCCAAGAGTTGATGATGAGAAGTTTTTCAGGGAAGGCTTAAACCGGTATTATGACTTATACGGGAAAGAATCAGACTACCTGGAAATGACAGAGATGATAGCCGAATTCATCCTTACTTTGGACCAAAGCCATAAATATTCTTCAAGGGAGTTTTTGCACCTATTCGGAAAATGGCTCGGCGCTAAGGGAATAAGAAGCATTGTCACGGTGGCAGCAGAAAAAAACATCCCGGTATTCTGCCCAGCCATTGTCGACAGCCCATATGGCGATGCTGCGCTAATCGCAAAAAGCCAGGGATTTGAGCTGACTCTTGATGGAGTCAAAGATTACATAGAGTTTATGAAATTAAGCGAGAATGTAAAGGATACTGGGGTCGTTTACATAGGGGGCGGCGTTCCAAAGGACTTCATCCAGCTGTTTGCAGTCTGCGCAGAACTCCTTTACCCGAACAGGAAAGTGCCAAACAGGCCCGGAGCAAAAGGAAGAAAGGGAGTTTATAATCGGGAATCTTATTATCCTCATAAATATGCCATCCAAATAACGACAGACAGCCCGCAATGGGGCAGCCTTTCGGGATGCACTTTTGATGAGGCTGTATCCTGGGGCAAGGAAACAAAGCAGGGAAAATATGTCCAGTGCTATTGCGATGCGACAATCGCTCTGCCAATAGTGTCGCATGCCTTGGCAGAAAGACTAAGCAATAAAAGAAAAGGCAGGCAGCTTTGCTTGAAATTCAATGAATGACCAATTCTATAACAATCGGCCCAACCATAAAACCAAATCCATAAATGCGCATGTTAAGACTTCTTTGAGAATATGATGCCTACACTTGCAAACGCCAGCATTATTGAAGATATATCCTCATCCAAGCAGGATATCATTAACTGCATAAACAGGCATGGATCTGCCCGCGAGCATAACTATTGGTTCTTCCACAACCAGCAGACAAGCTATTCAAGGCCCTATTTCTTTAAGTTTGGGGATTTTGGAGCATTCGGGATAAGATACCATAGCGGCATATGGGAGTTTATAGGTGATGTGATAGCCCCAGCATCAAAAAGAGCGGAGATATTTGAGGATTTTTTGGACTATGTTTTAACAGCCAAAAAGGACAAAAAAGTATTGGCATTTGTTAATGAGAATTTCTGGATTAGCATAAATAATATGGCCAAAGATTCGGATAAATACAGAATAACGACAACCAAGCCAATCATCTATTACACTCCAGTTTTTGATATGAGCAGATGGGATAACTCTTTAGGGGGAAAGGAATGGAAAAAACTCAGGAATATAAAAAACAGGTTCATGAAATCAAATGATGTGCAGATAGTCCCTTCAACGGAGCTCGATAAAAAAGACCTTATTGGCGTAATCCACGGCTGGAGGAAAAAGAAGCCGAATAAAGATGAAAAAACTTACTATACTGAGATGTATGAAAATTTTGTAAAGAATGATTTTGAGGGAACAGACCTGTGCAGGAGCATTGTTGTGAACGGAAAGCCGCTTACAATAACAGCCGGCTGGAAGATCCCCAACAGCGATGCATACCACTCTGCGATAGGATTATATAATTACGGGCATAAGCATATTGCCGAGATGGCAAACATAGATGAACTTTCTCAGATAAAAAGTTTTGGTTGCAGGTATGCGGATTTTGGCGATTCTACAGAATCTCTGCTGCAATTCAAGAAAAAGTTCAGGCCAAGCGAAGTCTACAAAACTTACTGGTTTTATATTGCAAGAAAATGAAATACTCCAAATCCCCAGAAAATTTTGGATATATCCATGATTCTCTGTCAAATTATCCTGATTCAAGGTTTGTTATACTGCCAATACCATATGAAAAAACAACCACATATATGAAAGGAACAGCAAACGGCCCAAAGGCTATAATCCGGGCCTCTCAAAATATGGAACTTTATGATGAAGAGCTTTGCGAAAACATATGCGAGGCGGGAATATGCACGCTTGAAGAGCTGAAGATAGAAGAAAAGCCCGAAATTATGGTTGATATTGTCTGCAGAAATGTTAAAAAACTCCTGGATGGCAGCAAATTTCCAGTGGTAATTGGTGGGGAGCATTCAATAACCCCTGGATGCGTAAAAGCATTTGCGGAAAAATATGAAACATTTTCTGTCCTGCAGATAGATGCCCACGCCGATCTCAGGGAAGATTATGATGGTACAAAATTCAGCCATGCATGTGCAATGAAAAGATGCTTTGACATTACCCCAAATATTATCCAGGCCGGAATAAGGAGCTTAAGCTGCGAGGAAGCTGAATTCATATCGGAAAACAACCTTAGACTGTTCTGGGCCAAGGATATTTTTGGCAATGACTACTGGATGGACGAAGCAATTTCCAAGCTAAAGGAGAATGTTTATATCACTCTGGATTTGGATGCTTTCGATCCTTCAGAAATGCCTTCGGTGGGGACCCCAGAACCAGGAGGGCTGCATTACTACCAAGTGTTAAAATTCCTGGGCAAAGTATGCAAGCAGAGGAGTGTGGTGGGCTTTGATGTGGTCGAGCTTCGCCCCAATAAAGATGAGGCAAGCTCTGACTTTACTGCCGCAAAATTGGTATATAAGCTAATAGGCTATGTTTATTATAAAAATAAGCGCAATAGCCATCAATGAGCAAGGTGTTTCTCAAAGTGAGGGTTATATACGATGCCGCCAAGCACAATAAGATAATAAAACAATCCATCAAAAAATACGGGTATCTTCCGGAGCATAACTTCTTCCATTACATCCACAGTGAAAGCAGCGATTCTAAAAACATATTCTTCGATTATGGGAAAAACAGAGGAGTCCTTGCACAATACCACCAAAAGACTAACGCATGGAGCATTTTCCCATGCGGAATTCTGGCGCGAAAACCAGAGATAACATCGCTGCTGCTCCATGCAGCCATTTTTATACTTGGCAAAAGAAAAGCCAAAAAACTTACAGTTGAAGTTGAAGAAAAAACCAGGAAAGAGCTGCTTAAAAAATTAAAAAAACAAAATGAGCTGAGGGCCTGCAGCTGCAACTATGTGCTTTACTGGCCAGTGTATAACATGAAACTATGGGACCCAAAGCTCAAGGGCAGCAAAATGAAAAAATTAAGGAATATACGGAATAGGCTCTATAAAAAAAATAGGATAAGGGTCAAAAACAGCAAGGATGTCCCAAAAGAAAAACTGAATGATGTTTTATCAGCATGGCTGAAAAGCAGGAATATTCCAGAGAGGGTAGATAAGTCGTACTATATTAATGTTATAAATGACAGGTTTAATGGATTTGATATTGCAAAGACTGCATATATCAATGGAAAGCCATCTACTATAACTGCTGGCTGGAAAATCCCTAACAGCAACAGCTACTATTCAGCTATCGGGATTGCAGACCGATCTTGTCATGGTTTAGGAGAAATGGCAAATATTGACGACCTTAACAGATTAAAAAGAAAAGGCTTTGATTATGCTGATTTTGGCGGATCTGGAAGTGCTTTGCTGCGCTTTAAAAAAAAATTTAATCCTGAAAGGATATACAAAACCTATATCTTTTCCATAGTGAGGAGATAAATGATGGAATTTGAAGTTGTGTCAACACAAAAGGAATGCAGGGAGCTCTGGGAAAAATTTTCCTCAAAAGGCATATTATGGGATTTGTGGGATTACCGCATTTGCTTTCATGATGAAAATTTCAGGTTTAACTTTATCCTGGGCATAGAAGATAACAGCAATGTAGGATTGCTGCCGCTGGTTTATGACCGAAAAGAATGCTATTACACCTATTTTGGGGGAGAATTTCCGGAGCAGAATAAATTCTTTTTGAATGATAAGGCTCTTTTGCCGCAGTTCCTGGAGCGCTGCCCAAAGGGCACAGAGATACTCTACATAGACTCTGAAGAATCTAGCTATTATGATTTTCAACCCGTAGAAAAAAGGTATTTTCTAAACCTGAAAAAACACGGAAGCAGTTTTGACAGGTTTATAGGATCTTTTACCAAAAAACACAGGAAGAATATCAGATATGACCTTAAGAAGCTGCAGGAAAGGAATTATAAAATTTTGCATAATGCAATGCATGCTTATGAAACATTTGTGGAATTAAGCAAGAAACGCTTCGGAAAAGAATCAAATTATCATGATGAAAATTTTGCCATTTCTATGGGAAAGTTGGTCAGCACAGCTGAAAAAATGAAGCTGCTGGACATAATAAGCGTAGAAATCGGAAAGGTTATGGAAGCAGTGGGATTAGGAGTCATCTATAACAGATGCTATTATGTCGTGGGGGTTGCGAGAAACACTGATATAAAGAATTTAGGCAAATTGTTGATAGCTGAGCATATAAAGAGCGCGATAGCCCATAACTGCGATGAAATTGATTTTTTATCAACGGAATCAAAGTGGAAGGAATTATGGAATCTGGATTCAGAGCAGATGTACAGCTTCGTCTGTTAAGCCTGGCTTTTGCTGGTTGAGTGAATTATTGGTGTTATTCAATTTTTAACTTGACTTCGGCAGTGAGATGCAACAAGCAACTCGTTTGTCTCGTTGCTCGCAATTCACTAGCGCGAGGCGTTGCTCTTCGTACATGCTTGGAAATCATAAATTTTCTGCATCCCATTCACTACGCTCAGAGATATCGCTCCGCCTGGCAAGATTACTGCATTGTTTTTGTCACTTAATCTTACTTAACCGCTTTTGCTTAACCTTAACAAATCAAGGAAGCCATTGACTGCAGCCTCAACATTCCAGCTGTTTTTTATAAGGAGAATAAGGAATATCACAACAAATACAAAAACTATAAAATAAAACATCCTGGTTATGAATGCTTTTTTTGAGGTTATCCTCATGCATGCTATATACCTTATGCAAGTTTATAAATTTTTTTAGTTTATGCCCTTTTGATAACAGTTAAACTTCTTGTTGAATTCGGGAAGAATACGACTAAAAATTTTTCCGGCTTAAGGCGAGCTTTTGCCTTCAATTATCTGCCCGTAGCCTATAAGCCTGAACCTGTTGCCTATCTTTCTTGAAATTGTAACTTTTGATTTTATTTCAGCGCATACGGGTATCTTAAGCCTGCATATGACATTCTTTTTCTTTAAGCCTATAACTACGCCTACGGTAGCAGCTGAATTGACATTCAGCATTAAGGTTTCATTCATCTTTATTGGCTCAACATTAAGCTCTTCTTCTGTTCCCACAACACGCTCAAGCAAATGCGGAGATAATGAAATTTCAAACAAGATATTAGGAAGCTTTCCTGGAACACTAACAACAGAGCCAAGAAGCTGGTCTGATTTGACTATAGACGGGTCTAAGGAAGTAAGTATGCCTGCTGTTCCTCCGGGAAAAATTTCTTTGACAGATTCGCCGCCATATTTCAAGTCTATGATCTTTGTCAGTATAGGCTTCCAGATCTCCTTGTTCTTTTCAATGACACTTCTTCCTGGCCTTATTTCAATCTCCTGGCCTTTCTTTAATATGCCCTGTTTCATAGAGCCCCCAATTACCCCACCACTCAGGTCTTTTGGATTTATACCGGGCCTGTTTATGTCAAAACTTCTGGCTACAAGGAATATTGGATCTTTGCTTCTGTCCCTTTGCGGCGTTGAGATGGTATCCTCAATTGCTTTTATCAATGCGCTTAATCCTGCATTATGCTGGGCAGATATTGGTATTATTGGAGAATTTTCATAACTTGTGCCTTTTACAAACTTTTTTATCTGCTCATAGTTTTTTAAGGCTTCCTTCTCATCGACTAAATCGATCTTGTTCTGCACAATTACAATGTTCTTCACGCCTATTATCTCCAAGGCCATCAAATGCTCTCTTGTTTGTGGCTGAGGGCATTTTTCATTTGCAGATATGAGAAGCAATGCGCCATCCATTATTGTAGCGCCAGACAGCATTATGGCCATCAGGCTTTCGTGACCAGGAGCATCCACAAAGCTTACTTTTCTCAATAATTCAGCTTTATTTTTGTCTTTTGGCTTGGTTGTGTAAGTGCCATCCTCTTCCCTGTAGAATGTCGTGTCAGCATATCCGAGCCTTATTGTTATCCCTCTTTTTATCTCTTCAGAATGTGTATCAGCCCATACTCCAGACAGCCTTTCCAGCAAAGTTGTCTTTCCATGGTCAACATGACCAACCATACCTATATTAAGCTCTGGCTGCGCTATATTTTCTTTGGTTTCTGCTGCTTTTTCGGCTTTGGGCATATATTTCTATCCTAAAAATGTCTTTTATCTCTATTCTTTAACTTCTTTTTTCTCTTCTTTTGCTTTTTCTTTTGATTCTTCCGCTTTCCCAAACAGGTCAGAAAGCTTTTTTGAGCCTTCCTTCAAAACTTTTAGGTTTATTGCAGATATTTTATCATTTACCTTATGCCCGCATACGGTCTTTCTTCTCTTTATGCCTTTTAAAGCCCCTTTAAATCCGACGCTCTTGTAGATAACAATCTTCCTCCTCTGACCAAGTATTCCGCTGCGCATTGGAAAACCGCAGTAATCCATGCCGCCAGTGACTTCCAGTTCGTAGCCTTCCAACCCTAGCTTGTTTCCATCAACTTTTTCACCTATATTCAGCCCGATTAATGGGGCAGCATTCTGGTCCTTGACTTCTGCCTTGTAGCATTTCCCTTCTTTAGTCGCTATATTAAGCTTAAAACTTACCATGGTATTACCTCCCGGACTAATTTCTTAGACAAAATTAGAACAGTGAATGGAATAAAGCCTTATTTAAAAGTTTATTGCTTCTTGTCTTGTTTTTGCCGGAAACTTAAAGAATACGTTTGGATACAGGTCTTCCGGAAGGCAGCTTTCTACCTTTTCACCCTTATTAAAAAAAGGGTACTGCTGGCATATCTTTGGCCTGTTTTTGTAAATGCTGCATGCATATTTTCCGTCTTTCTCCTTTTTTAAAAAAATGCACCAGCCCTTTTCGTCTTTTTTAAGGAAAAATCTGCTTTCATTGAAGTGGTCTTCAAAAATAAAGTCCTTATGGCCAAGTTTTTCTATGCGGTTTATTTCTTCTTTATTTACCTGAACTAGCATCTTTTTGCAGCATTCTCCGCAATGCCTGTCGCATTTGAAATTTTCTGCTGTCAAAAGTTTCCCCATAAGCAGCCAATCGCTTTCAAGTTATAAAATACTTATGATTTCAAGCCTGTACCTTTATTCATCAGGTATAGATTTAGATAGAATAAGGCAATGGAAAAAACTATCAGAATCCCTAAGCCTATCCAAACATTTATGTCAGAGATGCCCAAAAATCCATAGCGGAATCCATTTACCATATACAGAATTGGGTTTAACAATGATATCTTCTGCCAGATTGATGGCAGAAAACTAATCGGGAAAAAAACCCCGCCAAGGTAAGTCAGGGGGGTGAGCACAAATGTTGGGATTATTGAAATATCATCAAATTTTTTTGCAAGTACGCCATTGAGAAAGCCGCCAAGGGAAAAAACCAACGAGGTTAGCAGTATAAACAGGATTATTATAAACGGGCTATGCAATTTTAGGCTTGTGAAAAATGATGATATTATAAGCACTATCAGCCCGACAAGCAAGCCCCTGAACATTCCTCCTGCTGCATAGCCCGACATTATAACATAGTTAGGTGTTGGACTAACTAAAAGCTCCTCTATGCTTCTCATAAATTTGGTGCTGAAAAAAGAGGATGCGACATTCATAAATGAGTTTGTGATTACGGACATCATTATTATACCCGGAATAATGAACTGCATATATGTGAAGCCGTAAATATCACTTACCTGAGAGCCGATAAAAGCACCGAATATCATGAGATATAGCGCCATTGTAATGGCAGAAGGAAGCAGCGTCTGCTGCCATATCCTCAGGACCCTGGTTGTTTCTTTGTCTAAAATGGCGCGGAATGCGATATATCTTTCCCTAGAGTCCATTTTTGTATACCCTCTTCATAAAAAGTTCTTCCAGTCTTGCAGATTTTCTTCTCATGCTTAATATCTCTATGTTACGCTTCTGGAAATGCTGGAATAATCTGTTGAAATTATGCTCTTTTGAGATCTCAACCTCTAATGTTGTTCCATCAATAACCTTAATCTTGTAATTCTTCAAGCCTTCAAGATATTCATCCTTAATGGGCTCTTTAACATCGAGCACAAATACTTCCTTGTCTGCTTTTTTTAGGAAATCTTTCATAGGCATATGCTCTGTTATCTTCCCTTGGTCTATTATCGCAATGTTCCTGCATAAATTCTCGGCTTCTTCAAGATAATGTGTTGTCAGTATTATTGTCCGTCCTTCTGTATTTAAGTCAGATATGAATTTCCACATATTCCTCCTGATTTCAATATCTGCCCCGGCTGTCGGCTCATCCAGAATCAACAATTGCGGCTCATGCACCAAAGCTCTGGCTATCATAAGCCTTCTTTTCTGGCCGCCAGAAAGCCTCTGCGCGGTTGTATTCCTCTTTTCCCACAACCCAAGCTGATTTAGGTACTTTTCAGCTCTTTTTTCAGCAGTTTTCTTATCCACCCCATAATATCCTGCCTGCTGTACAACAATATCAAGTGCCTTTTCAAAAATATTAAAATTGAATTCCTGCGGCACAACGCCTATAATCCTTTTTGCCTCATCAATATCAGTGTCAATGTCATGGCCAAATACTTTAACTTTTCCGGAAGTCTTGTTTACGAGGCTTATTATTATATTTATGGTGGTAGATTTGCCTGCCCCGTTAGGGCCAAGCAAGGCAAAAAAGTCTCCTTTCTTTACCTCCAGGTCTATGCCTTTTAATGCTTCTACTCCGCCTTCGTATGTCTTGCAAAGATTTTTTATCTCTAATGCTGTTTCTGGCATGATAAAAAGCAAATCACTGAGATTTATAAAGCTATTGCGGGTGTATTACCCCGATTAGAAGCCGAATTTTTTTGCCTCTATTAGCATTAGCTGGACTTATAATAACATTGACAGCAGATTTATAAACTATTTATTGATTCTGTGAACAATGCCAAATCAAATATCAATAAAAAGATCAGTAGCAGTAGAAGGGCTAAATGTATACAATGGCAGAAGAAACACTGTAACATTCCGCCCTAAAGAAGAAGATTCAGGACTTGTTTTTGTTGTTAATGGTGCAAGAGTTCCTGCAATTTTGAAGTTAGCTAATCACAAAAGGGGGACTATAGTGTTAGATGATGGGCAGCAAAGAGTCCATTTAATAGAGCATTTACTCTCAGCAGTTTATGCTTTAGGAATTGACAATATTGAAATGGAACTTTCCGATAATGTTTGTCCAACAACAGATAATTGCGCACATGAATACTTTGAAGCTTTAAGAGATTTAAGGATTGAACAAAAAGTTTCTAAGAAATTCTGGAAGTATGTAAAAGACGTTGAAACCCATATTAAGGGTGATGAAGAAAGAAAACCTGATCGCTTAAGTGTTAATTCTGCTGATGGTTTTGTAATTGACTATTTTGCATATTATCCCCATCATGTTGTTGGAGAGCAAAGATACATCTTTGATTTTAATGAAGATATATACGCCAGAGATGTAGCAAATGCTCGTTCACCTGCATTTATATCAGATGGATTTGCAGGAACAATTTTGAGATTAGCAAATAAATTATTCTGGTATAAGGGAATAAATGAAAGAAATAGCTTGCTAATCACATCAGAAAAAGCAGAAAGATATGCAAATCCTGCAGAATTTGGAGTAAGGTACTGCGGTAAAGAATTTGTAAGGCATAAATTATTGGATGTTTTAGGAACTCTTGCACTAACTGGAAGACATTTTGTAGACACAGAATTCAAATTTGAAATGACCGGGCACAGATTTGATTTGTATGCCATGAAAAAACTGTTTAGCGCAGGTTGCTTTGGTGAGTATGTTAAATCCTAATCAACAGTGGGCTAGGTCTCCCCATGTTAGTGGGGTAGATGAATGCCCACAATGCGCGATAGCGCATCAATAGCATCTGCTTGAGTTCTCTCGGATGTACTTTGCTACAACTTCCGCGCTTACATGCCCTGCTGTTCCGCAATAATAGCTTGATGCCAAAAGGTCATCAGTTTCTGGCCTTGTCTGCCTTATAACTAAAAACTTTTCCCTTAAGTCTCTTGATGACCATGCCTTTAATCTCTGAACGACTGCTGCCGAACTCCATTTTAGCTGACTTAAAATAAAAAACATTGAGGGCACCACTTGACGATTGTTTTTGTATGTGCACAATTAACCGAAAGATTTATATAGTATGTGCCCTTACAATATTATATGGCCTACATAGAAACAATAAAACGGAACAAAAAGGAGTATTACTACCTAACAAAAAACATAAGGCTCAGCTTAAACAAATGGAAAAAAATCAGGATTTTCTTAGGGGGTAAAAAACCCCCACAAGAAGAGCTAAAAAAATATGCCCAGGAGATAGAAGATAAATCAAAACCTTTCCTAAAATCATCAAATTATGCTTATCTTTCAGAGCATGATGCAGAAACCTTGCAGGATTTAAAAGAAAGCTACAGCACATGGCTTAAGCAAATCCCAAAAAGTGTTAAGGAAAAACTGAATGAGGATTTTGTAATACGATTTACGTACCATTCCAATGCAATTGAAGGCAATAGGCTGACATTAAGGCAGACTGGCCTCATTCTTAAAGATAAAGTAATCCCTTCTGGGGTAAGGGCAGAAGATTATAATGAAGCAATAAACGGAAAAGAATGCTTAGATTGCATAAAATTGTATAAAGGCGAATTAAACACTAAGCTGCTTGAAAAAATAAACGGAATTCTTACCAAAAATACTGGAGCAGTATATAGTGGGAGAATACGCTTTTTTAATGTGCAGATACAAGGCTCAACTCATGTTCCACCGCCACATACTCAAGTCAAAAAACACATGCTTAACTTTTTTAAATGGTATAGTGCGAATAAAAATAAATTGCATCCATTTGAGTTGGCAGTCTCGATTCATGCAAAATTAGCATGGATACATCCATTTGAGGATGGAAATGGTAGAACTGCAAGAACGGTCATGAATTTTATCCTAATGAAAAAAGGATTTCCAATGTTTTTTATTCCATTTGAGAAAAGAGAAGAGTACTATCAATCATTAGATACTGCCGATAAAGGTGATTATAAAGAATATGTTTCCAGAATGTTGCGATTAATTATAGATCAAATAAGAAGTTACGGGCACAATAAAAAAGAATAAACCTTTTACTATGCACATACAATAATACCCCATAACAAACGCCCAGATTCTTACTACCTTTAAAGCGAGTGTGCCCCTAGATTCTTGTCCTAAATGCGCTGCCGCTCATTCGATAGAACGGACGAGTGCCACGAGTAATAATTGATTTTAACAGCTATTAAACCCAGTTTTATTCAAAAAACAGAGAAAAAACATACTCATCTATGTGACTGTAATAATGCTGCTTTAATGTTGCTTCGTGCTTTAAGCCCATTTTTTTGTAGAATGTATGGGCTCTCTTGTTGTCTGCATGGCACAAAAGGTAGAGCTTTCTTAATTTTGAGCCGTGCTTTTTATAGAATTTATTTGCATCCGCTATTAACGCATTAAATAATCCTCTAGCAATGCCTTCTCCGCGGTATTTAGGCAATACGGCGATCCTGTCAAGCTCGCAAAGCTGGTGTCTTGGTATGCCATGCATTGTCCATGTAACAATGCCAATAATCTCCCCATTGTTGTCTGCTACAATGTAGTTATGGTGCTTCTTTGTCTCATGCTTGAATACTCCAACACCTTCTTCAACGCTTTTGATGTTATAGCTCGTTACGAGAACTTTTGCTATGCCTCTTGCATCTTTTAAAGCTGCTTGCCTGTACTTCATCTTGTTATGAACTCTTGCCTGCGTATTTTTGAGACCAGCCTTTCCAATGTGTCAATCTTTCTCATCAATTCAAGCTTTTCCCTGTCCATCTCCCTTAGCTGATGGGCAAATCTTGTCAGTTCAAAGTCTTCTTTTTTGATATTTTTGCTTATATCCACAAACTTGTTTATCTCTTCTCCAAGGCTATTCACCTGTTTTGATATGGCTGTTATGTTTGCCTTGAGCTCGTTGTAAGTTTCAGCATCAGACTTCAATGTCTCCATCTGCAGCTTTAATTCATTACTGAGCTCTTCCTCAAATTTGTCCATCACTTTTTTCTGCATCTGCGCTTTTAGCAGCTTAAACTGGAAAAGCTCCTTCTCAAACTCCTTGCTGGTGTTCTTTATGATACCTACATTTTCGCTGAAATTCCTGAAGAACTCGTTGTTTTTATTGCTTATATCTTCAATGCTCCTGCTTAACTGATCTTTCAATGAATTTATTTCCTCTTTTAACTCAGATACAGAACTTATAGCATAGTTAAGGTTGTTTTTTATCACATCAATCTGCTCTTTTGTGCCCATAAGCTCTTTTATTTTCCCTATCATTGTCGCTCCTCCAGCAAATAATACCTCAGCTTTTCAGCTGCTTTTCTCCTGAATCTTTTAAGGTTTTCGCATTTTTCTGTTTCGCCATAGGTTTTTTTGCTGTTCTCAGGAATAAATATTGGATCATGGCCAAAACCATAGCTTCCTTTTATCTCTTCTGATATTGCCCCTTTTTCTTCCCCAAGGAATGAAATTGGCTCTTTTTTTGGCTCGCAGTAAGCTATGGCTGACCTGTAAAATGCTTCCCTGTCGTCGATATCTTCCATCAGCTTTAGAATTCCCTTTAACCCAATTCTCTGGTGTACATATTTTGAGCACGTTCCCGGAAAACCATTCAGGCCTTTTATAAATAGTCCAGAGTCTTCAGCCACAACGGGCTTTTTCAGCTCGTTTGCGAGCCTTTGGGCAGATTCTTTGGCTATCTCTTCAGAATCGTCGCTTCTTAATTCTTTATACTCTTTCCCTATATGATTAACTTTTATTCCCGGCTCTAAATAAGCTTTCAGCTCCTTTACTTTGTTTTTGTTGCTAGTTACTAAATTTATTTGCATATGACTGCTGCTTTGGTTAAATCATATTGCTTTATCCCAAGTTATGCGATAATGCCAGTTTGGGATTTCTCTAAGCTTAACAATATAGGGTGGGCCAAGCTCCTTGCTTAAGCATTCAGCATATTGGCTATTATGCTGCTCTGCGCCGTAATAATTTATAAAATTTCTTGATACTCCGGTAAGCGCTTTTTCAATTATGCCAAGTTTGTTAAAGCTGTCTTTGATTATTTCAGCATCAATTCTGCAGTTTATTGCGCTTTGCGAGGCTGATGGAGCAAATAGAGCAGCTAATGCCAGTAAAGCGCCCAATGTTGTGTCCATATAGCCTCGACTGATTTTTTAACTCAATCCTTATAAACCAAAATATTTTCATGCAGCTTAAAATGAGATTAATAAAATTTATTTTTTAATCAAATCAAGCTTTACATGCAATTCCTTAAGCTGCTCATCCGGAACATCCCCCGGAGAATTGTCCATTGGGCATTCTGCATCCTTGTTTTTTGGGAATGCGATTACTTCGCGAATGTCATTATAGCCGCACATCAAAGCCACTATCCGGTCAAAGCCAAGGCCCATGCCGCCATGCGGCGGCGTTCCATACTTGAATGCGTCCATCAAAAATCCAAATTTTCTCTCTGCTTCCGCCTTACTTATTCCAATGACATTCATGACCTTTTTCTGCGTCTCTGGATTAGTCTCCCTTATCGATCCCGAGCCAAGCTCGAGGCCATTCAGGACAAGATCATATAAATCAGCATGCACTTTTCCCGGCTCTTTTTCAAGCAGGTGCAAATGCTCTTTTTTTGGTGCGGTGAATATATGATGGGATGCTTCCCACTTTCCTGCGTCATCATCCCATTCAAACATGGGAAAATCTATGACCCAGCAGAACCTAAAATCATCTTTCTTTGCCAGTTTCAAATCATCCCTCAGCTTAAGCCTTAATTTATCTAATACTGCAGCAACTGCTTTTGGCCTGTCAGCAATAAACATCAGAACAGAGCCTTTTTTAGCCTTAGTTTTTTCAAGAATTTTCTTTTGCACATTACTATCAAAAAATTTTACTATATTGCTTTCTAAACCTTTGTCTGCAACTCTCATCCATGCCATTCCCTTTGCCCCATTCTGCTGGCAGAAATTGATATAGCTGTCAAGATCATTCCTTGAGAAATCCTTTTCCGGGTTGATGCACTTTACCTGCTCAGCTTTCTTGAAGACTTCAAAGTCAGAATCCTTTACAATGTCTGTTACATCAATCAATTCCAGGCCAAACCTTAAATCGGGCTTGTCTGTGCCGTAACTGCCTATAGATTCCTTATGGGTCAACCTTGGGAATTTTTGCTTAATGTCAATGCCTAAAACTTCCTTCATCAAATGCTTGTATAACCCCTCTACTATGTCTAAAACATCTTCCTGCGATACAAAGCTCATCTCCAAATCTATTTGCGTATGCTCAGGCTGCCTGTCTGCCCTTAAGTCCTCATCACGCAGGCATCTTGCCAGCTGATAATACCTGTCAAATCCGGAAACCATAAGTATCTGCTTATATAGCTGTGGGCTTTGCGGCAAAGCATAAAATTTGCCTGGATTTATTCTTGAAGGGACAATATAATCCCTGGCGCCTTCTGGTGTTGCCCTTACTAAAATAGGGGTTTCAATCTCCAGAAAATTATTTTTATTCAGGTATTCCCTTGCTGCCTGCGCTGCCAGATGTCTTATCAACAAATGCCTCTGCATCTTTGGCCTTCTTAAATCCAGAAAGCGGTATTTTAACCTTAACTCTTCATTTGCGTCTATCCTGTCTTCCACTTCAATTGGTGGGGTTTCTGCCTTGCTTAAAACTTCCAGCTCATCAACAAGAACTTCTATCTGGCCGGTTTTAAGGTTTGGATTCTCCAAATCCTTGCCCCTGTATCTCACTTTGCCTTTTATAGAAATTACATCTTCTCTTCTCAGCTTTTCCGATTCAGCATGATTTTTTTTATCATGCTTTGGATCAAAAACAACTTGTGTAAGGCCGTATCGGTCCCTTAAATCAATAAAAACAATTCCTCCATGATCCCTGCTGGAATTCACCCATCCTGCCAAGCAAACCTGCTTTTTGATGTCTTTTTTCGCCAATTCCCCGCATGTATTTGTTCTTTTAAAGTTCATTTTAGCTTTCCTTTAATCTTCAGCTCATAAATGATATCCTGCAGCCTGATAAGGTTGTATTTAATCTGGTCCGACTTCTTCCTTAGCTCATTATTCCTCAAATTGAATTTCAAGAATTCATTATAAATCTCTTCAACCAGGTCTTTTATTTCAAATGCTGTATTTGGGCTGTTTTTAACGACGCTATTTACAGCTTTCCTTACCAGCTCTCCGCTTAAATCACATAAGCCGAGCAAATAAGTTTCACTGTCAACTTTCAAAGCAGCCTTAGCAGGAATGCTCTTATCTTTTATAAAATGGTAATAGCATATTGCTTCAACATATTCCTGCAAAGCCACTTGATCGATATTGATGTCCAGCTTGACATTGTTTTTTAGCAAGAGAATTTTTTTTGCTTCTATGCTTTTTACCAATAAGTCAGCGTCTTTGGCATCATCCCTGTGCAAAGCATAGATAATCCTTTTTGACAGGTTAATTATCTCTCTCGATAGCTGGATTACAGACTCTCTCCTTTGCTCTGTTTTGGCCAATTCCTGCCTTATTTTCTCGAATTCTGTTTTGTTTAGCATTTAATCCCGTAAACTAGCTGATTTTATAAAGTTTTTTAATTAAGAATGGTTATGTCTTTTCCTGAAATTATTTCCTCTTTCAAATAATTTCCGTTTTTCATCATTTACCACCTGAAAAACTTAGCAGCCAGCCCATAATAATATTCAATTGGCATCTTCCTCCAGAAAGCCATT
>Ga0209541_10001659_pt1 | contig 43812 bp, 44 predicted proteins | sample RifCSPlowO2_01_FD_184027 | JGI IMG/M metagenome (GOLD analysis project Ga0209541, IMG submission 184027) | Groundwater microbial communities from Rifle, Colorado - Rifle CSP2_plank lowO2_0.1 (SPAdes) (version 2) | ecosystem: Environmental > Aquatic > Deep subsurface > Groundwater | place...
TCCAAGTCTATCAGGACAAGCATCAAAAACCCGCTCCCAATGACGGTCTGGGTTCCACCAATACCTGGGAATGGTTAGAAGATGAAAGGCCATATTCTGATGGCGATGTTAACCGTTTGGTAGCCGGCAGCTCTGACTTTGGCGGTTTGCAGGACGTGTACTACATTCATCCTTCTGATCGCATTGACGACATCGGTTTCCGCCTCTTCGGGAGTGATTAGTTCTTGGTCTTTGGTCTCTTGGACTCTTTGACGCTTGGATTCTTGGAGGGTTGGATTCTTGGAGGGATAAAATTTATGACTATAAAAATAGGTAAAATTGCGAGCGGATTTTAGGGCTCGTGAACCGCGGATAAAATCTTCGGTCGCCCATTTACAAAGATAAATCACTCCGTACTTTTTACTAGTGAGAACCAGACTCAACATATTAAACGAGCAAGACCTTTAGGCAATTAAGCCTAAGCGAACTGTTTTTGCCAAAGATGGTAAAAAGTATATTTCTGATGGCGATGTTAACCGTTTGATAGCCGGCAACTCTGACAATGGCGGTTTGCAGAACGTGAACAACAATCATCCTTCTGATCGCAATGACAACATCGGTTTCCGCCTCTTCGATAGTGATTATCTATGCGCAATATATTTTTTAAATCCGCTCGCCATTTTACCTATTTCTTCCGACTTTTTCAGTAGATTGGTGTAAACTATTATCGGCATAATATTTAAATCTAATAGTATGCGCAGTAATATTTTTACAAAATCCGTGCGTTGAATGATGTCGTCTAAAATTGAAACTTTTTGAGTTTGTTGGGCGTATCGGACAAGGTAAGTTAGCTTTACCAGTATCAATGCTTCTTTATCCATAGTTTCACCGATTGTGTGGCGTTCTATTTTAGGCAAGGATCTTATTGATTTATGGACAGTCAAATAAAAATTATAAGCTTGGCTGAAGATTGGAATTTCCTCTCTATTGTTGGGGGGGGGGCATAAAAGAAATTTAAAATTTGAAGAAATTATTAATTTGGAAAATTTGTTTTTGGCCTGGAAAGAATTTAAACAAGGCAAATCCAATAAAAAAGATGTTCAGATATTCCAATATAATCTTGAATTAGAGATAATGCAACTTCATCAAGAATTGATTACGGGGAATTATAAGCATGGCTTATATCACACATTTTATGTAAATGATCCCAAAAGACGTCATATCCACAAAGCGCCAGTTAGAGATCGGATTATTCATCATGCCATAGTCAGTATTTTAGCCTTAATTTTTGAGAGAAAATTTATATTTGATTCTTATTCTTGTCGTTTAAGAAAGGGAATGCATAGAGCGCTTGAGAGGTTTCAGAAATTTGCATGGAAATTGTCTAGAAATAATACTAAAACAGTTTATATTTTAAAATGCGATATCAAGAAGTTTTTTGACAATATTGACCATCAAATTCTGAAGGATATTTTGTCCAAAGATATTTACGATAAACGAGTAATGAATTTGCTCGAAATAGTAATAGACAGTTTTCACAAAGAAAAAGGCAGAGCTTTGCCGTTGGGGAATGTAACCAGCCAATGGTTTGCCAATATTTATCTTAACGAGCTTGATCAGTATGTAAAAAGAATGCTTCAGGTGAAGGATTATTATAGATATGGGGACGATTTTATATTGGTGGACAGAAGCCCTCAATATTTATATGATAAACTAGTCCATATTAAAGCTTTTTTAGGTAATAATTTAAAATTAGAACTTCATCCGAGCAAGGTTAAGCTGTTGAAATATCATAACGGCGTTGATTTTCTTGGTTATGTCCAATTTCCTCATTTTCGTATCTTGCGATCAAAGACCCAAAGACGAATATTGAAAGCAGTACCAGCACTGAAAGATAAGATAGGCTCCCTAGGTTTTAAAAGTTCATTTGCTTCCTACATGGGCATGGCTCAACACTTTGCAAGTTGCAGATTTATAAAAAAAATAATATTTTCTCTCTTTGACGATAGATTTCCCACCTAACCATAATGGCAAATAAAAACATGGAACAACCAGAAAGTCCGGATAAAAAAGAACAAAAAAAGTTTGAGTTTAAAGATCTTCAGTCAATGGAAGAATATCTAGCATGGAAACAATCAGTACCGAAAGAGTTCAGAAATGTAGTGGAAGGAACTTTACAAGAACAAACCTTATCAGTCTCATCAGCCGAACCATTGGAAGGATTAGCGAGCCAGTTTTTAAGGGGTTTTTCTGATAAACTTGGCAACTCGGAGGTAGAATTAACCGATTATGACGCAAGGGTCGTAAATTTGCTATCTCACCTCACCAAAATAGGTACTAAAGAGGGCTATATAAACGCCTTTGAATTATTTAAAGATAATAATATATCCTGGTCTTTCAAAAGTAATTTGTATCAATTTCAGGTTGCGCCTTCCTTGGAGTGGCTTTCGGCTAAAGACACAGAAGAGTTGGCTAAGCAGGTAGAGGAATTTGTCAAAGATACTACAGCCAAAGAAGTCTCAAGTGATGACGAATCAGAATCAGATTTATCAAACGAAGACTCTATCTCGTCTATGGAGGCGGGAGCGGAGAAAAAAGAAGGCAAGCCCAAACCTCATTTCCTGGTAAAAAACTTTTTTGGAGGATATTATAAAAGATTTGTTAAAGATGAGCTTGATATTCAAACTTTAAAATGGAAAAAACCGGGGAATGAATTTATTGATCCAAAGCCGGAAATCATAAGCAAGTTAGAAAAAAGAATTATATTCGGCAATATCAAAGGAGGGAAGGAAATAGCAATTCCGCTTCCCTACGGCTGGTCTTATGAGATGGATTCGATTGAAACCGATGCCCCAATTAATTCGGTTGAAGTAACCGAGAATCAAGATCATATCTTATATTTGAAAATCAACCAAAAAGGCCGTTTCAAATATAGAATAATCATCGGCTCCAAAGAAAGAATCACCGACGGTGGAAATCAAATACTAGAAAAATTAAAAATAAATGGTGATTTGCCGGAAGAATTAAAAGATAAAATAGCGGAATTCAAAAAGGAAAATCTTCAACCATTGGCTTTGGCTAGAAAAGTTGTTCGTCATATTAGGGATAATCTGAAGTATTTAACCGGATTAGAAGGACGGAAAGTTTTTAAAAAATATAAAGCCAGCGGTAGTAAGTTTTTTAAGAAAATTTGGGACATAAAACAAGCAGATTGTCATGTGGCCAATACTTTAGCTGTTCGGACTTTGTCTGAAGCCGGAATTAATAGCAGATTTATAGAGGGCTATTCTGTTAATGATAAAGATGAAGATGGCAATGCAGTTATGCATTCTGGCAATCGTCATGCTTGGCTTGAGGTCTGGGATAGTGTTGGTAAAAAGTGGTTACGTTTAGATGCTACTCCGAAAGGCGATCCGAATGTGGATCAAGATGCTCAGGAGCAGGAATTAAGCGACGATGCGGAAGGCGACTACGGAGAGAATGATTCTGAATTAATGTCGGAGAAAGAAATACGTGATAAAATCAAGGACTCAAAATCAAAATCAGGCGGGAGCGGGAAAAAGGATAAGAAATTGTCGGATATTGCAGAGGAAAATTTTGCAGAGCTTGCAATGTGTACTTCGGAACAAGCCAAAGATTTTTTTAGGGCGCTGGAAAGAGTCAGGGAAATTGAGGATAATAACGGCCAATCAGTCGTTGAATTATTAAAAGACCAATGGCGCAAAATAATTCAAGATCATCGGGTAGAAGTTTCTGATTATAGGGGACCGGTAAGAATGGACGAGGGCGATAGTTTAGAAGATCCGATTAGTGCCAAAATAGATATAAAATCGGGCGAGTTTAATCCGACAGGATTTGAAAAAGAGGTTAAAATAGAGATAGTTAAATCTGATTTCGGAGGTATAAATATATATTTTTCTTTTGATTTGTCCGGATCTATGGCTTGGCCGGACGCTGTAAGCGGCCGGTCGAAAGCCGATGTTCAGAGGGATGCCGCTTTATTATTCATTGACGCTCTAATGCAATGCGCTTTCATCTCTCGCCAAGAAGAAAGACCAGACTCGTCCTTGCCTATAAAAATAATGGTAACTTTGGCCTCCGATACCGGAGATGTAAAGCTCCACCTGACCGATAAATGGAGACCTAAGGAACAATGGGCTTTTTATTCGGCGTTAACTCAATTAGCGAAGGGGGGAACTCCTACCCATAAGACGCTTGAAAAAATAGAAATTGATTTTGATAAAGAGCTGGTCGAATTAAATCATAAAAACATACCAGATGATAAAAAACCTCTGCATTATACGATTGAGGTATCTGATGGGGTGCCAGATGACGATGATGCTGCCAAGGCCATACATGAAAAATTAAAGAAAAAAGGCATGTTCGTCAGAAGCTATATCATCGGTGGCGAACCGTACTGTGAAGATTCAGCTCCGCCGCTTGAATCATTCTCCCAACTTCCCGAGGTTTTATCTAAAGACATAATAAATTTATTTCTCAAATTAAAACCTAGGAGAATAAAACAGTGAGACTACTCATGATAACCGGTCTTGGCAGTGCGAAGGACTTGGCTTCCGGCAAGAGAGGGGCGTTTTATAATACGCTCGAAGAATTTAGCAAGTACTGGACCAGAATCGATATTATTTGCCCCGGAATCCCCGGAAGTTCAACCCCGGGGTCCTTAAAGGTCGAACCTCTGTTTGGAAATGTTTCCTTGCATATTTCTACAGGGCCGCTGATTTTTCATCCAATATTTTTTATTAGGAAAGTACTGGAGATTTATAAAGAACAAAAGTTTAACTTAATGACTGTTCATGATTTCCCGCCTTTTTATAATGGTATAGCTGCCAGAATACTATGGCAATTTTTAAAAGTATCGTATGTTTTGGAAATTTTTCATATTCCCGGCTACCCTAAATCCGCCAGTCTAAAAGAGGCTCTATATAAAATTTTCTTTAAATTATTTATCAAGTTTGATGTTGCCAAGGCCAAAGCAGTAAGAGTTATGAACCAGACTCAAGTCCCAGATTTTTTAATAAAAGTCGGTATTCCGAAAGAAAAAATTTATTACATTCCGGCTATTTATGTTGATTTAAATATCTTCAAACCGATGGGTCTGGCTAAAGAGTATGATTTAATTTTTGTAGGACGTCTTGAGAAAAACAAAGGAATTAGTTTACTGTTTGAGGCAGTAAAGATATTACTTACGACTTACGACTTACGGCCTACAACCTTAATTGTCGGCGATGGCTCCTTGCTTAATAGTTTGAAGCTACAAGCTGTAAGCTATAAGCTACAAACTAAGTTTTATGGTTGGGCTAAAGACCAGAGAGAAGTTGCCGAACTTATTAATAAGTCAAAAATATTAGTTATGACTTCGTACAATGAAGGCGGGCCAAGAGTGGTAGTTGAAGCTCTTGCTTGTGGTGTACCGGTACTGGCTACTTCAGTTGGAATAGTGCCTGATTTGCTTAAAAATGGCCTAGGAGGGGAGATAATTGACTGGAATGCCGATGATATAGCCCAGAAAATTATGAGTTTATTAAACGACCTTGTTAAATATCGGAAATACAGCCAAAATGGACCTGAAATAGCCAAACAGTTTGAGAAAAAAGCGGTAATAAAAAATTATGCCGATAGCCTAAAAGCTATAGTCACCAGACCCTAAACGATTGTCAAGAGCATGAAGTTACTAATTATTACTCAAAAAGTTGATCAGAATGACCAGTTGCTCGGGTTTTTTATTGATTGGCTGAAAAGATTTGCAGAGAGATTTGAAAAAGTTATCGTTCTGTGTCTTGAAAAAGGCGAATTTAATTTACCTGAAAATGTGAAGGTTATTTCTTTGGGTAAGGAAAGGGGAGTTTCAAAATTAAAACAATTTTTTAATTTTTATTTTTTAATTTTTACCTTAAGCAAAGACTATGATAACGTTTTTGCGCATATGAATCCAATCTGGGTGGTTTTGGGGAGCATTCCTTGGCGATTACTGGGTAAGAAAATATATTTTTGGTACACTCATAAAGCGGTTACCTTAAAATTGCGATTAGCGGAAAAAATGGCCGATGTAATTTTTACCGCATCAAAGGAAAGTTTTCGTATTGAATCAGAGAAAGTGGTAGTGACTGGGCATGGTATAGATACGGAATTGTTCAAACCTTATTTTTCGAGGTCGAATCTTAAAGAAGAGGCCTTGAGGTTCGATCTTGGGGTAATTAAAATATTGAGCGTTGGGAGAATCGCACCGGTTAAGAATTATGGAACATTAATAGATGCGGCTAAAATCTTGAAAGATAGGGGAGTTTATTTTTCTATTACTATGGTGGGAGAGGCGGCCCTTGAACAGGATAAAGAGTACGAGAAAAGCTTAAAGCTTAAAGTTAAAAGTTTAAAGTTGGAAGATAGTTTTAATTTTGTCGGGAAGATAGATCACAAAGATTTACCACGATATTATCAATCTAACGATATTTTTGTTCACCTATCAAAAACTGGTAGCGTAGATAAGGCCCTTCTTGAAGCCATGGCTTGCAGAACGAAGGTCTTAAGTTCTAATGATTCAGCCAAAGCCTTTTTACCGGCAAGCCTTATTTTTAATGAGAACAATTCATCGGAATTGGTAGAAAAAATAATAATATTAAGTAGTCAAGAAGTCGATCCAAGTTTAAGGGAATATGTTATTAAAAACAACAATTTAGATAACTTAATAGATAAAATCAGTAAAATTATCAATGATAGCAATATATCCCTTCCCGCTCAGCAGTAAAAATAATAAATATATAAGCTTGCTATATTCCAACCTTACTATAATAAAGGATGATTTTGAATATGAAATTATAAATTGTGAAAATAAATTTACCAAACTTTTTAAATTTTCAAAAAATTCGGCAAAATTTGATAAAAATATAGTTCATATTCATTGGACTAACTCTATTTATGGCAGCAAGTTTTTAGTCAGATCAATTTTTTTGATGGTTTTAAATTTTTCTATTCTTGTTTATCTAAAGAAAGTGAAAAGATTTAAAATATTTTGGACAAAACATAACTATTTTTCTCATGATTTTCCATATCCATTTATTGATGGGTTAGGGAGGGCAATATTATTTAGATTAGCCGACAAGGTTATTATTCAGCAAAGTTTGGAATATGAAAAAGTGAAACAAGATAGTAAGTTTTTATTTATTCCCCACGGCAATTATGTCGGTGTTTATGGAATCTTGGGCAATAGAAACAAAATTAGAACTAAATTTGGCATTAAAAATGACGAAGTATTGATAATTTCGCTTGGTATAATTAAGCCGTATAAAAAAATAGAAAATGTAATCAGAGCCTTTAAGAAATCAAGCAACACTAAATTAAAGCTGTTAATCGCCGGGCAATGTTCAGAAGAATATGACCGGCTATTAAAAAAAGAGGCCCTGGGATTTGATCGGATTATTTTTGATTTTAATTTTATTGAAGATAATAATGTTTCGGATTATTTTGCCGCCGCCGATTTATCTGTTTTTTGGTATGACGATTCTGTTTTGACGTCAGGCGGTGTTGTTTTATCCTTATCCTATGGCACTCCGGTCATAACTAGAAATATTGCCGCAAGCGAATTGATAAAAGACGGCAAAAATGGTTTTATATATAATACGGAAGACCAGCTCGTCTCTATATTAAATGGTCTTAATTCGGGTCAGTTTGACAGAGAAAGTATTGTCGGATCCGTTGAGAATTTAAGCTGGGAATCAATTGCTAAAAAATTAGCGAAAGAATTTTCGGAAATTTAAATTAATGGCTCATTCAATACAACAATTTCAAAATATTGGCTGGGAACATCCGCTTGAACTTCTTGGTTTTAACAAGAAGATGGTTTTGAATAATTTTAAGGAAAAATCGGCACTCGATATCGGCTGTGGCGACGGGTTTTTATTAAAAAAACTTTTAGAAAAAGATAAAAATATTAAAGTATTAGGATTGGATATTTCTCCGGTTGCCATTGAGAAAGCGAAAAAAAATGGCATTGAATGCTCGTTGGTTGATATTACTGAAAAACTTCCCTTTGAAGACAATTCTTTCGAATCCGTTTTTTTGCTTGATGTGCTTGAACATGTGTTTCAACCGGAACCGGTTTTGAAAGAAGCCGTCAGGGTGGCCAGCAATTATGTTTATATAAGCGTTCCAAACTTTACATCTTTACCGGCCAGAATGCAGGTTTTGTTGGGTAGAGTTCCCGAGAATAATACGCTGAGGAAGGGCCATATTTTTTGGGTTACCAGAAAAGTCTTGCAGGATTTAATTAAAAACTGCGGACTTAAAATCGAAAAAGAAGTTATAACTACTTTTTGGGAAAATAAACCGATACTTGGTTATATTATGAAAATTTTAGGACGACTCAGGCCGGAATTATTTGCTCTGGCTTTCGCCATAAAAGCCAGAAAAATAAGATGATAAGTGAAAAAGAAGTAGTTGAATACTACGACAAAATTTATAATAAAAAGGGGATTAACGCTATGCGTCCCCTCGATTACTATAGGCAAGTTTTCGCCTATCTAGGTACGGTGCCAGGCAAAAATTTATTGGATGTAGGAACTGGTACCGGCCATATATTAAGAGCTGCCCAAGAAGCAGGTTTGAAAATTTATGGAACAGATATATCTCCTGAAGCTATACGAGTGGCCAAAGATAATGTTCCGGATGCTAATTTAACGGTTGCAGCCGGAGAAAATCTTCCTTTCTCAGATAATTTTTTTAATTATGTTGTTTGCTTTGGAAGTTTAGAACATTTCTTAGATATGAATAAGGGCATTAATGAAATGATAAGAGTTGCTAAACCGGAAGCAAGATTTATGATTGTTGTTCCAAATAGAAATTATTTTTTATGGAGATTTCGAGGTGAATACGGGACTAAACAGCAAGATCTTAAAGAAACTTTGATGGATTATAATGAATGGAAAGAATTTTTTAAGAAAAATGGCTTGGAGGTTAAAAATGTTTATCATGATCCATGGCCTTGGCAATCGGTTAAAATTTTTAAACATAAAAATCCTTGGCGGATTGCCCGCCGAGCTTTTTACAGATTTGTTTGGCTCTCTATTCCTTTAAGATATACATATCAGTTTGTGTTTATATTGCAGAAAATCTAATAAATTCAAAACCTCAATTTTAAATTTTAAATGAATATACAAACTCAAAATTTAAAACATCTTTGTTTCAATATTTTGGATTTGAGTTAAATTTTGAATTTTGAATTTATGATATTCATAGTCGGCTATCCTTATATCGGTGAACGCCACAAGCGGGTTTTTAATTTTTTCAAAAAGAAAGATGACCTTGTTTTTATATTGCCGGAAGTATGGAAGATGAAAAATGGCAAGGTGGTGATAAGGGCTGAATTGGGCGGAGAACTAAAAATAGTACCCGCTAAAACAAATTTTTTTCATTCCCATTACCCGATTATTAGGGGCCATCTTAAGGGCTGGATGCCGGCAATTAAAAATATTTTAAAAAAAATGGCGAAATCCGGCGATGTTTTGTACACGGTTTCGGAACCGAATTTATTTGGAACCTATCTTAACGGAAAGATAGCTGATAAATTAAAACTAAAGCATGTAATTTTTACATGGCAGAATGTTGCTTATAGGGAGAGACTATCGGGTTTAAAGCTTAAAGCAACAGAATTGCTTATTCGTAAAAATATTGCTTTAAGCAGAGGAATAATATTGGGTAATTCTAGGGCTCTTGATGTAATTAGGCCATATATGCCGGATCAATTTCCATGTTTAGTATCTCCGGTATCAGGTATCGATACTAAGCAATTTAAGCCCGGGGCCTCTTCTGATTTTAGAGCTCAGTATGGCTTGGAGAATAAGACAGTTGTTTTATTCGTGGGTGCTCTGGATTATAGAAAAGGAATATTCAAACTTGTTGATGTTTTTGCTGAAGCCGGGAAACAGGAAAATTCTCTGCATCTATTTATGATAGGTTCGGGTCCTCTTGATGAAGAGTTAAAAAAATATGTTGTGGAGAGGGATATGTCCGAAAGCGTAACGATATTGCCCTGGATAGACAATAAAGACCTGCCCGGTTATTTCTCTAGCTCAGATATTTTTATCTATCCCTCCCAGCGTTACGGTGGATGGGAGGAGCAGTTCGGCTATTCGATAGCCGAAGCCTCTTCAAGCGGTTTGCCGGTAATATCGACAAGGACCGGTTCGATTGAAGATTTGATTGTTGAGGATCAGACCGGAATGTTGGTTGAGCCGGATGATTCTGCCGGAATGATTTCGGCAATGTTAAAATTGGCCCGTGATCCGGTCTTAAGAAAATCAATGGGCGAAGCCGGACGAGAATTTATTAAAAACAACTTCTCTCATGAAATTATAGCCGGTAAGCTGGAGAATTTTCTAAGAGCATTATGAAAATATTATATTTAGCTAATTTAAGGTTGCCGACTGAAAAAGCCTACGGTATTCAAATTGCAAAAATGTGCGAGGCGTTCGCTGCGCTCAAATTTAAAATTAAAAATGAAAAAGTAAAAACGTCAGAAGATGACCTAGAAGAAAAACTATATTTAAAACTGGTGGCGCCATATAGGAAAAATAAAATCAAAGATGACTTTTTTGATTATTACTCTGTAAAAAGGAACTTTGAGTTTAAAAGAATTTGGGCGCCGGATTTTTATTTACCAGGCAAGTTAGACAGACTGTCGTTTTATATTAAAAACATTATTTCGGCAGCAGCCCTTTCTATTTTTGCTTTTAAGAGTAGAGCCGATGTTATTTATTCAAGGGATGAAATGGCGGTTTTTATTCTTAGCTTTTTTAAAAATAATGTTGTATTTGAGGCACATAAGTTTCCTAAATATAGGAGGTGGTTTTGGAGAATTTTGGATTTAAATGGTGTCATAGTTGTTACCATAACTAGGGCCTTGAGGGACGACATTATTAAAACGGGCTTTAGGGGTAAAATTCAAGTTGCTCCAGACGGGGCAGATCCGGCACAATTTAATATCTCGATTTCAAAAGAAGAGGCAAGAAAAAGACTTGGTTGGCCGCCAGATAAAAAAATTGTTATGTATGTCGGTCATCTTTATGATTGGAAGGGAGCCCCCTTGTTACTTGAAGTAGCGCGTAAGTTTCAAGTTTCAAGTTTCAAGTTTCAAGTTTTGTTTGTTTTTGTGGGTGGAACTGAATATGATCTTGAAAAGTTCAGAAAAAAAGCCGAGGGATCAAATAATGTTTTGATTTTAGGCCAAAAACCGCACAAGGATATTCCGGTATATTTAAAATCAGCCGATATTTTAATTTTGCCCAATTCTGCCGAGGAGGAAATATCTAAATCTTATACCTCACCCCTTAAAATGTTTGAGTATATGGCGTCAAAACGGCCTATTGTAGCAACTAATTTGCCTTCAATTCGAGAAGTGTTAAATGATGCCAATGCTGTTTTAATGGAAGCTAATAGTACCGATAAGTTAGTTTTAGGCACCCTTAAATTATTAAATGATCCGGCAATATGCGATAGATTAGCCGCAAAAGCCTTTGAAGACGTTCAACAATATACTTGGCAGAATAGAGCCAAAAAAATTATTGACTTTGTTAAATAAGAATACTTTTCTTATAAGTATCCAAAGTATCCTCAATCCCAGTTTTTAGATTGTATTTTGGCTGCCAGTTGAGAATAAGCCTGGCTTTATCATTAACTAGAGTGCCGCGACGGGTTCGATCATCCAAATGACGGATTTCATAATCCAGTTTTTTACCGGTAAGGGATTCTATGGTATTTATAAAATCAACAAGAGTTAGGGCTTTGCCTCCGGAAATATTAAATGTTTCAGCTCTTTCGTGGAAGATTACTTTTTTAATGCCTTCAATCAGGTCTTTGACATAAATAAAATCAAGAAGAGAGGCCTTGTTTATCCAAAAATTACCACTGTTTGTTATCGCCTTTTCTAAAATTATTTGAGGAACCCGATTATTTATATCACCAGGCCCATATACGGAGGTTGTCCTTATAATACCGTAATTATTATTGCCAAAAGCCCTTACTAAATGTTCTCCCGTAGCTTTTCCGATTCCGTAATTGGTAACCGGAGCAAGATGAGTCATTTCTGTGACAGCATGATCAAAGTGGCCGATTGCAAACAAGGAAGACATATAAACAACTCTGGCCTTGCGAGCCTCATTGGCGTAAAGAATATTTGAAATTCCGACAATTTCAGTCGGCAGTTGGAGGGTTCTCTCGAAATTTTCCAGCGGTATGCTTGAAAGACAGACAATAATATCCGGATTTTCTTTTTCCAGATATTCGCGGACTTGTTTCAAGTCCTGGACGTCTCCTTTATATTGTTTTGCTCCGGCAAGGAGTTTTTTTCTGAATTTAAGTATTGTTGCCGCCCTTTTTGGATTATAATCGCTAAATTTTTTTTGAATATCAAAAGTTGAGATGCTAAAGTCTTTCTTCAATAAGTTAACTAGCCAGGATCCGATAAATCCATTTCCTCCGAATATTCCAATTTTTTGTTTTTTGTTCATAATATATTATTTCTTGTTGCTATAATATTGGGGCTATCCCAATATAGCATATAACCATGATTTTTTAAAAGTTTATTGCATTTTGCATATTCCCGGTCTTTTAGGTGAATCGGCTCATAGATTACAATATCCGGTTTTAGGGTTGAAAGGTCAACGGTTTTTAATATTTCAAAATCATAACCTTCAGTATCAATGCATAATAAATTAATCCTTTTTATATTATGTTTGTTGACGAGAGATTTAAAAGTTAAACAGCTTATTTTTCTACTGGTAATATATTCTTTAATATCAGGTATTCTACACTCATGTCTTTCAATTATTTCAGGCATAAATGAACCAAGCTGGGTATACCAAACCGGCCATGAGGCCATTTTTTCCGGAGAGGCTTGCAAATAATAGAAGTCTCTCTGGCCGTCAAAGTCGGCAGTAATGGCCGAATTCTCAAATATTAAACCGGACTGGCCGGCATAATTGGTTCGCAGTTTATTGAACAAGTCATCCATCGGTTCAACTAAAATTCCGGCAAGATTATATTTCTTAATCAATCCAACCAAAGGATCATTTGCTGATCCGTCGTTAGAGCCGATTTGAATAAAAAAGGCATTATTTTTAGAAGTCAGGTATTTATCAAGAATATTATTAAGAGAACCCAGGGGCGGATTGATTAGATTGCGCCTAAAATACCAGATTGAGCTTGTAAATCCCCATAAGCCGTGCCTTCTTAAAAATTCTTTGATTCTTTTTCTGATTCTTTTCATTCAATAAATGTTATCATAATTTTTATTTTCTGCAAGGAGGTTTTTTGACTTATGGGCCTCAAAAACATAAAATACAATGACTATGTTTAGAAAGGTTTTGGTTACCGGTGCCGGTGGTTTTATCGGCTCTAATTTAGTTCAAGCTTTGATTAAAAGGGGCGATAAAGTCCATATATTGACTAGGCCGGGTAGCGCCAGATGGCGTTTAGCCGATACTATAAAACATGTAAAAATCTATCCAGTTCAAACGTTTAATGAACGTTCAATTTTTAATATTTTAAAAAAGGCAAAGCTGGAGGTGGTATTCCATCTTTCTCATTATGGCGGCAATCCTAATCAAAACGATGAGGCTATGGTCCGCAAGGTTAACATTGATATAACGAGCGCCTTATTTAATGCTTGTGCCAAAATTGATTCCATTGAGTCTATCATTCATTCCGGCAGCTCTTCTGAATATGGATCCAAGAATAAGCCTATGAGGGAGGATATGGTTTTAGAACCTAATACTGCCTACGGATGCGCAAAGGCCTGGTCAACGCTTTATGGACAATATCTGGCTCGTGAAAAAAATATTCCAATAACAACCCTAAGACTTTTTTCCGTGTTTGGCTATTGGGAACATTTGCCTCGCTTTATGCCATCGGTGATTTTAGCCGGATTGCGCGGACATCCTCCCCAGGTTTCTGATCCTAAAATTGTTAGAGATTTTATTTTTATAGATGATGTGATTAGGGCATTAATTATGGCTTCCGAGAAAAAGCCAGTTGGAGAAATCATCAATATTGGATACGGGAAACAAATGGAATTGGGTAAGGCAGTTGATATTATATTGAAGAATTTAAAATCAAAGATGGGGGTAAAATGGGGAATTGGCGGAAGGAGTTTTGATAAGACTAATGCGATTTGGCAGGCAGATATTTCTAAAGCCAAAAAGATTTTAGGCTGGAAACCTAAATTTACCCAAGAAGAAGGAATTATTAAAACTATAAAATGGTTTAATGACAATCAAAAATTATATGAAAAAGTTAAGTCACAAACTACAAGATGATCTGAAAAGACAGGCCCTAAACATAAGGCGCGATATTATTACTATTTCAGCTAAGGCCGGTTCCACTCATATCGGGTCATTGCTTTCTACTGTCGATATTTTAACGGCTCTTTACTTTGATATTCTTCGAATTGATCCAAAGAAGCCGAATAATTCTAACCGTGATAGATTCATATTAAGCAAAGGTCATGGTTGCTTGGGACTTTATTGTACTCTTGCAAATCGTGGTTTTATTTCAAAAAAAATATTAAATGAATATTGCAAGGATGGTTCAACTTTGCCCATTCATCCAGTGAGGGGTTCTGTGCCGGGTATCGAAGCTACTACCGGTTCACTTGGACATGGTCTAGGTATGGGTTTAGGTTTGGCTCTGGCCCGAAAACGGGACAATGAATCGGGACGAGTATTTGTTCTGTTGAGTGATGGAGAATGTGATGAGGGCTCAACTTGGGAAGCAGTAATGTTGGCCGGCCATTTGAAGACAGATAATTTAATTGCGATTGTTGATTATAATAAAATCCAGTGCTACGGACATGTTAAGGACATTCTTGATCTCGAACCGTTTACAGATAAATGGCGAGCTAATGGTTGGGAAGCTATTGAAGTTAACGGCCATAAATTTGAGGAATTAATTCCGGCATTAAGAAGTATTCCTAGCCAAGTAGGAAAACCGACGGTAATTATTGCCCATACGGCACGAGGTAAGGGAGTGCCATCTATGGAGAATAAGCTTGAGTGGTATTACTACAATATTAAATCTGAAAACTTAGATAAAATACTGGCCGAATTAATATGAGAAAAGCTTTCATAGAAGAACTTACAAAATTAGCCAAAAAAGATAAAAATGTCTGGCTTTTAACCGGCGATCTTGGTTTCTCGGTTTTTGATGATTTTCAGAAAAATTTCCCAAAACAATATTTGAACGTTGGAGTGGCGGAACAGAATTTAATAAGCATAGCGGCCGGTTTAGCTATGTCTGGCAAGAAAGTTTTTGCTTATTCAATTACTACTTTCTTAACAATGCGTCCCTTTGAACAGATCCGAAATGATATTTGTTACCAGAATCTTCCCGTTACTTTGATTGGTACTGGCAGTGCTTTTAGTTATAACACGGCCGGCTGTACTCATTTTGCTCTTGAGGATTTATCATTAATGCGCATTTTGCCAAATATGACGGTAACCGCTCCCGGCGATGCTTATGAAGTTAAATCGCTGGTCCGAGCGGCCTATAAGCATCAAGGGCCGGTTTATATGTGTATTACTAAAAACGGAGAACCAATAGTTCATAATAAAAATACTAATATTATTTTTGGAAAGGCGGTTAAGGTTGCAGATGGTAATGATGCCGCGATTTTGGTTTGCGGAAGGCAATTGTCAAATACTTTAACGGCTGCTAATATTTTAAGAGAACAGGGTATAAAATGCCGGGTATTAAGTTTCCATACTTTAAAACCGCTTGATATGGCAGAAATCAAGAAAGCGGCAAAAGAAACAAAAGGTCTTATTACTGTTGAGGAAAACCTGTTGGCTGGAGGTTTCGGAAGCGCAGTGGCGGAGGTTCTTGCTGATAATAAAATAACAAAGCCGTTAGTTAGAATGGGAATACCCGACGAATTTCCTAAAGGTGTTGGTAGCCAGGATTATTTTTTAGAGCGTTACAATCTGACAGCTAATGGTATTGCTGGTTCAGTTAAAAAGATTTTGAAGTTGACTAGTCGGTAAGTTAATCTTGACTTTTTTGTGAGTTTTGTTATCATAGTCTAAAGAATTTTGGCGGAGGTCGTTAAAATCTGGAGGACTGGAGGACGCAAAATGATAAATCAGGATAGTGCTGAATGGACTGATCAGGAAAAGTTAATTGCTGTTTCAGTACTAAATAAAATCGTTTTTTGCCAATTGAAAAGAGTTCTTCTTCCAAGCGTGGTTTATGAAGCGCATCTTGCCGGGAAGAAAAATGTTACCACGGAGCTACTGCTTATAAAAGACGGTAAGTTGTTTTTAGTGAAAAGGCCGAGTAGAAAAGAAAATCCTAATGAGCCGTATCCTGATCTTTGGCACTCAACAGGAGTTACCCATTTAAGTACAGAATTGGAATCAGAGGCCCTAAAAAGACTTAGCGAGTCAGAAGGTGTAATATTCCAAGGAGTTAGATCTTTGGCATATGCAGAGATACACGATCCCCCGCGAGCAAAATATCTTGCTCATATCATGATTGCAGATTTAATCAAATATTCAAATCCGCGGGGGCGATTGTTCAGTAGGGAAGAAATCCCATGGCATGACATGATTGGTTCGCATAGAAATGTTTTAGTCCCCCAGGTTGTAGATTTTCTTAAATAGGCGTTTGTAATAAGAGAAGTAAAACCGCTGTATATTTACAGTGGTTTTTTTATAACTTCTTGTTGGTTGCAATAAAAACTGATAGAATTTGGCTATGAATCTAAAAAGTATTAAAATTGAATTGTTTTATATACGCCGTCTTCTGCAGGAGGGATACGGACCCAAATATTGGTGGCCGTATTTTAAGAACAGATTTTTTGGAGATTATTTGATTTCTAGGATACCCGGATTTAATTACGCGGTTGATTTTGGCTTTGAGTTGCATACAATATGTTGCAAAAAAGACATTCCTATGCTTATTTGGATGCTTCATTCATTTTTATTCCATTCGAATTTAAGGCCCAAAGTTATCATCCACGATGACGGTTCATTAGGCTGTGAATCCGTGAAAATAATTAGCGGGCATCTTGGAAATAATTTTGAAATTTTATTTAAACATGAGACGACCGATAAGGTTTTAGCCATGAACGATCTCCCCGATATTGTTAAAAAAGCCAGGCGTGAAGGCCATTTTTTCTTGGATCGGTTGATAGATATCTTTGTTTTAAGCAAGGCTAAAAGAATAATGATTATTGATACCGATATTTTGTTTTATAAACCACCAGTAGAAGTTATGGATTTTCTTGCCGGACGAACTGAATATGATGGCATGGTTCATCGTCAGCCCAGTGATCAAATTATTTTTGATCTTGGGGTTGATGAATATTTTACCAATAAGTATAAAACCGCTGATAGCAGAGTAGCAATAATGAACGGCGGACTTATTCTATTTGATGGAACAAAATTAACTATGGATAAATTGGTAGAATATCTGTCTCATACTACTCGAACTTTTGATAACTATTTTATTGAGATGGCCGGCTGGGCTTGTATCTTAGCCCAAATGAATTTCAAATTCTTGTCTCATGATAGATATGCAATTAAGGGCTTCTTCAATGATAAAATGGTCATGAAACACTACTCTAGCCCGCGTCGTTATGAGATGTTTGCCTATGGGATTGATAAAGCGCGTAAAAAGATGGCCGAAAAATAATATTTAAATATTAAACTTGCAGAATATTTCCAATAACAAATTTATTATTACCGGCGGAGCGGGATTTTTGGGGTCGCATATGTGTGATCTGCTTATAAACAAAGGTTTTAGGGTAGTATGTGTTGACGATTTGTCAAATGGAAAATTATATAATGTCAGACATTTAAAAAATAATGGAAATTTCGAGTTTTATAAGTGTGATGTTAATAATCGCAAACAGATTAGTGAGGTATTTAAAAAAGAACGACCTGATTATGTAATGCATTATGCGGCTATGGTTGGGGTTAAAAGAACGAGCGAAAGGCCGTTGGATGTTTTTAGGGATATCGAGGGAATTAAAAATATTGCTGAATTATCATGGCAATACAAGGTCAAAAAAATTCTATTTACCTCATCTTCGGAGGTTTATGGCGAACCGGTTAAGCTTCCTATCGCCGAAGATGATACATTTAACAGCAAGTGGCCGTATGGTTTGGTCAAAATTTTGGGGGAGCAGTATTTTACTGCTTATTATGAAAAATACGGTATTCCGGTTACGATTGTAAGATTTTTTAATGTTTATGGGCCGAGGCAGGACTTTGGCGATTCCGGATTTGTCGTTTCGGTATTTTTAAAAAACGTTTTAGCCGGAAAACCTTTGGAAATATATGGCGATGGCGAGCAAACAAGAGATTTTGTTTATGTTGGCGATAACGTTCGTCTGACTTTGCAAGCCTTTCTGAATGATAAAGTAAACGGCCGGCCGATGAATATAGGTTCGGGTAAATCCATAAGGATTTTAGATCTGGCTAATGAAGTTAAAAGAATATTTCCAGCCGCTAAAGTTATTTTAAAACCGGCAAGAAGAAAAGGAGAAATTAAATATCGGACTCCCGATGTGAGTTTTATGAAGAAGATGCTTAAAGATGAACCTGGCATTAAATTGAGCGACGGTATTAATAAAATGCTGGAATATTTAAAAAATAAAAAATAGGTCCTTGAGGAGGCCTATACGAAATAAGATTCAACTTTCTTTCGTAATCTTTTTAAGGTATCTAATGAATGGGAGATAGGAATTCTTGGACTGATTTCCGGCACAACACAACCGTCCCAGCTGGATGATTTTATCATTTCGCAAAATTCTTTAAGTGGGGCTATGCCTGTTCCGGTGAGTACATTTCTTTCGTTTGGTGTCCAGTCGTTGAGGTGGATTTCCTGTACATGTTTACCAAGCATATCCCAGCCTTCCTCGAGTAGTTTAATCATGGTTGTTTTATCTGTTGGGATGGCTGACAAATTTCTGAATTTACCAAGGCGGTACTCTAGGTAATGCTGGGTATCAAATACCACGGGTACATTATATTCGTTTACTAATTGTATAAACCTGGGGAATGCCAGTTTTAGTTCATTAGTATAATTATTCCAGGATGAATCTGTTTGGAACCATAAGTTACCATTTATATTCTCTAATCTATAAAATTCTTTAAGTCTGTCCGCTTGAATTACAGTCGGAACATTATAATTATATAAATGATATGGCACATTTTCCGATAGCAAATACCCAGAACGAGGAAGATAACCGACTAGTTCAAGAAGTTTAAATTTCCAGTCCGTAGGATCTTCATCTGGACTCCATGCTTGATGAAAGTGGAGTGTTAAACCAAGCTCTCTAGCAAAATATTGACATCGCCGAGTGTAGTTCCTAAATCTATTTGTAAGTAAAACCTCAATGCCATCAAAACCGGCGGCACTTACCCTCTCCATAGCTGTTTTAATGGGCAGTCCGAATAGAGAAAGTTTGGAGGCTAACGTCTGTGGCATTTCTGCCCCCCTTTTGCTAGAATCTAGTTGTCAAGGATCTTTTTAATATATAATATTAATTATATTATGTCAACATTAATATCAATTTTATTTCTGATATTTTTGTATATCCTGGTCATTTCCTTAAGCAAATACGGCAATAAGTTTTATTGGTTTTTTGAGACGGCTCATTTTTTGGGCGGGTTTTTTGTAGCCATATTTTTTTCAAATTTTTTTGACAGTTCTTTATTTATCATTTTCGGAGTTTTAATGGTCGGTTTGCTTTGGGAAATTTGGGAATTCATGGTGAATAAAAATGCCGATTTGCGGCAGTTTTTAATGAGACGATTTAATTATTATGTAGATAAAGTTACTTGGCCGGATACTATTTTAGATTTATTCTTAGACTTCTTGGGGGCAATTGTTTATTTATATATTATTTAAACCTGTATGACATCCGATGTTGTACATTATTATTTATGGAAAGAGATTTTTATAATACATATTTTGAAGTTGAAAAAAGTCATTGGTGGTTTAGGGTTCGTCGTAATATAATTTTCTGGATTTTCAGCAAATATAAAATCAGAAAAGATGCCAAGGTATTAGATTATGGATGTGGATCGGGATTCCTAGTTGGTGAATTTCAAGAAAAGGGATTTGATGCCTTTGGCGTAGATATTTTCAAAGAAGCCATTGAGTTCGGGTCTGGCCGGGGGATCAATAATTTATCACAAGAAAGCGGAGTAAAGGTTAATTTTTCAGATAGTTATTTTGATGTAATTCTGGCCATGGATGTAATTGAACATATTGAGGATGATAAATCAGCCATAAAAGAAATTGAAAGATTACTAAAACCCGGCGGATATTTAATAATTACCGTACCTGCCTATCAATGGATGTGGGGGGTTCAGGATGAGGTGGCCCATCATTTTAGGAGGTATAATGTATCATCGTTGCTGAAAATAGTTGATAGCAGTAGTTTTTCCGTTTTGAAAAAGAGTTATTTTAATACATTTTTATTTTTTCCGATTGTGGCCGTGCGTTTTGTTAGTAAATTGTTTAAAATTAAAGAAAGGGAATCTGACTTTGATATTAATGGTAAATTAGCTAATTTTCTTTTCTATCTAATTTTTAATCTAGAGTCGAAATTTCTAAAATTTATCGATTTTCCATTCGGGGTCTCGATACTGATTGTTTTAGGAAAGACGGATAGCGGTAAATAGAATATGGGGAGTTGAGTATCCATGGCCTATATCTTTGGCCATGTCCACTCGGAATCCCAGGTCTTCAAGCATTTTTTTGGTTTTTTGCTTGGGCTGGAAGTGAAGTCCACCGCTTTGATAAGTTCGATGCACGATATTTACCATAAGCCATTCCTGTAATAGGGCTTTTTTGTATTTCCAAGTTGGTTCAGTACCGGCTTCTTTTAATATTAAATAGCCACCGGGCCGCAGATGGTTTCGGACGGCAACTAAAATCTCCGGCCATTGTTCAAGGGGGATTAGATAGAGTACGTCGCAAATGATAATTGCATCAAATAATATCGGCAGATCATCCAAGGTTTCGACTTGTAATTCAACATTTGGAATGGTGGCTAGGCATTTTTGGGCCACCTCAATCTTGTGTTTGTCGGGATCTATTCCTATTATTTTGCATTCAGGTTTTTGGAGCGCCACCAAAGCACATAGTAGGCCATGTCCACATCCGATATCTCCGATAATTCCTTTTTGCGGCAATTGTTCAATAAGGGCGCTAAAGGGACAGTTGATTAGTCGGATACGCAGATGCAAAAAATCCAAAAATGGTAAATTCCGATAAAGCCGAATTGCTTGTTTTTGTGCTTCAGTCATAAGAGGTGGGATAAAACGCTGAATATTATTTTAGCATGTTATTTTCTTCTTGTGAATAGCTTTTTAAGCTTTGTTATATGTTATAATCAGTTATTATAATTTCCGATTATAATTTTTACTTTTTAATTTAAGTTTTTGGCAATGATAAAAAATAATTATTGGTTTCTGATAATCCTAGGATTTTTTATTCTTACAAGATTTTTGGGTTTGGGTCAAATCTATCATCAGGACGAATATAGGTGGGCTTCTATTGCCTATTCGGCTGTATTTGGAAATCTTGAATCTCCTCATCCGCCAATTGCCGGGTTTGCATATTCTCTGGTAGGAAATCTTTTCGGTTATTCCAACTTGCGATTGGTTCCGTTTGCCTTTAGTATATTAAATCTTTTGCTGTTATATTTTTTATCTCTTCGGCTAAGCGGGAGCAAAAAAGTTGCCACTATCGCTGCCGGGCTTTTCTCTATCAATATTTATAGTCTTATAGCCAACCTTCAAATTGACATTGATGGCGCCATGCTTCCGTTTTTTATTTTATTATCTTATTATTTCTATTTAAAATTTACGGTTAGGCGGGATAAAAAGGGATTTATTCTATTTTTTATATTATTTTTGGCAGCAATTGTCGGCGGCCTCATGACTAAGCTAAGTTTTATTTTATTTGTTGTCGCACTTATAGCCGATCATTTATTAATTATGTATGAGAAAGGCCGATCCAAAGTCGAGATTAAAAGAATAATATTTTTATTTGTAGTTGTGGGGTTGCCGCTTTTTGTCATATATATTCTTTACATCCCTAAGCACCCCTTAATAATCAAATATGTTGAGCATCTCAATGTTTTTGATCTGGCGTCTCGAGCTTATCTGGATCTGGCTTTTAAAATATTTAAGTCATTTGTTTGGCTTTCGCCAGTTTTGACATTATCGGTTTTATACGGTTTATTTCTAAAAGACTTATTTAGAAAATATCGAGTTTGGTTTATGTATCTTTTTGTAAATTTTGTTTTCTATTTAATTCCGTTTAATTTTTCGACTTTAACAATCGAGAGATATTTTATGTTCTTGATTATCCCCTCGATTGTTATAAGCGCGGAGGCAATAGGCCGTCTTTTAAAAAACATATCCATCTCTGAAAAAAATTATATTTTTTGTGGTGCCGGTTTTGTATTGTTATCGTTTCTAATTCTAAATTTACATTATTCTATTTTACCTTTGAATCCGAAAGAAGCCTATATTAGCCAGGTTAAGTCTATGGATTTCAATTTCCTTATACCATTTACCGGCGGATCTGGTCCGTCTGGATTTTATTTTTCAGCTTTGTTTATTGTTTTAAGCTGGTTGGTCGCATTGTTTTCTTTATTGGCATCTTTTACCGCTATGACTAGAAGACATTTATTTGTGGCAATATTTCTAATCACCGGATTTGGATATAATATATTTTTTGACTCGGAGTATTTATATGGTTCTTTCTTCGGTGGCGTTGATGGCATTGCTAAACAAACTATTGAATTTGTTAATTCGGATAGCGATATTGAAAGAGTCATTACCTATTATGACATAGGAGCTTATTATTTAATTTTGAGCAATAAATATACTTCAAGGTTTTATACTGCCCCAACCAGGGACTATACTAAGAAATTGACCGAATACAGGGGCCATTATATGATTGTTGATTTTCCGGGAATAGATAAGCAAAGTAATTATTGGAAGCTTATATCCAGGTGCCGTCTGGATAAGAAATTTACGGACAAATTCGTGGATTCCTATATTTTTGATTGTCGATTCTTGCCCTAGACTAATTTAACTATTTTATGTATAATCGGATAAATGAAAAAAGCTTCAAAAAGTGTTTATTTGTCGTTGGTAATCCCGGTTTTCAATGAAGAGGAGGTTCTCCCGGTATTGATGGGGGAGCTTTACTCTGTCTGCAGTCCTTTCGGAAAGAATTATGAAATAATTTTTGTTGATGATGGTTCAGCAGATCGAACTCCTGATATTTTAGCCGAGCTGGCAAGTAAAGATAGTCGAATCAAGGTTTTACGTTTTTCACGAAACTTTGGCCACCAAGCTGCTTTTAGCGCTGGTATGGATACTGCTAGGGGTGAATTAGTCATGACTATGGATGGAGATCTCCAGCATCCCCCCCGGCTCATTCCAGAGTTTATAAAGCACGCTGAAAATGGTTCGGATATCGTAATTGGTGAACGTCTCTTCAATAGACAGAATTCTTTTGTCAGGGAAATGACCGGGCGGACTTTTTATAGGTTTATGAGTGCTGTTACCAATCTTGAATTTAAAAATGTTTCAGATTTTGCCATGTATAAAAGATCGGTTATCAATGTGCTTAAGCGCTTGCCCGAGAAAGAGCGTTTCTTGAGAGGCATGGTTCAGTGGATTGGATTTAATAAAAAATATATTCCATATATTGTTGAAGCTAGAAAACATGGTCAGCCGAAATATACGGCTAAAAAACTCCTTGGTCTTATTATGAGTGGGTTAACTTCTTTTTCTGCTTTTCCCTTGAGACTTGCTTTTTGGGTTGGTATGATGGTTTTTGCTATTAGCATTGGTTTTGCCGCTTATGTTTTTATAGACCACTACCTAAATCCCAATCCACTCATTGCGGGTTGGGCTACTCTAGTTATTTTAGTTTTGGGTTTGGGCAGTGTCCAGCTTATGGTTATGGGAGTGGTTGGAGAATATCTCTATAAGATGTTTAACGAGATAAAGGGTCGGCCCTTGTACATTGTTGCCGAAACTAAGAATATAGATAAAAATAAAATCGAACAAAGCCAATACGGAATTCACAATATTTAACCGATGCTCAAAATTATAGCCGATGATTTGGGTCTCCATAAGTCCGTTAATGACGGGATTATTTTTTTAGTAAAAAACAATAAAATTGATGGAGCTTCATTAATGACAAGCGGGGAAGCTTTTGATGATGCGATAGCCCAATGTTTAGGAGCTGAACCTCTAAACATTGGGATTCATCTCGTTTTAGTAGAAGAAAAATCCCTTTCCGGAATCAAACTACCCAAAAGTCACAGATTGTTTTTCATTAAATATATTTTAGGGTTAATTAAACTGTCGGCCATAGAAAAGGAATTAAGAGCTCAGTTGGATAAATGTATACAGTCTGGGATAAAACCTACTTTTATAAATAGCCATCAGCATCTTCATTTATTACCGGGAATTATGAATATTGTAATCAGCGTAGCCCAAGAATATCGAATTCCATATATCCGAATTGTAAATGAAATTGTATTTATACCACGATCGTATTATAAATACAATTCTTCATTAATCAAATTCATTCTCAAATTTTTAAGAATTGGACAATTGTTAGTTCTTAAACTTTTGTCCGGTTTAGCCAAAAAGAAGATTAAAAATTCCGGACTGAAATGCAACGATTTTTTTATTGGATTTGTAAATGCTGGTGATTTGAGCGATGAGGACATCAATAGGGCCAAAAAGCTGGCAAATCAATACCCAAATTCTGTAATTGAACTTGGTTGTCATCCCGGACATGAAAGTAGAGAGTTGAGAGAAAAATATAAATGGGGGAGGGCATATAACTGGAAAAAGGAACTAGATTTGTTAGAATTTATAGACATCACACTATGAAATCGCACTTAGAAACAGAAAAAATTGATGAAACACGCCGTTTTGGAGCGAAAAAAAACCGCAGATGTACTATAAGTACATTGAGGATTTTTTCGAGTGAAAAACAAGTGTTTCGCATTTTTTTCTGTTTTATGGAGTGCGATTTCATAGTGTGATGTCTATACTGGACAATGAAAGCTTTATATTTAAGCCGGTCAAAACTTACCAGTTCAGTTAACGCCGTTTATATTAAGGGTTTAAGGGCCAATGGTGTTGAGGTGGATGAGATGTTTGTCCGCCGTAATGAGTTTTTTAACTTAATTAAATATTTATTAGAAAATAGAAAGTCATGGGATCTTATTTTTGTTGGCTATGACAGCCCTACTCTTGTGCCATTTGCTAAAATATTTTCCAATAAAAAGGTTGTTTATAATGCTCTTTGTTCTGTTTATGAACGTTTGATAATATCAAGAAAATTAGCGTCAAGATATTCAATCAAGGCAGTTTATTATTGGTTATCTGACTTTTTAGCGGTTCATTTAGCTAATTTAACTATGGTTGAAACTATGGCCCAGGCACGATTTTTTAAAAGATTTTTTAAAATTCCCAATTCAAAATTATTTGTTGCCTGGTCGGGTGTGGATGAGAATAGTTTTAAGTTTAATTCTGAAATTAGTAAATTTCTCACTTTTACCGTTTTATTTAGAGGTATTTTTATGCCGGAATCAGGTGCTGAGTATGTCGTTCAGGCAGCCAAGATTCTGGAAAAAGAAGATGTCAAGTTTATTATAAAAGGTGGAGGTCTTCACTGGGATAAATTAAGGGAAATGATCAAAGAATTAAATCCCCAAAATCTAGAACTTAAATTAGATTTTTTGGATAACGATGAACTTAGTAGCTTAATGCAAAAATGCCACTTAAGTTTGGGTCAATTATCAGACCATCCTCGTTTGATCAGGACCATTCCGCATAAATGTTATGAATCTTTAGCTTTAAAGCTGCCCTATCTTACGGTTAAAAATTCCGGCGTGTTAGAACTTTTAAGGCCTGATGAGACTTGTCTTGTTTGTGAATCGGCCGATGCGAGGTCATTGGCAAATGCGATTATGAATGCGAAAAATAATCCCAACAAGCTTGAAATAATATCAACAAATGGCTATAATTTCTATGCTCAACATTTAAGGTCGCATATTTTGGCAGGTAATCTCCTAAAAAGAATTAATAAATTATAATCATGCAAAATACGAAATATACTCAAGCCGGAAATGATGCCGCTTATTACGAGCATGTAAAAGAAAAAAATAATTGGATTGATGATGGTCCCTATAAGTCAATCGTAGAATTTATTAATAATCAGTTTAAGGTCGGACAAGCAGATAATGTCCTTGAAATTGGTTGTGGAATGGCTGAAATTATCGATTATATTCCTAATAGTATAAAATACACTGGTCTGGACCCATCTGAATTTATGATTAATAAATTAAGATCAGAACACCCGGATCAGTCATTGTATGTCGGATTTTCTGAAGAATTGCCTATTAAAGACAATACGCAGGATATTGTATTTAGTTGCCAGGTATTAGAGCATGTATTTAGCCCCCCAAGGGCTATGAGCGAGATGATTAGGGTGGCAAAGCCATCTGGGCTAATTTTAGTTACATCGCCAAACCTCGAATGTCCTTGGAGTATGCCCAACTCAGTCAGGCACTATTCAAAATTACAGAAATTCAATCTAATGATAAAAAGATTCGGCGACCTTTTTCTTAGAAATTTCGGTATTTTAAAATTTAGGATGATCCCTGAAAATTATGTTCAATTTTCGGGCAAGTATGAAAAGAGCGATGACGATTTAACCCACATTACTAGCGCCTATGAAGTTGCCCAATATTTTAAAAAGCAGAATTGTAAACTGATATATTGCCGTAAACTGGCCTCGGATGTCAAGTCGTTTAAAAACAGCTTAAAAGATGTGGTCCGCTTGATTCCAGTATTAAAATACTATCATAGCGGGTTGTATTTTATTTTCCAGAAATCCGGTAATATAAATTCAGATATTTCTTAACCATCAGTTCTAAAGTAAGTTTTTCTTATCAAGTCTATTGTCTTATTTTTATAGGGCTTAGCCGGATTATACATTCCGCTAGAAGTAGCCTCGCCGAGGTCCCTATTGACCGAGTTAGACTCGGCGAGACTTCTAACGGGATACATATTTTTATTATATCACCACAAGCTCACCATAAGCTATTGATTTATAAATGGTCTTTTGCTATCATATACCGAGTATATGGCTGATTTATCCAAGCAATATTATGAGTTGGCTTTCCATATCAGTTCAAATCTTGAGGAAGCCGATGTTCAGAATACAAAACAAGAGCTTGAACGGGCAATAACTTCCAACGGAGGCATTATTTCATTTGCCAAAGAACTGGAAAGAATTCGTCTGGCCTATCCGATCAAACATCAAACCAATGCTTTTTTCGGTTACTTTAATTTTAATCTTGAATTACCCGAAGAGCCGCTCGATAAAATAAAAGACTATTTGCGATCAAGCCAGGATGTATTAAGATTTCTCATATTGAAGCACGAGCCGGAACCAAAAATGGATAAAAAGAACTTGGTACGTAAGATGGCAGCGGTGGAAAGGAGAAAGATTAAAACAGTTCAACAAGAAAAATTGTCCACTAAACAAGAAGGACCCAGAGCAGATGAAGGGGCAATTGACCAAAAATTAGAAGAAATAATTGAGCAACTTTAATAACAAACGACTAACGATTAATGACTAACAACAATTAAGTTGAAGTCATAAGTTGTAAGTTGTAAGTCGTACGTGAATCTAAATAAAGTTTTTATTATCGGTCGTTTGACCCAAGACCCGGAAACAAGATCCACTCAAAGCGGCCAATCTGTTACTACCGTCAGAATGGCGACTAATCGGGTTTGGACCGATAAAGCTGGCCAAAAACAAGAAGGGGCAGAATTTCATACGATAGTTGCCTGGGGACGGCTTGGGGAGATAGCCGGCCAATATCTTAAAAAGGGGGGATTGGCGATGTTTGAGGGACGGCTTCAAACACGCTCTTGGGTCGATCAGAATAATAATAAAAGATACACAACAGAAATTGTGGCCGAAGGATTACAATTAGGGCCGAGATCGGCTTCAGGCGGATCTTCTCCCGATTCTAATTTTGAAACAAAATCTGCGGTAACTGATATCAGAAAGCCTGTCTCGCCCAGAGTCGCAGACGCAGATATTCCCATTATCGGCGAAGATGAACCGGTAAGCGTCGGAGTAGAGGAAGAGGAGAGAAAAATAAGCGAGAAGGATTTACCTTTTTAGCAACTAACGACCCGCTTCGCTAAAGCTTCAGCGAGGCGAACCAACAACTAACGACTGATAACATTTTTGTTCAAGTCGTAAGTCGTAAGTCGTAAGTCATAAGTCATAAATTGGATTGCTCCCTGTGCAACGACAACATAAGAGTGGATTATAAAAACCGTGAATTGTTGCGGAAATTTGTCACTTCCCAATTTAAGATTGCCACTTCAAGGAGAAATAAACTTTGCAGCAAACACCAGAGAAAAATTGCCAATGCCGTTAAGATTGCACGCTATATGGCTCTTATTCCATATACTCGCCTTCAAGTCGCCGCTAGAAGAAGAGGTTAAATTTTTATTTCAATCACGTCTCCTTCTTGTATTATATAGTCGCGACCAACAGTGCGGACTAGACCTTTTGAACGGGCATTAGTATAATTTTCAGTTTCAAGCAGTAATTTCCAGTTTATAACCTCGGCTCGGATAAATAGCTTTTCAAAATCAGTATGGATAGCCTTCGAAGCATAGGGGATTGGGTCACCGACATAAGCGGTCCAGGCTCTAGTTTCATCTTCACCGGTTGTCAAAAATGTTAAAAGTCCGAGGGTCTTATAGCCGGTCTTTATAAGAGTATCGAGGCCGCTTTCGGGTAAACTAAATTCTTGCAAATATTCTATCCTTTCGGCCGTAGATGTTTCTGACAGGGTCAATTCCAATTTGTTATTCATAACGATGTATTGGGCGTCTCCTATAACTTTTTTTAATTTTTCATTCGGTTCATAGTTGTTTAATAACTGTTCTTCGGAAACATTTATCACATATATAAATTTTTTAGCGGTAAGAAGATTAAGTTCTTTTGCTAAAGCAATTTCTTCTGGAACCATGATGTTATGACATATCATAACACTTGCTTCAAGTGTTTTTTTAAATTTTTCAATTATCTTAAGATCGGCCATAGCTTTTTTACCTTCGGCTGTCGGTGATCTAGACTCTTTTTCTGTTTTTTGCATTCTTTTTTCTACAGCTTCAAGATCGGCAATAACTAACTCTGTATTTATTATTTCAATGTCTTCAGCCGGATTTATCCGGTTATGAATATGAGTAATATTTTTATCTTCAAAGGCTCTGATAACTTGGGCGATGGCATCTGCTTCTCTTATATTTGCCAGGAACTTATTGCCCAAACCTTCTCCTTGAGCCGCACCCTTAACCAGTCCGGCAATATCAACAAATTCAACCGTCGCATATATTTTTTTCTTTGAGTTGGACATCATTGCCAGGGCATCAACTCTTTTGTCTGGCACCTCAACCACACCGACATTGGGGTCGATGGTGGTGAAAGGATAATTTTGAATATCGACCTGCTTGTTGGTCAGAGCCTTAAAAAGGGTAGATTTACCCACATTTGGAAGACCGACGATTCCGATTTTCATCATGAAATTATGGTATCAAAAAATCGACAAAAAACCACATTTTACCCTTACTCTCAAATTTCTAATGCAATTAATTCTTGAAAGACCTTGTTAGGTTTTTTCCAGCCCAAAACTTTTCTAGGCCGACTACCATCGGTCAGGCATTCATTTGCCTGACCGGTCCCACCAAAGTAATTAAATAATTATTGATTATTTTGGTGGGGCATAGTTCTTTTAATGGCCGTTCCCGAATTAAAGAGTTTTTACGAACCTTTTAATTCGGGAATAAGCCCGATATAACCGGAGGTAGATATATTGCAACACTTGAGCTTCAGCTACGAGAGCTGAGACAATTTACGGATAAAAATGCGAGACTAACGGTCTTCAATCACCGAGGAGTTCAATCATAGATCAGCCATAGCCCGCCGCATAAGCGGGCTTTTGTTTTCGAAAATCCTTATTTTAAGCCATTTTCTTGCCCCTTACAAAACGGTGGAAGCTTGGTAGTAAACGAGAAGGGGATTAACTTTGGACTTGTTCTGAGCGTGGTCGAAGGAGTGGTAAAAGGTTGGATAGTACTCGGACTGTCTGTGCCGATTTGCATCATAGGATTATATTAAGAAAAATAAGGTTTGAGTCGGGATAGAAAAATCGAGGATCCTTGATTTAATAAACTTGCTATACTACTTGCAAGTTTATTAAATCGGGATTATTATGTTGGCAAGCAATAAAGCACATTGAAAATCTAAAAGGGAGATTAATGTGGGTAAAAAGTTTATATCTCGGCAGAAAACTTCTATTCAGCCAAGTTCTACAGATAAAACTTTGAATGGCAACGGCAATGGCAATGGTGTAAGGAAGGATATCCAAAAACATACCGAAAAGATGCTTAAGGTTCTAAATCAGAGACCTACCGGTGTTGAAGATTTATCTAATGAAATTGATATTAGCAAGCAGATGGTTTATAGGGTCATTCGAGAACTTATTGTCAGGGGTTATAGAATTGTACGTGATTCTGTCGGACAATTTAAAATTGCCGATATTAATCAACATGAAACCGCTTCATCATCTGAATTTGGATGGCGTCCTAATATTCGTATTTTAGTTTGGTCCGGTGCTGAATTGGGCAGCGTTGGTCAACAGGGTGATCTTCTTGCAACAGTTTACAAAACTATTATACCTGAAGAAAAGCCTGATTTTGTGATAGGGCTTGGCAATATAATTGTCGGTAATCTTTCCAGGGCACATTTAAACGAAACTTTCCTTACGGAATTACCTAGTTTCTATAAAGGACTTGGTAAAAAGCCAAAACTACATGAGCTATTATATCGGGCTGAAATTGATTATGTGGCAAAGATGGTTGGTCCAGAAATATTAACTACTTTTCACAACTGCAAGACTCATTTTATCAGCGGTTTAAGAGAACAGTCTTTTATTAGACAGGGCCTTGACGATCCTATGAAGTTAATATGTAAAGCCAGACCAGAATGGGAATATGTAGATCTGAATATGCATGTTTTTAGGGTAACAAATACTGGTGAACCAATAAGTATTCTGGCTCTTACGTCCAAAAAGAAACCCTTTCGTGGAGTCTACACTCGCGGTCATCGTCCAAGAAAAACTGCTGATTCTATCGCTGGCTGGTTGATTAATAGATTGCGAAATAGGGGTATTAAAGATTATCCTCGAGTTATTTTTTGGACTGACGGTGTGGGAGTTTATACTTCAATGAATGATGTTGCCGGCCTTCATTTTATTAGTTTGCCTAAACTGGCAGTTACGGATACCGGAGAATTAGAACTTGATACGCCGCCTAATTTGGGAGTGGTTATTTTAGACCTTACATTTGATGAAAAGGGTACACTAAAGAAATATGGAATTGAATGCCGATTTAGGAATTTAGCGCCTTACGTCAAAGAAAGGGGGTACTAAAGTGAAATCAAAAAAGCCAATTAGTCCCAGACAAAAAATTTTGGATATTTTAAAAGATCATCCGGCTAAAGTTGGAGAGCTTGAAAGAGGTCTTAATAAAAGCAGAAAAACTATTGAGTCAACTATTCTCTTTCTTCAAAAAAGAGGCCATCAGATATTGTGGGATGAGGGAAGCAGGCGATATCACTTGAAACAAGGCTTGCGAACAAAGTTTGAGCCCATAGCTAAAGATGTTTTGTATACCGATAAAGTAGTAAGAAAAATGGGTATTAGCGAAACTCATATTGGTGGTCGGCATTCTCAACCGCATTTTGTTGTATTATGCGTTGTTTGTCTAAGAAACAGGGAATTCGGTAAAATCGATTTAGTTTGTCATTACGGCGATGTCCATAATGGACTCAAGCATCAGGATTATAATCGTGGTGAGAATATTCTTAACACAGTTGACCTTCAGGTTAAAGCGGCTAACGAAGTAATGGGTTTGTTTGAAAATATACCGGTATTTATCAAATCTGGCGATCACGATGATTGGCAAATGACAGCCGTCGGCACAAACATGGTTAAGAATCTTGTTAATGGCTTGAATCTTAAAAAGCAGGTTGCGGGCCAGAAACCAAGTTTTAGCTATATAAGCCCCGATAACGGAGATCAGATCCAATTTAATGGATTTGTTTTTGAATTTAAACACATTACAACCGCTCAATCTCGAGGCTTAACAACTAAACCTCAATATATGTTTGAAGATAGACTGGGGGATTTTGTTAAGGCCTTAAGAGAAGAAGACGCAAGAGATAAAGGAATACACCTTAATATGCTATCACAGCCGGATCATATTGGTTTTGGTAACTGGCATCGTGAAATTAGCTTTTTTCATGGTGGGACAGCCATGGATCTTTATCCGGGTTTCCAAGCTTCTACAGGTTGGGAAAAAAGCATGGGAATTGTTCATAAATTTGGCGCTAAGATTATAACTCTTGGCAAAGATAAATTTGGCAACGTATTTAGGTACGATGTCAGATATCTTGATTTCAGCGACGAGATTGTCAATATAACTAAAAGCGATTTGGAGACTGCCTTGATGAGTTTTGCTTTAAAAACTTTTTACGACTATAAGAAAAAGTTACTTAACGTATCAGATAAAAAGTAATTTTTAATCTAAAAACCGCCTCATGAGGCGGTTTTATAATACATCTATCTTGAGTTTCTTAACCCTAGGTTTTTCTTGTTCGAATGGGATATTCGGTATTTTTTTGGCTACTTTGCTAATCTCAAGTTCCTTGAGCAGTTCTTCAATGTCGACATTTTTATATAAACGGTAATTATTCATCGGGTGGCGATAAGCGGTAAGCTTGCCCTTAGCATCCCAATTACGCACCGTGAGAGGAGTGACGCCTAGTAAGTTCGCAACTTCTTTAACTGTTAAGAATTGTTTCGGCATATATTATGGTTTATACACCTTTTAATTCAACTGGGCAATGTTGATATCTCGTGAATATATTTATAAAATCTATTTATGGAAACATACTCTGATAAAAATTATTTTTCTACCGCGAAAGCCATTCTTGCCGTGTTATGGCAGATTAAATCGAGTGGTAAGGATAATTTATTATCGCATAAATATATCAGACAATTATGCCCAGCTAAAAGCAAAATAACTTATCGTAGTTGCATATCAAGACTTTCCAAACAAAAACTAATATCGCGGGATTACAACAATACAATAATTTTAACCGACAAAGGCAATGAAGCGGCTCTTTTCTCTTTTATTGAGGCGGAACTGAAATTTCATAAAAAAGACGGCCAAAGATGGGATGGGGGATGGAGGATGGTTTTCTTTGATATTCCGGAACCAAAAAGAAAATACAGAGATTATTTCAGAAAAATATTGAAAGCAATAGGGTTTCTCAAATTACAAAAAAGCATTTGGATATATCCCCACCCCGTCCCTTCTTTTTTAAGGGATCTAATTTTAAATAAAAATATTAAATCACATGTAAGATTTATAACAACTAAATTTATAGACGATGATAAAGACTTAAAAAAAATGTTCGCCTTAGATTAGAAAGGTTATTGTGCATGAGATTTTTTAGGGTTAGTTTTATAATATTACGATCGTGATAAAATCAAACCAGTGTTGATATTTAATTATTGACCTATATTTTTTAGTGGTATACTGGTCGTAGATATAATAAAATGTGGCGGACCCCATTAGAAACAACCCTAGCGGGTTTGCTGGTCAAATTATAAATTACGATAATGTAATGCCTTTTATCACCGTACGGTGGTAGCGGGTGTTTACACTATCTCTAACGGAATGGATCTAAATTTTTGGAAAAAAGACGACAACAATAATTCACGCAAGCTTCAGCCTGACCAGTTTGAATCTAATCAATTTGAAGTAGAATCAGAAGCGGGATCAGCACGTTATTCTGAAGACGAGAACCTGTCTAATGAAAGAAGAGAAATAGTTACATCAGAAACTGACTATATCGAACCGGCAGATCCAGAAAAAGCTCGATTATATAACAAGATAAGCAAATGGGCCATTTATGCAGCTGTTTTTTTGATGCCGTTATTTTTCCTTCCGTTCACTACCAATGTTCTTGAAATAAATAAGCTGATGCTTTTATTGGTTATAGCCAGTATCGGCATGGTCGCCTGGCTTTTGGGAGTTGTATCGTCAGGTTATTTAGCCTGGAGGAATAATCCAATAGACAAAGGCCTGTTGATTCTTCTAGGGGCGTTTATAGTAAGCGCCATATTTTCATTTGATACTTTTAAGAGCATCTTTAGTTTTAGTAACGGTCTTAGTAATACTCTTGTATCAGTAGTAGCCTTAACAATTTTTTATTTTTTGGTTGTTAATAATACAGAAGACAATGGGAGGATTGTCAGGTCCCTTGCTGTTTTATCAATCGTTTCTGCTCTTTTATATGGACTACTTCAGATATTTGGACTTCATATTGTCTGGCTGACTTTCGCTAAGTCCAAATCTTTCAATACGGTCGGCTCTTTAAATGCCCTTGGTATTTTAGCGGCGGTTTCATTGCCTCTTTTTAGCAAAGGACGGATAGATTTACGGTGGTTGAGGGGTCTTTATCTTGAAAAAATAGGTATCTTTGCCGTTCTTTTTCTGCTGTTCATATTAAATTGGTGGGTGCTTTGGACGGTTGCCATAGCTGGAATGGTAATAATGGTTATCCTTGAGAATTTGACCGGAAGCAGGTTTAGAATTAATAAGTTTATTCTGCCAATGACCGTTGTGGTGTTGGGGGTATTTATGATGGTTGTGAGGTTAAATTTGAATCCCCTAAAAGTTAATTTACCGATTGAGGTAGCCCCATCATTTAATCTTTCAAAAGATATAACAGTATCTGTTCTTAATGAAAGATTTATTTATGGTTATGGACTTGAAAACTACTCAATTGCTTTTGACCGGTATGGAGCCGGTCAGCTTGCCAACTCTACTCTTTTTGACACTAAATTTTTTGACGCGGTATCTGAAGTATTTACCTTGATAGTTCACGGTGGTTTGGTTATGGTCGTTGGCTTATTAGCCGTTTTAACATCGGTTATTTTTATGTTTTGGCGTTTTAAAAAATATACAGCCAAAAGTCAGAATCGTACGGAATTAAATGAAGATGTGGGTATCTTGGCATCTTTTGGAACTATTTTAACGGCCATGTTTTTATATCCTTTTAACCTAACCGCCATGTTTGTTTTTTATCTGTTCATGGGTTTATCGGTATTAGTGATATATAGCAACGATAAGAAAGAATTTAATATTGAAGAAAAAATATCGCTTTCACTGGGGTCGTCTCTTGGTTTTATTGGCGGTCTAATACTGGCTCTGGTTGGAATTTATTATGGGGCCACGATTTATATAAGCGATATTAAATATGCCCAAGCTATTTCTGAAAGCGATAAGGATAAATCAGCCGGCTTATTAGTCGAAGCCATTAATTGGAATAATAAAGATGATCGTTATTATCGTTCAGCATCTCAGAAAGCCATTGAGCTTCTTGCTAAGGAGTTAAGCCAAAAACAAAGTCCGGAGAGGGATGCCAGAATGCAGAATTATGTATCCACGTCTGTTAACTTAGCCAAGAATGCTACAGAAATAGCTCCAAGAGAAGCCCTCAACTGGGCGAATTTAGGTTTTATATATCAGAATCTTTTAACCGTTGTCGACGGGGTTGATAAATTATCCGAAGATGCATATATGAAAGCAGCCGAACTTCGGCCGGGAGATCCCAGTTTTACTTATCGGATAGGAATGTTGTATTTATCTAAATTTGACCGATATAATGATTTAATTGCCACTAAGCGGGCTAATCCGAGCGCTGTTTTTCAAGACGCCAAGACTAGCATAAACAAGGCCGAAGAATATTTAAAGAAAACAACGGAATTATCAAACAATTTCGGTTTGGCCGTATATAATTTAGGTCTTGTTTATGAAAGGCAGGGAGAGTTAGCCGAAGCCATAGAACAGCTTGAAAAGGTTGTTCCAGCTAACAGTAATTTGCCTAGTCTTGCTTTTGAGCTTGGTTTATTATATTACCGAGCCGGCAGGAAAGACGATGCCTTAGCCGCTCTTCAAAGAGCAATATTACTTGCTTCAGACTATGCTAATGCTAGATGGTATTTAGCCCTTATTTATGAAGAAAGAAAAGACCTTGATTCGGCGATTGATCAGTTGGAGAAGATACTTAGTGTTGAGATTAATAAAGACCATCCCACAGTATTACAAAAGCTTCAAGAACTGCAAGCCGGAAAGACGAAGATTCCTCCAGGCAATGTATTGGATCAAGCGCCAATCCGCTAATCTTATAACTTACGCAAGTTTCGAATAAGATGATCCCATTCATTATTGGCCGGAATAAATTGACTATTTTAATAATCGCTATTTCGATAGCGGTTATTTTTATTTTAACGACCCTTTTTTGTTTATATGTTCCGGCTGATAGGCTGGATGAGAATTCGGTTGAAATAAACATAGAAGAAGGAGACGGACTGGCAATTGTCGCTCAAAAATTAAATGATGCCGGTCTTATTCGGAGCCGAACCTTGTTTATAATATATGTTAAAGTGAGCGGATGGGATAATGATTTAAAAGCCGGCAGATATGTTTTTTCCAGATCGCTTAGTAGTTCTAAAATTGTTTCATTGATTGTCGAAGGCAGATCAGAGTCGGATGATGTTATAGTAGCAATTCCCGAAGGGGTGAATATATGGGAAATTGATAAAAAGTTAGCTGATTTAGACTATATATCGGAGGGAGAATTTGCTTCACCATATTATAGTGATGAGGGATATCTTTTTCCTGACACATACCGCCTGCACAACGACCAACAACTAATGACTAACGACCAACGACTTGTGGAAGAACTAAGAATAAAAATGGGGGAGAATTTTCAGAATAAAACAGGGGAACTGTTTAAAAACTTAAGCTTAGAGAAGCAGAAAGAAATTATTATCGTAGCGTCAATTTTGGAAAAAGAAGCCAAGACCGAAGAAGATATGAAGCTGGTGGCGGGGATAATGTATAAACGGCTCGACACGGGGATGCTGCTTCAGATTGATGCGACGGTGATATATGGAGCATGTTTAAAAACCTACAACCTACAACCTGCAACTTACAACCTAAAAAATTGCGATGTGACATTTCAGAGTCCGGCAAAGGAAATCAAAATTGACGGACCGCACAATACATATATAAGAAAAGGATTGCCTCTTACGCCGATATCAAATCCCGGCCTTAAGTCCATTGAAGCGGCTTTAAATCCGACGCCAAGCGATTACCTATATTATCTTTCAACTCGTGACGGCAGTCAGCTGATCTATTCTAAAACTCCGGCGGAACATGCGGGGAACCGTAAAAAATATTTGGGATTGTAAAAATATTGCCGTTATTTTGACAAAAAATAAGCTTTTTGTTAGTATCTACTTACCGTAGACAGCGTGATGAACGCCGAGGTATAATAAGGTCGAAACCTTGTTTAGTTTCTACGGATAAAACCGTAGTTTTATTTTATGAAAAGCAGAATACAAAAATCAGAAGAATTAAAAAAGTTAAGGGATAAACTGCCAAAGTCAAAAATTACTGTTTTTACTTCGTTTTCCCCTTCGACTGGCTCAGGGCAAGTAAAATCTAAAGAGAAAGGACTGTCGGTAGCTCAAATGACAGAATTAAAAAGACTGTTAAGAGGAATGAAGTCTGAATATTTTGTTACAAAAAAGACTCTGATGGATTTGGCTCTGAAAGATAAGAATTATGACGGATTGGATATGTATAAAATGGAAGGCTCAATAGGCTTAGTATTGGGCGAAGACGATCCATACCTTGTGGCCAAAAAGATATATGAATTTTCCAGAAAGAACCAGTCGCTTCATTTTTGGGGCGCTCTTATAGAGGGAAAGTTTATTGGTAAAGACGGATTCCTTGAAATAGCTAAATTGTCGTCAAAAGAAGTTTTGTTTGGCCGATTGGTCGGGATGTTGACTTATCCGATGAGGGGATTGGCGGTAGCATTATCCGAAGTGGCCAAGAAAAAAGAAGCTACCTCGTAAATTAAAAAGTAAAATCTAAAAATAAAAAACGATAAGGAAAAATTACAAACCGAATTATTTTTTCTAGTTTTAGTTTTTTAATTGTCATTTTTATTTTTAGTTTTTAAATTGAAGCGTGGACAAAAATCAATTTATTGAACAAGTAGAAAAAATGTCCGTAGCCGAGTTAAACGACCTGGTTAAGGCATTGGAAGAAAAGTTTGGAGTTTCAGCCGCGGCTATGACTGTGGCCGGACCGGTTGCCGGCGGTTCAGATGGTGGACCGGCTGAAGAGAAAGACAGTTTTACGATTATTTTAAAAAGTCCCGGTGAGGCGAAAATTCAGGTTATTAAAGTTCTCCGTGAGATTACCGGTCTTGGTTTGAAAGAAGCTAAAGATATGACCGATAAGCCAGGTTCGACGGTTAAGGAGAATGTTAAGAAGGCAGATGCCGATGAAATGAAAACAAAGCTAGAGGCCGCGGGAGCAGTTGTCGAGCTCAAGTAGACACAATCGAGTTTCTAGCTGGGTATTTATAATTCCCGTTCGTATTGTGGCTGATTGAGAATATTGATTCAAGGCTTGATCTTATTCTTGAAGCCCAGAAAGGCGTGTGGGATGATATTAAAGATATTGGAAGAGATTATAAAAAATTAAGCGATCGCATAGATCGCGCCGAAATTAGGCTGGATGTGATTGATGCTCGGTAGCCCTATTTATTTTTGACAATAAGACTGGCTATTTGAGCCGGTTTTTGGTTTGAATAGGCTTCTGTGGTATAATATTTTTATGACCTGGGATTATGATACAAGTGAATATCAAAAACAGGCTAAAGCGGATCCGAAGTGGCATTTAGAGAGGCTTATTAATTACGGTTTAGGAGAAGAAAAAATTAATAAAGAAATTTTGGAAAAATATTTAAATGGCCTTAATATCCCCGATGAAAAACGGGCGTTTTTGGAACTTCTGCTATGGAACAAGAAATTCTAAAAAAATGGCAAATAAATGTTATTGATTTTGTTTTTTCAAAAGATGAGTTAAATAATTTTTATTTAACTGGTGGGACTGCCTTGGCCGGTTATTATTTGTATCACCGGATATCTGATGATTTGGATTTTTTCTCTTTCAACAACTTTGACTCTATGTCTATTCATGCTGTGGCCGAGGAATTAAGAAAAATTATCGGTGCAGACAAGGCCAGATTCTCTAAACTATATGACCGAAACCAATTTTATTATATGGTTGGCGGAGAAGAATTGAAAATAGAATTTACCAAATATCCTTTTAAACAGCTAGAACGGGCAGGTAATTTTAAGGGGGTAATTATTGATAGTGAGTACGATATTGCGGTTAATAAATTAATTACAATAACCGATCGCTTTGACCCCAAAGATTTTGTTGATTTATATTTTTTACTTCAAAAATATCCGTTGGAAAAGTTACAAGAAGCAGTAAAAATTAAATTTAATACAAAATTAGATCCGATTACTGTTGGTAGTTCTCTGGCCAAGGTGAAAATGATTAAAGCCTTGCCTAAAATGGTCAAACCCCTTACCATTGAAGAACTAAAAGAATTTTTTAACCTTGAAGCTCGGAAATTATCCCCTCTGGTTATTAGTTAATATTTTTTGAAAAAATAAAAATTTATAAACTATAAAAATCTTTAAATTTTGACATATGAAATATACTCTAAAATTTAGAGCGATTAATGAAGATATTTTTTTAGATATTAAGTCTGGCAAGAAAACCGTGGAAACAAGAGCGGCGACGGAGAAATATCGGAAAATTAAAGCGGGGGATACTCTTGTTTTAGTTTGTGGAGGAAATAGGTTTGAAAAGACAGTTAAAAAAGCAGAGGTTTTTAAAACAATCAGAGCCCTCATTAAGGCTTACTCAATTAAAAAAATAATGCCAAATATTTCTTCGGAAAAAGAATTGCAAGAAGCCTATTATAGCTATCCAAATTATAAAGAAAAAATTAAGAAATTCGGATTGATTGCCCTAGAGCTAAAATGATGGTATAATATGCGAAGTTCATTTTGCCTACCGTCAGGGCTCAATCCGAATTGAAATTTTTAAATATTTTCTCAAGCGTATCAGCGCTTTTTGTGTTTTCTGTAGTCATTAAGCATTTCCCCTTTTCATAAATTTCAATTTCACGGACAATTCTCTTGTCATAAAAAAGATGAGTTTTAAAGATGTATGTTTTCATATAAAATTATAGGCTAAGTATTTTCTAATCCAATAATGAGCCCCAAATACAAATCATATAATCTGTGACGGTCTATTAAATTATTAACATAAAATCTATATTATCCTGAAGAAATTTTTGAGGCTAGGAGTCGTGATCAAAACTTGAGAAAGGCGAGAGCGATTACGGCACAACTTTCCAGACTTTATTATCTGCCGTAAGCAGATATATTGTGCCACTATCTGATATCGAGGTGCTGACGAGGGACTGGTCGTTATTAAGCTTGATTGTTTTTTCGAGCGAGCCGGAAGACTTGCTTAAGACATAAATTCTACCCATTTTTTTGTCCACAAGATAAAGGAAGGCTGATTCTTTTGTAGTTAAGAGAGAGCTTTCTGAATTTACGGAAATAGAAGTGTTGACTTCAGATTGTTTATTGCCCTTATAATAAGTGGCCAAATAGCCATTTTTAGTCATGATATATATTTTACTGTCCACAGTTATTAAAGCCGGCTGAGGCGGCAAGAAGACATCTTTATCAAGCCAGCTCACGGCAGTATTTTTTCCATTGGCGGCATCGATTATTTTATAGATATTGTCTGAAACAAGCAGATAGAGGTTATCCTGATACGGGTAAACATTTATTATTGTCCCGGATGGGGCAAGTGATGAGGTCTTAAAGTCACCTGTTTTAAAAGTTAATGATCCAATTTGGCTCGCCTCACTAGAGCCTCCGGCGGAGTGCGGGCCGGATAGTTTACTGATCATTATCGCTAGCTTTTCTCCGCCGATTAAATAAAGAGGATTAAAATCAGATACTTTGTTTGTAGTTTCTACCCCGTTCTCGGTTGTTGTCAGGATTACGCCTGAATCAGCTACGGTTGGATCAGACGAGTAAACTAATAATTTATTTTTAGCAAAGGTCATAAGCGAACCATTTCCGATTTCTTGGGCGATTTGATAGAGGAGGCTTGGAGACATATTAACGGCTTTATCAATCTCATCTAACAAGGTCACCAGTTCTTTTTTAGCAGTTTGGAGGTCTTCATCTTGGGTAGTGGACGTAGCCACTAATGACAATGATTCAAGAAGTGTCCGGCGAGCTTCAAAAATATTGTTCTGGTCTTTATAACCCTTGGCTAATTCAAGCTGGGATTTAGCTTGCTTAAGAATGGCGTTGGCGGCTTTATCTTCCTTACTTTCTATGCCGGGTATGGGAAGAGATGGCATCAGGGTCAGCTTAACTAAAATTCCCACGGCAATTATAACCGCAGTCAATGATGCGGTCAGTATCAATTTATTCTTACTCATAAATGGTTGCCGGCCCATTGTGTATATTCCACTTGGTTTGTATTTTTTCAAGATAATGTTCAAAAAAGTCTCTTTTTTTGCCGACGAAAACTCGCTCGGTCTGATTATTGGTGACGGTTCGGGCTTATTCGGCTTTGATTGGAGAGGACTTTCTACCGAAACATTCTGGTTGCCCGGATAATAGACGTTGCTTTTAGGAGGGGGTTCTGTAAATTTTGATTCAATGGAGGGAGTCGATTTAGTTTTAACTGAAAGAGGCTCTTCCGTGGCAATGGGTTTTATTTTTTCAGGAAGATTTACTTTCGACGGGCGCATGCTTGGCAATTCTTGAAGAGTAGCGGCTGATTTCCCGGCAGTTTTAGTTGTCTTTGCCAGAATTACTTCTGTATTGTCGGAGCGCAGTTCCCGCGGTTGAGGAGGAATAACTATTGCCGGTTCAGAATGCTTATTTATTGAAATGTGGATGCCGACACAAAGAAAATTCTCGTTGTCTTTTCTTATTGCGCCAAGTTTTTCGGCAAAATCTTCCGCTCCCAGCTTCAAAAGATCGGCTTTGATGTTTCTCTCCCTGGCTGTTATTGATCTTCCCGGATAAAAAGCGAATATTTTATCGCCGGGCATTATCTTACCAGATATTATATTAGAAAATTCTTTTTCCTGGATATGCTCTTTATTAAAAAGATTAATATTATTGAGAATGTCTATATTCTCATTATTTCTTGCCAGAACTATCTTAAATTTACCGAGACGGGATATAAATATATTCTCTCCGGCAACGGTAAATATTCCAATATTTATCTTAGTGTCTTTATCGCGGAAAAAATCTTGGAGCACCTCGTTAATTTTTTTGAGGGTTTTAGAAAATGAATCTTTTGATAGAGTATCGGGTTGGGCATAATATTCACGTTTGGCAAGAGACGAGACCAAATTTATCATATATGAAGTATCTTCCGTTGCCGGTTGGACATGGCCGACTATAAAAAGACTACCCAAATTATTACTGCTTGAACCTTCATAATTATAAGAAAAAACATCAGCTTGGCCGTCTTCCGGTTTACCTTGCAAGACTATTTCTCTTGTTGTTGGTTTTATAAATACGCGATCCATTACGTTAGAGATAATTACTGCGTAGCATTAGCACTACCGGTTATATGCACAGTAAAACTATTGGTTATAATTCGTGCTATATTCGTATCGCCCGCTAGAGATATCTCTAACGGGATTGATTTATTCAATTGCTTTTGTATACTTTCATTATAATTTATTATCTATAAACATGTCAAAAAGCCCCAACTCACTTCCGGTATTAGAGAATCTGTTTAACTCCAAATTAAGAATAAAAGTCCTTAAGTTTTTGTTTAGAAATTATCCCGGACGTATCGGCGCCAGGGATTTAGCCAAAAGAATTCAGGAATCTTCGGGTTTAGTTATCCGGGAAATTAAGAATCTGGAAAAGATCGGACTAATTAAAAGAAGTCATTTCTAAAATATATGAGAAAAAATAAGAAAAAAAAGAAAATTTCTAAATCAAGATTAAGAAATAACAAGAAAGTAGCTACTCCCGACAGGATTTATTATGAACTTAATCCTAAGTTTGAGTTTTTTGAGGAGCTGAAGAGCCTTATATTAAAATCTTCTCCGGCCGAAAAAGATAAAATGATAAAAAGAATTTCCGGCTTGGGCCGGATTAAATTGGCGATTGCCTCGGGCGTCTTTACTGGCGGCAGTGATCCTGCCAGTTACAGGGATTCAGAGGTGGATTTATTTATTGTCGGCGATGACATAAATAAAAAAAGATTAAGAACTTTTCTTAAATCTCTTGAGGCGGAGGTGGGCAAGGAAATAAAGTTTGGTTTAATGGAAAAAGATGAATTTGAATACCGTCACGGTATGTTCGACCGGTTTATCCGGGTACTCTTGGACGGCCCTCACGAAAAGCTTATAAATAAATTGGGACTCTAGTATCCCATTAATTTAATGGGGCACTAGTTTATCGGGGCTCGTAGTTCAGTGGCAGAACGCGCCGTTCACATCGGCGAGGCCAGAGGTTCAATCCCTCTCGAGCCCACCAGACAGGAAATTGCAAGCAAGGGGCATTCGCCTCGCTTCGCTCGGCGACCAAATCGTAAGGTTTTCTGGGCGAAAAAAGCAGTTGGCGATTCTGCAAAATGCAGTTCGAGACCTAGAATCTTA
>Ga0209541_10001661_pt1 | contig 43771 bp, 51 predicted proteins | sample RifCSPlowO2_01_FD_184027 | JGI IMG/M metagenome (GOLD analysis project Ga0209541, IMG submission 184027) | Groundwater microbial communities from Rifle, Colorado - Rifle CSP2_plank lowO2_0.1 (SPAdes) (version 2) | ecosystem: Environmental > Aquatic > Deep subsurface > Groundwater | place...
CAAGAATGAAGCATATTATTTCAATTTGATCCCCTTTAATTGTATAAAGCATTCTCCAAAATTGGCTAAGTTCTACTCTCCAGAGATTTTGAATATTATAATTTTTAGGAATTAAATCTTTAGGTATATTATCCCCATAAAATGGATTAACTTTAATAAACTCTACTTTTTGCTTTATAGACTTCAATAATTGAATCTCATCAGAATTTTCTTTTCCTTCTTGAATTTGTTGGCCAACTGCTTCATTTAATCTTTTATATTCTATATCTGCCTCACCTATAAGGATTACCCTTACCGGTTTATTCATAACTCTGTTCCCCTATTTATTAGATCATTAAGTTGTTTTCTTTCAGTAAAAATCCACAAAATCCCCTTTGTTCCAATTAAAATCTTTCCACTTAATTGGAGGTAGTCTAAAATTTGGATTAATGTTTGATGCATTACCTTTCTTGGTAAAATTCTTTTTAGTTCTGCTATGCTCACTAATTCGTTTGCATTTTTTAGAGCCTCTTCTACCATAAGTACTGTACTGAGATTTGGGGAGTGCCTTAACATCATTTTATATAAATTTATATCTAATAAGTATATAAATATTTCTATTCTAAAACTGGTTGTTTTCTTTCGAATATTCTTCTTACTAAAATGTCTAATAAAAATAATAATAATGCTAAGGCTAAAAAAGGCCATCTAAAGTAGACTTTTCTATTTTCTACTCTTTTTGATTGGGACTTTATTGCTTTAATTATCCCTGGAATATCTTTTGCATTGAAAAATTCACCATTTGTTGTTTTAACTGCAGCATCTAATTGCAGGTTATAACCTAGATTAGCATATTCACTTTCGTAATTAACTGCAAAAGTAGCTGTAAGAATGGAATGAAAGCCTGTTTTGTCAATTCTTTTTGAACCTGTATACTCATTTTTGTCAGTTTTATAGAATGCTACATCTTTTGATACAGGCTGTTCAGGGCTTCTTATTAATATTACTGTTTCTTCATTAACTCTTGAATCTGAGATGTCTATAAATTTTTCATTTTTTCTTTCAGGGTCGCCTATTGCATAATTTAAAGTTCTTGTTAATAGTTTAGAATTTTTTTCATTTAATAATTGTCCTGCATATAATCTTCCATCATCTGTTGAAAGAGCTGCTACTCTTCCAAGACCATATCTCCAAACTGTTAATAAAGGATCCCCTAGATCTGTAGTTACTAATAATTGTGCTGTAGATTTTGGGACTACCTGATTAAAACCATAAACAGATGCTTCTGGTGTTAAGTCCTGTGTAATGAAATGATTTGTGTTTAAGATAACAACTGAAAACTTATTTTGATCTTTTGCTGGATTATTTTCCCCAAATAAGAGTTTTAATTTGTCTCTTTCTGTTATTTTAAAATAAATTCCGGAGGTTATATCTGCTATTGTTGTCATGACTTCTTCATTAGTTACAGGGCCAACGCCTACTGTATAGATTACAACACCTTGTCTTACTGCTTCTTGAGCTGTTTCATAAGATGCGGGAATATCTTTTGTTTTTCCATCTGAGATTAAGATAATATTCTTGCTACCTTTAGTTTTCTTTAACATATCCAAAGCTTTTTCTATACCATGGTCAATTCTGGTTCCTCCACCATAAACCAATCTTGTAATCTTATCTTCTAGATTTTCTTTTTTTTCATGGATGTAAGATATATCTTCAACTACATAACCTGCTGCATTAAAAGCAATTATTCCTAATTTATTATCGAATTTTAAATCGTTAATAGCTTCTAGTGCAAGTGCTTTATTAACATCTAATGTTTGAAATTCACCAAAATATGCACTTGTACTTCCTGAAATGTCAAGTAAAATAACTATATTTACATCGCCTTCTTTTTTTCCGCCTCTTGCAACGAATACTGGTAGAATATTTTCAAAGATAGAATCCTTATACCCACCATAATCAAAAGAATGCTTGCCACCAACAACAACTAAACCATTTCCTGAAGAAACAAAATTACTTAGCTTGTCTATGTTATTTAACTGGCTGAAGCTTACATCATTTACAATTAAGGCAGTATATTTATCTAAATCAATAAAATCGTTTATATCTTCTATTTCATATAAATCTTTGAGTAATGTTTTTAATGGTGATTCATCAAAAGATAAAAATGCGATTTTTGGTTTTGGAACTACTTTAACAGTTTTATAAAAGACATTGTTTTGTTTGAAATGATCTTCTATAAATATTTCTGCTTTAATCTCATGATAGCCTTGATTAAATTTATTTACAATCTCGTAAGTTTCTTTTGAAAGATCAGCTTCTAGAATTATATTTCCATCTACAGTTACTTTTAATGAGCCAATAAGTTTTTTACCTACTTTATTTAATTTTATCAAGAATCTATTATCTACATCCGCTGTTGTTTTTGAAGGCCCTGTTATTTCAACACCAACATCATCTTTAATCGGCTCTAATTTTATTGTATTTATTGTTATGTTAGATCTTGAAGCAAACAAAGCAACATCATCTAAATCAGCGCCTTGATTATTGCTTCCGTCTGAGATTAATAAAACACTTTCGTCTGATTTTACATTGTTTAAGATGCTATCTCCTAAATTTGAAATATCTTTGCTTCCTATTCTTATTAGTTCAACATCTATTTGGTCTTTTAATTTGTCTTTTAAAGTATCTGCTATTGTTGCATCAAATAATTCAAATGAAGATGTGTTGTCTACTAAAATTTTTAACGTTGGTTCTCCTTCGACTACTTTTTCTTTTTGAGTAAATGGAGAAGCTATAGCAATTAGGATTAAAATAAATGTTAGCGATCTTAATATAAAGACTAATAATTTTAATGTAACCCTGCTTCTGTGATATTTTAGGAAATTTTTAGATATTATTATTAAAGTTAATATGATTAAGAGTGGAATTAAAATTAATACTATTGGATATTGAAGATTGTTTGCGTAAGGGATATAATTAAGAAACTGCATGTTAGAAATCACCCCTAAATTTTGCATAGATTAATTCTAGTAAGACAAATAAGCCCCCTAAAATTAAGATCAAAAAGCTAATATCTTTCTTTTCCTTCTTCTTTAAAGTTTTTAATTGGAATGATTCGATTTTATCGCCTAGCTTTTCATCCACATTAATGTCTGATTCCTGCTCACTTATTAGATTTGCACTTATTTTTTTATCATTTACTTTATATCTCCCTTGATATTCTAAGAATAAATTATTTGTTAATGTTGTACCTACGGGGGTTTCTATTTTAACATCTGATTCTGTTAAATATCTATCTCCTGTTTTATAGTTTAATGCCTTTACATCCTCCTTGCCTGAAACCCATTCAACTAGTCTTGAGATTAATATAGGGTATGAAGGGGAGAATTTGAAATCATTTGCTTCTTGAACATTAAAAAATGCTGTTCTTCCTTTTCCTAAATTTGCAATACTTAACACTGTTTGATTATTTGCTGATATTAAAGATGTAGTTTTGTCTTTTAAAGTTGCTGCAAAGAAGTCTTTTAACCTTCCAGTTTCAATATCTCTTGTAATTTTATTTACTTGATCTATTGTTGTTTGAGCGGATTGCTGTTTTTTTCCTAGATTAACATTAAGAGTATCTTTATAGTTTATACTTGATGAATCTTCCTGAACATGGATTATTAAACCTGCACCATTTTCAACTTTTTTTGCTAGATCTTCAAATGTACCTGCCAAGACTTTACTTTTATCTATGCTTGAGATTATATAAACATCGTAATCATTTGTGGGGATTACCGGTGGCTCTGCGACATCTAATTTTACCAAACCAGAGGATAATACTGCTGATTCCAAGTATATTGATTTTTTGTTTGTAATTAATAATGCACTTAACTTTGTTTTTTCTGGAAATACTAAATTTATTTTATTATCAGGTGCAAAATCATCTTTATTTAATATTTCTGCACTTAAAAACTCTCCTTGTGGTTGAAAGCTTAAAGTTTCTACAGAATTTGGACTTATTTTTAGATCTTTTTCTTGATCGCCTATTCTTAATTTCACTATTTCCTCTTTATCATTAAAATTTTTAACAAATAAACTACCTTTATTATTTTCCAGGTTTAAGTTAATAATTCCAAAATTTCTTTTTCCTGATTTCCCGGTATTTACGAAATCCACTTTAATGCCTTTAGATTCTAAAACATTTTTTGCTACTATAGAAGAAATTCCTTCTGTATTTATAAAATCGCTGAAAACTACAACTCTACCATCTCCTTCTAAAGATTCACCTGCCATAATAATTGCATCGCCTATTTTTGATCTACTTTCTGTTGGTTTTAATTTAGTTAAAAAATCCATAGTTTCTTTCTTTGATTTTTGTTTTAAAGCAAATAAAGGAACTGATTTTGCTAATATTAAATTATTTTTATTTCCTAAGACTTTTTCTACGCCTTCTAAAGATAAATCAAATCTTGTTTTACCATTTTCATTAACTTGAGAAGAGGCAGAAATGTCTATTACAACTGCTAAATTTTCACCTATAACATCTTTTTCGTATTGGATGTAAGGTTCTGCAAAACTTAAAGATATCAATGCTATAGCTAAAAATTGGAAGATAAACAATAAATCTCTTAAAATGTTTCTTAGGAATGAAGATTTTATATTTGAACCTGCTAATTTTATGAAAAACATTAAGGAAGGGACTTGAATTTCCTGCGGTTTCGGTTTGATTAGGTAAAGTATAATTAATGGGATTAAAGCTAGTAAAGCCCATAAACCTACAAAGTTTTCAAATCCTATTGCCATTAAACTTTTATTATAGAAAAGGTTTAAATAAGTTATGCTGACTATTTATCGTAGAGTGAGAGAATTGCGATTTCCTTTAAAACGTTTTTCTATAGTTTATGGAAGTTGGCTAAACCTGCATAAACTCCTTAAGTAGCTTGGTTACAGGTGAAACCAAGGTGTAGTTTCAAATGAACCAAAAAATTTATATATATGTAAATTATTCTAGTTACAGGTGAAACCAAGGTGTAGTTTCAAATGAACCATGAAAATCGAAATGCATTTAGAAAGCTTAAAGGAATTATTTGAAGAAATAGCTGAGGGAATAGAGAAAGGAATAGAGAAAAGGCAGAAGATTATTGGTTTTTGCACTTCATCCGCCTGTGTAGATCTGCTGGAAATACTATTACATAAAAATAATCTAATAGACCCTGGTTTTATTGTTAAGCATCAATGGTTAAAGTCAAAAAATAAGTTAAAGGAAAAACTGCCATTTGACTTTCCAAACAAGAAAGAAATACTTGATTTAATTTTTAAGGTAGAGGAAAAGAGAGATATTCTTTGCTATGGCAAACCACAAAACAAGGAGATTATCCAAGAAACAATCAATAATTTAAATATATTAAAAGAAAAATTTCATGAGGCTGGTTTAGATGAGATATGAATTAATCGCTTATGCAATGGATTTTGCTTCATTTTTGATCCAGAAAGTAAAAGAAAAGGACAAAATCAATAATATTATCTTATTTGGTTCTGCTGCAAGAGGAGAAGCTGGGAAGTCAAGCGATATAGATATTTTTGTTAATTTAGTTAAAGAAACCCCAGAATTAGAAAGGGACATACAATCCTGCCTAGATAAGTTCATTGATTCAATTAAATACAAAGATTATTGGCGATTACTTGGGATAAGGAATGAAATAAAGCTGATAGTGGGGGAACTAGCTAAATGGAAAGGCTTGAATATTAGCATGATTTCAAATGGAATTTTGTTATACGGCAAGTATAAACCAGAAATTAAGAAAGGAAAGCATATGACCTTTTTTATTTGGGAAAATATTCGACCAAATTCAAAAAGAGTATTATTCAATAAACAGTTATTCGGATTTAAACAGGGTGGAAAATTTTATCAGGGGATACTTCAAAAATATGGTGGAGAAAGATTAGGGAAAGGCTGTATCTTAGTTCCTTTAGATAAAGCAACTGTTTTTCACAATCATCTTAAGAGATATAGAGTAAACGTGAAGATAAAAAAAGTTTTAGAATATTTTTAAACAACATTAAACCCGATTTCAAATTTCTTATCTCTTATTTCGTCTTCTTCTTTGAATTTGACATTTATGGGTTTTAAATGCAGTTTTTTAACACCGCATTTTTCTTTTATTTGGTCTATCCATTTACCTAAATCAATATTAAAAGAAATAAATAATTCAATAGAATCTTCCTTCTTCAAGCCTGCTGTTTTTCTTAAGGCTTGAATTCTTCTCGTTAACTCTCTAGCATAACCTTCTTGCTCTAATTCTTTGTCCATTTTAAGATCTAAAGTTATATAACCATAATCAAAAAGGGCTCCTTCAGCTTCTCTTTTTAGTTCTTTAATAATTTCAAAGTCTATCTCTTTGATATTTGTTTGCTTCAAAATTAATTCTTTAACATTTTTTAAAACAGGTATTATTTTCTCGTCTTCTTTATTAACATGTATGACTACTTTTCTTAAAGGCCATCTAACATTAATTTTTTCTTCACTTCTTACAGACATTATCCCTTGTATTACTAAATTTGCATATTGCATTGACTCTTCAATTTTTTTATTTATGAATTTTTCATCTGGTTTTGGCCATGATTGCAAGTGTATAGAATCTTTTTTATAAATATCCAAATTTATTTTTTCTGTTGTGAATGGTAAAAATGGTGCTAGTAAGGTTAATGCATCAAAATAAGAATCGTACAAAACTTTCTGAACTTTTGGGTCGTCTAAATAATCTCTTATAAACTGAACATAAGTTTTAGAAATATCCATTATAAAAAAGTTTTTAATTATATCCATTGCTTTATGATATTCTAAATTATCTAAAAAATTCGTAACATTTAATTTTAAATTTTCTCTTCTTGATAAGACCCATAGGCTTGCTGGATCATTACTGTAATCTTTTGCTGGCTTAATACAGTTTTGCTTAATATAGTTAGCTAAATTTTTAATAACCAATAAATGCCTTTCAATTTCTTTAGCTGGACCATAACCAAAATTTAAATTATATTGAGGATTTTGAGAACAATACTGCCAGCGCATTATATCCGCGCCCATTTTTTCAACTGCATCATTAAACCATATTGCATTTCCTCTAGATTTGTGCATTGCTTCTCCTTTTTCGTCTCTTACTTCTTCATAGGCCAGGATTCTTTTATATGGGGAAACACCTTCTAAAACAACTGACATGAACAACTGAGCATAAAACCATAATCTTACTTGGGCACGCATTTCGATTTCTAAATCAGCAGGAAACCATTTTTTCCAATATTCTTTATCTTCAAAGTATTTTAATGTTGAAAATGGAACAATGCCTGCATCCAGCCAACAATCCCCTACCTCTTTTATTCTTTCCACTTCATGACCGCATTTACATTTAATTTTTATTTTATCTATCCAAGGTCTATGCAATTCTGGTAATTTATCTACTTCTTTTGGATTAACTGCTTTTTCTTTTAATTCTTTTCTTGATCCTATAACCGCAAGATTATGACAGCTAGAACATTCAAAGAACATTAAAGGCAAGCCCCAGTATCTCCTTCTTGAGATATTCCAGTCTTCCATATTATCTAACCAATCCTGCATTAAATCTCCTGTATGTTTTGGATACCAGATAACCTTCTTTGCTTCTTTTTTCATTAATGGACGTATTTCATCACAAGCAATAAACCAAGAATGATCTAATCTGAAAACTAATTCTTCTTTGCAACGCCAGCATATCGGATAACGATGGCGAACATTTTCTACTTTGAACAACAAGCCTCTTTTTTCTAAATCTTTAATTATATCTTGTTTAGCTTTTTTTACATTTTTACCTGTCAACCAATTATAACCCTCATTGTAAATACCAAATTCGTCTACTGCTGGGTCTAAAATTTTAAGATTTAATTTATGACCTAATTCGTAATCTACATCACCACAATTTGGGGCTATATGAACTATACCTGTACCATCTTGCTCTCCAACTTCATCCCAAGGGATAACCTTATGCGGAATTCCTTTTTGGACAGGAAAGTCTGGATAAAATGATTCGTATTCTAAATTTAGTAAATCTTTTCCTTTTAATTTTTTAAGAATTTTATAATCTCCAAGTTTATTAACAGTAGCTTCTGATAAATAAAAGATTTCATTGTCTTTTTGTGCTTTTACACAGTTTATTTTAGGATTTACTGCGGCTGCAACATTGCTAGATAAAGTCCATTCTGTTGTGGTCCAAATTAACAAGTATTCATTTTCTTTTCCTTTTATCTTTGCTTTAACATAAACTGATGGATGGATTAATTCTGCATAACCTTCATCTGACATTTCATGTTTTGAAGATGAAGTACCACATCTTATACACCATGGTAAAATTCTTTTTCCTTTATATAACCATTTCTTTTCGTAACATTTTTTAAGAAAATGCCATATAGATTCTATATTTCCGTCAGACATTGTAAAATAATCATTGCCCCAATCCATCCATTGCCCCAATAGAATTGATTGTTCTGTTTGTATTTTAGAGAATTTATCTACTCTTTGCCTGCATGCTTTTGAGAATTTATCTAAGCCATAATTTTCAATGTCTTTTTTTGAATTAAAACCTAAATCTTTTTCAGTTTCAACTTCCAACCATAAACCTTGACAATCGAAGCCATTTTGGTATCTTTCATCATAGCCTCGCATTGCTTTGTATCTTTGGTATAAATCCTTTAAAGTTCTACCCCAAGCATGATGAACCCCCATTGGGTTATTTGCTGTTATAGGGCCATCTATGAAAGAAAATTGTTCTTTTCCAGAATTTCTTTTTCTTAATTTATCAAATATTTTACCCTTTTTCCAATAAGCTATTATTTCTTGCTCTATTTGAGGTTGATTTGACATATATCTAAGGCTATTATGTAGAATTTATAAATATTGCCTCTTTTTAGTCAATGATAAAATGGTTAATATGAAACCCTTAAATTGAGATAGGAAATAACTGGCTAATAAAGAAATTTAATTTAGATTTAGTAAGTTTCAGTCTTTAAACCTTTTATTTTTGAAAAATCTTTTATGTTTCTGGTTAAGACAGGCATATTTTTTATTAAAGCTATACCTGCGATCATACTATCAATAGCACCAATCATTTTACCTTCTTTTATTAAAATACCGTCTAATTTCCCCCCCAGTTCAGCACATTGATTATCAAGATCAAAGATCGGCAAACCAATAAGAATAGTTGTTATTTTATTTTTTTCTTCTTCTGGTTTTTGACTTCTAGATAAACCACTAAATAATTCAAAAATAGTCAGAGATGTGATGTATTGTAATTCTTTTTTATTCATTAATTCTTGAAGCTTATTTAATGCTTGGGCATTTTTGTTCATTAAGTCTATAATGAACCCTGTGTCAAATATCATTTTAGCCTCTCTGCTGTCTGATTAACTTCTTTCCTTAACCTTTTTCTTAAATCGGCTACGTGTTCGCGCATTTCTTCTGCCTCTTTGTTAGATAAAATCCCAATAAGATCAAAGAAAGAATATTTTTTAGTAAGTTTAGTTATAACTTCGCTAAAACTTTCATAAGGGGCTTTAAGCATAGATAAGCGCTCATAAGCTTCACTTGTTATTGTTATACATTTGGTGGCCATATTGCTCAATGTATGTATATGTATTTAAATCTTTGTTTTATAAATACCTTTTTAAACCTTTTTAAATAAGAATAGTTGTTAAAAATGGCAAAGAAAGAGATAAGAATTCAAAATATAGTCGCTACAGCTGCTTTGGAGCATGATATTCCTTTAATAAAATTAGCTGAAACATTACCTAATACAGAGTATAATCCTGAACAATTTCCTGGTTTAGTTATGAGAATTAAGGACCCTAAAACTAGCGCTTTAATTTTTAGTTCAGGGAAGATTGTTTGCACTGGTGCTAAATCGATGTTGAAAGTAAGGGAATCTGTCAAGAATATAATTAAAAACGTTGAAAAGATTGGGATAAGGATTAAAGTTAAACCTGTAATTAGAGTTCAAAATATGGTTGCTTCTGGGAGTATAGGAATGGATTTGAATTTAAATAAATTAGCAATGACTTTGGAGAATACAGAGTATGAGCCTGAACAATTTCCTGGTTTAGTTTACAAATTAGATGGGACTAGAGCTACATTTTTATTATTTAGCAATGGGAAGATTGTTTGTACTGGAACAAGGTCTGAAGATAAATTACATGAGGCTGTTGACAAGTTAATTGTTGTATTGAAAAAGGCTACAAAGGGGAAATAAGATAGATTTTCTGAGTAAACCCGTATTTATTCCAATTTCTTTAGTATTTTTTTCAATTTTAAAGCAGTAAGTTATTTTAATGAGTTTAGATTATAGTAAATAAAACCCAATAATGTTTAAAAAGATGTTAAATAAATAAGAATAATCGGGGGTTAAAGAATGGCTTTAGATGTACAGGAACAGATAGAACACTTTCAGGAATTTTTACAGAATAATTACGAGAATAAAATTCATGAGATTTTAACAGAAGGAAAGAAGTCTATAGTTTTGGATTTTAAAGAACTAGCTGCCTTTGATATTGAATTAGCTGAATTTTTATTGAATGACCCTGAAAACGCTACAAAGGCTGCTGAAGTTGCTTTGTCGCAGATTTTTATTCCTGAAGAGATTAGTTTGAGAATAAGATTTGAAAATTTACCTGAGTCACAAAGGATTGAAATAAGAAATATAAGAAGCATTCATCTAAATAAATTTTTAGCTGTTGATGGAATTGTAAGACAAACATCTGATGTAAGGCCTCAAGTTACAATGGCAAAATTTGAATGCCCTAGTTGCGGGAATACAATATCCATAATACAAGTTGAGACTAGATTTAAAGAACCATCAAGATGCACTTGCGGGAGAAGAGGAACTTTTAGACTAATACATCGTGATTTAGTTGATGCTCAAAGACTGGTAATAGAAGAAGTTCCTGAAAAATTAGAAGGAGGGGCGCAGCCTAAAAGAATTTCTGTATTTCTTAAAGAGGATTTAGTTGAACCAAAATTAGAAAAGAAAACTACCCCAGGAGCTAAGATAAGAGTCAATGGTATTGTGAGAGAAGTTCCTATAATGCTGAAAACTGGTGCACAAAGCATAAGATATGATTTAATGATTGATGCAAATTTTGTTGAACCCATAGAAGAGACTTTTGAAGATGTGGAAATAAGCAAAGAAGATGAACAGAAAATTTTAGAATTAGTAAAGGATCCTTATGTTTATGAAAAATTAAGAAATTCTATTGCGCCCTCTATTTTTGGACATGAGAATATTAAAGATGCTTTAATTTTGCAGTTAATGGGGGGGGTTAAAAAAGAAAAGAAAGATGGTACTAAAACTAGGGGGAATATGCACATTTTATTAGTTGGTGATCCTGGTAGTGCAAAAAGTACTTTATTATTATCTTTATCAAAAGTTGCGCCTAAGGCTAGATACGTTGCTGGTCGTGGTTCAAGTGCCGCGGGACTTACTGCTTCAGTTGTTAAAGATGAATTCTTGAAAGGGTGGGCTTTAGAGGCTGGTACTTTGGTTTTAGCTAATGGAGGTTATGCAATGATTGATGAGTTAGATAAAATTTCTACTGAAGATACATCTGCTTTACATGAAGTTTTAGCTAATGAACAAGTTTCAATAGCGAAGGCTAATATTCAAGCTACATTACGTGCTGAAACAACATTATTATCTGCTGCAAATCCTAAATTTGGAAGGTTTGATCCTTACCAATCAATTGCAGCCCAGATAAATTTACCTCCTGCTTTGATTAATAGATTTGATTTAATTTTTACTGTGAGGGATATTCCAAATAAGGATAAAGATGAAAAAATAGCTTCACATGTTTTAGAAACAATGAGAAATGTTGAAAGGTCTGCACCTGAAATACCTAATGAGTTTATGAAAAAATATATTTCTTATGCAAGGCAAAAGTGTAAGCCGATGTTAACAGATAATGCGATTAAATCAATAAAGGAGTTTTATGTTAATTTAAGAAATTCTGGAAGTACAAGTGAGGAAGGATTAAAGTCAATACCAATATCAGCAAGACAACTAGAAGCTATCGTGAGGCTAGCTGAGGCAAGTGCAAGGGTAAGATTGGCAAAAAAAGTAAGTGTGAAAGATACACTTAGAGCAATAGAGATTATGACCGCATGCCTGCATCAGGTTGGAATTGACCCTAAGACTGGAAAGATGGATATAGATATGATCAGCACTGGAATACCTGCATCAACTAGAAGCAAAATAGTAATGTTAAGAGAGATTATAATTAATTTAAGCGAAAAAAAAGGGAAAACCGTTGCAGAAGGGGATATAATTGAAGATGCTCAAAAGAAGGATATTTCTGAGACTGAGGTTTATGATTTACTTGAAAAATTAAAAAAAGAAGGGGAATTATTTGAACCGAAAAAAGGTTTTATATGCAGGATATAAATGGCAGAGATAAAAAGAGCAACGGCTTACAAGTTATGGATTACGGATTTAATTAGTGGGAAGTTTGTAATCCCTAATAGTGTGGAAGAAACTCCTTATTTGGATGTTAGAAATTTAAAGATTTCAAGAGTTAATTTAATTGCAAGCAGTGTTTTAGTTTATAAAAGTGCTGATAATAATTATACTAGTATTACTATAGATGATGGTTCAGAAGCGATTCGAGTTAAAGCCTGGAGAGAGGATGTTAAACTATTAGAAAAAGTAAAGATTGGAGATTTAGTAAATGTTATTGGAAGAGTTAGACTGTTTAATAACGAGATTTATATTTTACCTGAGATTGTCAAGATTTTAGATGGTCCTAACTGGGGAAAGTTAAGAAGATTAGAATTAATTAGATTGTATGGAGAGCCTGTGAAAAATAAAAAGGTTCAGAAAGAGGTAAGCACATTAATTGAGGTTCAAACTAAAAAAGATGTTTCTATTAGCAAAGCTGTTGAAGAGATAGATTTTACCAAACCTGAAACTGATACTATAACTGAAACTGAAAGGCAGAAAGTTTTATCGATAATAGAGAATTCTGGTGATCAGGGGGTAAGAACTGTGGATGTTGCTTTAAGAACGCAATTATCTGATGAACAGACTGAAAATATAATTAGAGAGCTTGTTAAAGAAGGCGAAATATTCCATCCTAAGCCAGGTTTTGTGCAATATATAGGATAGTAATAGTAATAATGTTAATTTTATAAATAAAAATTTTTAATTTAAATTATGGAACTAAGCGATCTTACTGTTTTCCAGAAAGAATTCAAACCTGGAAAGGTTTATTCTGGATTAGATGTTAGAATGGCAATTTTTAGAAATTTTAAAGAAGAAAATTTGGAAGGGCTTGCTTATTTAACTGCTTTTGGAAGAGTTCATTTAGAAACAACAGAATCGGATATAAGAGAAATATTTTCAGATAACAATTTAGATTTAAGTAAATTTCCTAAGGAGTTGCATGAAGCTTTTAAAGTGATTGTAATTGAAAATGGAGGTAATGGAATAACTGCTTTTCAAATTGTTAATCATGACAATAGTTTAGGTTACAGATGCGAGGGATATAGCCCACCAGAAAAACCTTCATTAAGTGAATTATACCTCTGGAAATTTGAATAGCAAACAATGTGAACTACTCAGGCTAAAGGAATGAGATTTCTTGCTTAAGTAAGTTTTAAAAACCTTATTGACCTATTTATTTTATGGAATTTAAATACAAAGAATTATTGAAAAGAGCAAGAGAAAGATTGCCTAAAAGCATTTCTGTTAGTGCAGAAAGGTTTGAGGTTCCTAAGGCTTCATGGTTATTACAAGGTGCTAAAACAATAGTTAATAATTTTAATCAGATTTGCCAGATATTTAACAGACCTCAAGAACATTTATTAAAATATTTACAAAGAGAACTGGCAACTCCTGCAAGCATTGATGGACCTAGACTAGTATTAGGAAGAAAATTACAGGCAAGTTCAATAAACAATAAGCTAACAGATTATGCTAAAGACTTTGTTATTTGTAAGGAATGTAAAAAACCAGATACAAAATTAATAAAGGAGGGAAAAATAACTTATATGCATTGTATGGCTTGTGGTGCAAAAAATCCAGTGAGGGCCAAAATTTAAAATGTATTTAAAAATTCATAAAGATAAATATTCTGAAGTCATTGCTATTTGTGATGAGGATTTAATAGGAAAAACTTTGGAAGAAGGAGATTTAGTAATTAGTATAAGTGAAAGATTTTATAAAGGTTATAAGGTAAATGAAAATGAAGCTATAAAAATATTAAAAAATGCTTTGAATGTTAATGCGGTTGGTGAAGAATCTGTTCAAATTTGTATTAAATTAGGTTTAATTGATGAAAAAAATGTTTTGAAAATAAAAGGGGTTCCACATGCACAAATTATTACGACATAAAGATTATTATGAAGCAATAATACAATTGAGACCCAGGGATAAAGAGATAGAGGATTATGTTGAGAGAAGAATCAAGAAAAGCGGGGTTATTGTGCCAAAGAAAATAGAAAAAAAATTTGGCGTTGATATTTATGTGGATTCTAAGAATTTCGCAAAAGAGATAGCTAGAAGATTAAAAAAAGCCTTTAATGGGGAAATAAAAATGAGCTCTGCTGTTCATAAAACTGAAAGATGGACAAGTAAAGTTTTAACAAGATTAACTGTTTGCTTCCGTAAAAAGCTTTAAAAACTGCTTACATCTTAATATTTTATGGAACACAAACCCCATAATGTGCAAAGTGAAGGGCAAGAAGACTTTAGTAGGGTATTGCTGCCAAGGGGGAAACAGACTTTTGGAGTTGTAGAACAAAGATTAGGGGCTTCTAGAATGAGGATTAAATGCTTGGATGGAAAAACAAGAAATTGCAGAATACCTGGGAGATTAAAAAGAAAGTTATGGGTAAGGGAAGGAGATTTGGTTTTAGTCGAGCCTTGGGAGTTTGGTGGGGATGAAAAGGGGGATGTTATATTTAAGTACAAGATAGGACAGGTAGATTGGCTAAGAAGAAAGGGTTTATTGAAGGGTTTAGAGGGTATGGAATTTTAGTCAATATTTTTAAATAGATACAAAATCTTTAATAAAATATGTTTACAGAAATAATAAGGATACCGAAGGAAAGAGTTGCTGTTTTAATTGGACAGAAAGGGGGTTTTAAGAAGTTATTACAGAAAAAATTAAATGTAAACATTAAAATAGATTCTAAAGATGGATTGGTTGAGATAGGCTCTGAAGATGGCTTTAATATTTTTCAAGCAAAGAATATTATACTAGTAATTGGAAGAGGTTTAACTCCTGAAGAAGCAATTTGTTTATTGGATGAAAATTATAGTGCAGAAATAATTAATATAAAAGATTTTTCTGGTGATTCTAAGAAGAAACAAGAACGAATTAAAGGTAGATTAATTGGTGAAGGGGGAAAGGTTAGAAAATTACTTGAGAGATTAACAGATACAACTATTGTTATTTATGGAAAAACTGTTACAATTGTTGGTTTAATAGATAATGTTGAAATTGCAAAAAGAGCTGTTGAAAAATTATTATCTGGAGCGCCTCATGGCCATGTTTATGCGATGATTGAAAGATTTAAAAGCAAGGAATAAATTAGAGATTAAATATCTTTATAAATAGAAAATATTTTTGTGGTTTTAATGAAAGAAAAAAAAGAGGAAATAGAGCAAAAGAGTGCTGAAGAGTTAGCTAAAGAATTAAAACAAGTAAGTGTTAGTGCTTTTTTTGAGAGGAATAGGCATTTATTAGGTTATGATAATCCAAGTAAAGCATTATTGACAGTTGTAAAAGAGTTAGTAGATAATTTAGTTGATGCTTGCGAGGATGCAAGAATATTACCCGAAGGAGTTGTAATTATCAAACAACTAAATGAAACAAGATTCCTAATTACTGTTGAAGATAATGGTCCTGGAATAGTTAAGGAAAACCTGCCGAGTGTTTTTTGTTCATTATTATATGGGAGTAAGTTTGGAAAAAATAAACAATCTAGAGGCTTACAGGGAATTGGCGCTTCTGGTGCAGTTTTATACTCTCAGTTGACCACTGGGAAGCCAGTTAAGGTTTGGAGTAAGACTGCGAAAGACAAGAAAATGCACTTTTATGAGATGTTCATAGATGTCCACAAAAATCAAGCTGAAATCAAAAAAGAAGAAACATTGGATACAACAAAAGCGCATGGAGTAAAGGTTGAATTAGAAATAGAAGCGAGATATCAAAAAGGAAAACAAGGGGTTGATGAATATTTAATACAGACTTCAATTACAAATCCACATTTACAATTAAGCTATGTTAATCCTAATAATGAGAAAATTATTTTTAAAAGAGCTTCAAATAATTTACCAAAAGAACCAAAAGCGATTAAGCCGCACCCACATGGGACTGAATTAGGGGTATTAATGAGAATGTTAAAAGAAAGTAAATCAAGAAATTTACAATCTTTTTTAATGAATGATTTTTGCAGAATTGGGAGTGGAACTGCACAGGAAATTATAACTAAGGCATTATTAACTGTTAATGACAAGCCGCATAATTTAATGCATGATCAGGCTGAAAAATTATATAAATCAATGCAAGAAGCTAAGGTAATTGCTCCTCCTACAGATTGTTTAAGCCCTATTGGTGAAAAAGATTTCTTGAAAAGTGTTCAAAGTGAAATTAAAGCTGAATTTTATACTTCTGTTACAAGATCACCAACTGTTTATAGGGGCTATCCTTTTCAGATTGAATGTAGCTTAGCCGCATTTGGAGAATTAAATCCTGAAGAATCAATAAAAGTAATGAGATTTGCAAATAGGGTTCCTTTATTGTATCAACAAAGTGCTTGTGCAACCATAGAGGCTATTAAGGAAACTAATTGGAGGGCTTATGGCTTGCAACAATCATCAGGTAATCTACCAATTGGGCCTGTGATTTTAGCAGTTCATATAGCCTCTGTTTGGGTGCCGTTTACATCTGAGGCTAAAGAAGCAATTGCACATTATCCTGAGATTATTAAAGAGATAAAATTAGCTGTGCAAGAATGTGGGAGGAGATTAGGAATTTACATAAGGAAGAATGTACGAGCAAGAGAACAAAAAGAGAAAGCCAGCTTATTTGAGAAGTATATACCAGAACTAGCAAGTTCATTAAGTGAAATAACAAAAGAAAATAAAAATAAATTAATAGAAGCATTAAATAAAAGATTAAAAAAAGATCTACCTTTATTAATTGAAGTTAGTGAAGAAGATAAAGACAAGAAAATTGAAGGTGTAGTTGTTCAGAATAAAAACGATAAACAAACAACTTTATGATAGCTTTAGAAATAAAACATATGAATAAAAATGACAAAAGAAAAACCGATTGAAAAGATAAAGGAATTAGGAGCAAGTATTAGTAAACAGATATTGAAAGGGGATAATCCTGCAATAGATGTTCCTATAAGGGCATTGTCAAATGTTTTCTTTGATAAAAAATCAAAAACCTTACAGTTAGGAGAGAGTTCTTCCAAAAGATCATTTTTCAATATTGCACATGCGAAGAAATTTTTACAGACTGTTGAAGTTGCCAAAATTGAAAAAGATTTGCTTGATAGTGGGAAGCATGCAAGCTTAAGAGATGTTTTCTATATGGCTAAGAGAACTATACCAAACACAAGTGTTAACCTAGTTGACATGCAACAAGAAAGTGATGAAATTATTCAGGACTTAGAATTAATCTCGGGGTTATCGAGAGAACAGTTACATGTAAATGCAAATAAAATGGGTTCTGTTGCAGGCAATGTTGTTATTGAAGACAGAGGGGATACCATAGATTGGGGGAAGTTAGGAAGCGGTGGTTGGTCAATACCCTCTAATGTGGAAGAGATAAAATTCAAGAAGGTTAATGCTAATTTTGTTTTATACATGGAGAAAGCAGCGATTTTTGAGCGCCTGTTGGAAGATAAATTTCATGAAAAACAAAAAGGGATTATACTATCTTCACAAGGACAAACTACAAGAGGGATTAGAAGACTACTACAAAGATTATATGAAGAGTTTGAATTGCCGATTTATGTATTAGCGGATCTAGATCCTTGGGGGGCATACATTTACTCGGTTATAAAATATGGTTCTATTAATTTAGCATTCTTTTCTAAAAAATTAACTATACCTTCTGTTAAGTATCTTGGGATTACATGCAATGATGTAGAGAGATATAATCTTAAAAAGAATTTAATTAAACTAAAAGATACTGATATAAAAAGGATGCAACAAATTGCAGATTACGAATGGTTTAAAGACAATAAGGAATGGCAAAATGAGTTTAAGATTATGAAGAAATGGGGGGCTAAGGCAGAAATTCAGGCTTTGAGTGCTAGAGGAATATCTTTCATTACGGATAAGTATCTGCCTGAAAAATTGAAGAATAAAGATTTCTTAGAATAAATAACAAGTTTTTTAAATGAGTTCTTATAGTTTAAATCGAGCCTCAGTAGCTCAGACGCTACAAAATGGCGGAGCAACAGGTAGAGCACGTGATACAGTGTTAATCTGTACGTGAAGCTGTTATAGGCCTGTTGCAGATACCACGGGGTCGCTGGTTCGAGTCCAGCCTGAGATTAATCAAAAAAAATTAACAGGAAGCGTATTACCCTTAACTGAGGCTCTTCTTTTTTTAAAGAGTGTGCCAAATGTCATGAACCAACGCATCTTTTTTAAAGCATTAATTTTAAAAACTCTTGATGAAACAATAAAAATAGGGGGTCCGTAGCTCAGCCTGGCTAGAGCACTGCATTCTGTTCGTAAGGGCAGAAGGTGAGTCTGATAAGGCAGGGGTCGGCAGTTCAAAAGAGCTTTTCTTTGGAAAAGAGAGCCTAGGAAAAGAAATGCATTGAAAGTCTGCTCGGGCCCATATTTTCATAAAGTTGATAAATAGTAGATTTTGAAAATTTAAAATGGCAAGGGGAAAAACAAAGAAAGTCGATTTAAAAGAAGCTCCTATAGAGGTAAAAGAGATTAAACCTGAAATTAAAATACAAACTAGTTTTACCAAGATTTATTTAATTCCTGCTTTGGTTATAATTTTTTTAGTGTTATTTGCAATATTCATCCCAAAAAGAAATGCAAATGAAATCATAGAAGTTAGAAATTTATATGAAATAACTGAGAAGGATATTATAATGGAGAAGATATCTGCTGGTTTAGTAAGTGTTAAAGGTGTTAAACTAGGAGATACTTTAGACAGGGTTAAAGAAAAATTAGGGAATGCAGATTTTCAAAGATCTTATCCACCTAATGTTTTAAATTGGGAATATGCTTCATCAATAGATACTTTAGGAACTGGAATTTTATTACATTTTGAAAATGGAATATTAACAAGGATAACATTAGCAGAACCATTCAATAAATATTTAATAGATAAAACTAAGATTGGCAGTACAACAGAGGATTTATACAAAAATTTAGGAAAGCCAACAGATATAAAATTCATAACAAAAGGCGATTCTATGCAAAGTGGCAAGGCCTTTAAAAAGATAATATTTGGAAATTTTGGTTATGAATTTGTAATGGATAAGGATTTAGTAAAGTTCTTCTCTTTAATTTTACCTGATCAAATTAAGAACAAAGGTTTAGTAAAAATTTAAGTTAATGTTGTAATACCATAAATAATTAAGCCAACAACAATTATACCCAAAACTATTGCAGCTATAAGCCTTGTTTTGCTACTTTGAGTTTCTTCTTTAAAAATTTTCTCAACTGATACATCTTCCTGAGGCTTTAAAACTTTAACTTTATCTTCTAAGTCATTAAATTTTTTATTTAAAGATTTTACTTCTAATTTAATTTCTTTATTAAAGGCTGCATTATCTTTAGATTTAGACTCTATTAACCCCTTAATTTCCTGAATCTCCTTATTTAAATTATCTATTTTATCATGAATATCGTCTTTAAAATTACCTAAACTCTTTTTAAAAATATCAATATGGGATTTATTTTCTTCTATTTGTTTTTTATTTAATGAAATAGTTTTATTTAAGCCTTCAATATCATTTTTAACTGCTAAAAATGAGATTCTTACATTATTTTCAAAATTTCTTAATGAATTTCTTAAGCCAAACATTTTCTTAAACCCTGTTTTTTGTTATTGAGACAATATATAAGCATTGTCGTAGAGAATAGTATAGAATTTAAAATAACTTATAGGAAATAAACTATTTAATTCCAGATCCAGGTTTTATTTCTTTTTCTGGTTTTAGAATAACTATTTTATTATCATCTGATGCTGCTAATAACATGCCTTCTGATTTAAAGCCCCTTAAGTCTCTTGGTTCTAAATTTGTCAAGACGATAATTTCTTTACCTTTTAACTCTTCTAAACTGTAATGACCTTTAATCCCTGCTACAATTTGCCTTACTCTATCACCAGTGTCAACTTCCAGAATTAATAATTTATCTGCATTTGGATGTTCTTTTGCTGATTTTATTTTACCTACCTTAATTTCAAGTTTTTGGAAATCTTCATATTTTATCATTGGCTTAGGTTTAATTTCATTGTTTTTAAATTCTTTTGTTCTTTGTATGGGCTCTTCAATCTTTTTAAAAAGAATTTCACCTTTATTTATTTTCCCTTCTTTTAATAAACCAAATTTAACGTCTTTGAAATTTGTTAGTTTAATGTTTAATTGTTTGTTTATCTTTTCTGAAGTATCTGGTATGAACGGGGATAAAAGCAAGGCTATAATTCTTAAACTGTCTAAAGCGCTATACAAAATATCTTTCCTTTCTTTTTCATTTTCCCAAGGTTTTTTATCATTAATATACTTGTTTACTTCTTTAATAAATTTCCATATTTCTGATAAGGCTTCTGTTAGATTTATTTTTTCTATTAAAGAGTCTATCTTTTTAAAATTTAATTTATTTTTTAATTTTGAATCTATTTTTCCTTTTTTTATTTTTCCATTATAAAATTTTTCAACTAAAGTTAATGTTCTTGAAAGTAAATTGCCTAAATCATTTGCCAATTCATTATTTAATCTATTTTTTAAAGCAGTTTCTGAAAAATCCCCATCCTGACCAAAATGGATTTCTCTAATTAAATAGTATCTTAAGGCGTCTACTGAATATTTATTTGATAATTCTATTGGATCTATTGCATTGCCTAAAGATTTTGAAATTTTTTGACCGTCTATTGTAAAAAACCCATGTGAAAAAACTGTTGTGGGCAATTTTTCTTTAACACTGAATAATAAAGCAGGCCAGATTACACAATGAAATTTTTGGATGTCTTTCCCTACTAAATGCAAAACTTTACCATCCCAATATTTTTTAGGAACGCCTGTGTAATAGTTTAGGAGTGCGTCAAACCACACCCAAATTTTTTGAGTTTTATCGAAAGGAACATTAATACCCCATTCCAAATTTGGTCTTGAGATGCTTATATCATGGAGTCCAGATTTTACAAAATTTAAGATTTCTTCTTTTCTTTCTTTTGGCAAAACAAATTCTTTATTTTTTTCAATTAAATTAATAAGCTTATTTTGATATTTTGAGAGCCTGAAAAAGTAATTTTTTTCTTTTATTGATGAAGGTTTTGTTTTATGATAGGGGCATAAACTATCCTTTAAGTCAGATTCTTTTTTAAATTCCTCACAACCATCACAGTATAAACCTTTGTAGGTTCCTAGATAAATGTCTTTATTCTTATAAGATTTATTAAAATAATATTGCACTAACTTTTTATGTTTTGGGCCTGTTGTTCTGATAAATCCACTATAAGAGATGTTTAATTTTTTCCATACTTCTATCCATTTTTTTGTCATATCATCTGCATATTTTTGTATATCTTTGTAACCCTTTTCTCTTGCTGCTTTAACTGTTTTTGAAGAATTTTCATCTAATCCTGTTAAAAAGAATGTATCTATTTTTTTAAGGTGAGACCATCTAGCTAAAACATCTGCAACAATAGTGGGGTAAGCAGAACCTATTGTTGGTGGTGCATTTATGTAAAATATTGGTGTAGTGATATAAAATGTTTTTTTCATGATAATGCCTTAATTTTGACGATTTTTAATTGTTTCTCTGTGTATCAAAGGCCGCCCTTAATTGTATTTAGAGTTGAATTTAGTCTCCTACTTGTCAAATAATAAAATAATAGTGCAAATAAAGTTAAAACAATTACAAGCTCTGCCTTTGTTGTTTTTATGAATAGGTTACTAATATCTGCGAATAAAACCGAAATGATTAATGTACCAATCAGCACCAAAAAAATATTTTGATCAGATAAAGTCCTACTAAACTCAAGGTCCTTTATATTCTTAATTTTTAGTTTATCTTCCATTTCTAGGCCTCTAAAAATAATATGACTCCAACAAGCCCAAGAATTCCTCCGAGAACAAATCCACTTAAAGTGTATCCTAATAGTGTAATCCTAAGTGGGGGAGTAATGATCAATAGTATTATCCCTGCCAATATTAGTATAATCGAAAATATTCTTCTTATTTTTTCTTTTTTTAAGTTTATTAATTCCATATTTGATTTAAAGTATAACTTATTTATATAATCATCGATTAAATTTATGTAAAAACTAATAAAAGAATTGTAAAGTCTTACAAATAATCAATAAAATCCTTACTAAATTAAGCTAAAATCTTAAAATCTTCTAAAAATATTAGAATTGCGCCGTGCGGGAATCGAACCCGCATCTAAAGCTTGGGAAGCTCTAATCTTGCCATTAAACCAACGGCGCTTTAAAAATTAATAGATTATCAACTTATAAAATTAATTAAACTATATAATTAAGCTGCTTTTTTGGTAGAAAAATAGGTTGTAATCCTTCCAAATAAACCTTTAGCTTTTTCTACTAATCTTAATCCTAGTTTGTGACCATTATTATTTTGTGGTGTATCAGGGAGATTATAGCCTAGTTCATTAAGGCTATTTAAATCGAAAATCTGTTTATCAACTGAGAGATATTCTCTTTGAGTTCTATTCCCATTACAAAGATACTTTTGAAAGCCCCCTAGAAAACCACTCTTTTTGTAGAATATATATCGAGCTACTAAATCTTGTATTGTTTGGATACGTTTTGTCTCTTCGCCAGTCCAAGGATCACTTGCTTGTCTTTCAATTTTATAATCAGATACAAGTTTTCTTAATTTTCCATTGACATCGGATGCTTGTTTTTCTGTGGCTTTCTCTTTTATTAAAGCTTCATTTACTTTGTATAATTTTTCCCAGAAGTTTAATTCGCTATCATTTATTATTTTTTCTAGAGGATTGTTTCCATTTCTAGATTTGTAAGTTTCGTTTTCTTCTTTTATAGGGTGTATTACTTTTGGGTATTCTGATAAAGCAGATGTTGATTGTTTAACTGTAACTTTGAATTCGTAGAGCGCAATTTTTTCATCAACTAATTTTAATACATGATCAAATGCATCTTCATTGTGTAAAGCTGTAACTTTATTGTTAAATTTAACAATTAGTTTATTCCTCCTTACAGATTTTCCATTAGCGTAAACCCCTTTTTGCCATATTACTTTTTGACTTTCTAGAGTTTTTTTTGCTAATTCTAACCACCCTTTAGAGGCATTAAAGTCTTTATCATTCAACAAATCAACTGCTTTTGTCAAAACCTTTTCATAAGTATCATAACTTGTATTATCTTCAAATTTCACTCTTTCAATTTTACCTGTATAAAATAGCTTATTATTAATGTAAACATTTTCTTCTTTATTAGCACGAGCTTGAATAACCTTTCCTTCTAAGTTAATATTAGTCCCTGTTCTTTCAAATTCTTGCCATAATTCTTTACTTTTATAACGCCCTGCAAATAAATTAGCAAGAATTTTTCCAGAATCAATGTTAAATTTTGGATCTTCTAAAATATCTGTTTCTGGTTCTACAACACTTTCTTCTAAATTTTCATCAATTTCTTCTACTACTACCATCTTTATATTTTATATACTAAGTCTATTTAAAACTTTCTTTGGATGGTTTTTAAAGCTTATTAATGTCTATTTTTCATCTTTAAAGCGGATTTATGAGCTAAATGTAAGGGTTCTGGGAGTTTATGATTTTTGAAAAATGTTTTGTAATGGTAATCTTTAAATGAACCTTTTAGAATTATTTCTCCATTTTTAACCAATATAGTTTACGCTCTTTTTGTTTATCTTAGGATCTTCCATTGTCCATAAACTTTCTTTGCTTTTTTTAATTAACTCTGCTGCACTTATGAAATCCTTCATTGTTATTTCTTTTCTACTAGAAGAAGCTGCATGCCTAGCTGCATTCAAGATTACTCTTTTAACATCTCCACCTGTGAAGTCATATAATTCTGATAAAACTTTAAAATCAACATCTTTTGCTAAAGGTGTTTTTTTATCCAACAATATTTGATAAATTTTTTCTCTTTGTTCTTGTGTTGGTTGTTCAAATAAAACATGAGCTGAGATCCTCCTTTCAAAGGCTTTATCTAAGTTTGGAGATAAATTTGTTGAGAATATTATCACTCCTTCAAATAACTCTAGTTCTTTAAGCAAGATATTTTTATCCATATTTAATAAACTATCTGTGCTGTCCATAACAAAAGTTCTTGATGAGATAATAGAATCTGCTTCATCAAAAAATAAAACTGCATTGTCTTTTGCTGCTTTGTAGAAAACGTATCTAATATTTTTTCCTGTTTCACCAATATAACTATCAATTAAGGTCGAATAATCAACGATGTATAGTTTTTTATTTAATTCTTTTGCAATTACTTCTGCTGCTAATGTCTTTCCTAGACCTGGCTGACCTATAAAATTTAAAGAAACTGCTTTTCCTACCCTATGCTGCTTGTTTAAACCCCATTTATTAAATATTAAATCGTGATTCTTTACCTGGGATAGTGCTGAATTAAGTTCTTCTATAGTCTTTTCCGGCAAAACTAAATCTTTGAATGTCTTTTGCGGGTTTACTATTCTAAATGGTTCAAAAGTTTCTAAATTATCTTCTTCAAAATCTATAAACTGTCTAATGTTGTTTAATTCCAGATTTAAAACTTCTTTTTTGAAGGCTTTAAACTTCTTTGTTGGTAATTTTATTGCTAAATTATTTTTTTTAAATAATAATTCTGTTGCTTTATTTGTTGATCTTATAGAAGTAATTTTTCCTGATCTTTTACATTTAAGCTCATCTTTAAATTTTAAGAAATCTTCTGTTTTTAAAGAAACAACTGTTTTGTTGTGGTGCAAAGCTATTTGTATGTAAACCTCCTGACCTTTTTCAATATACCATGCATCAAAACTTTTTCCTTTGTACATTTTAAAAATTAACCTTCCTTTTTATAATAAAACAAATTATTTAAATCTTTCTAATCAAATCATAATCTCTTTTTTTGCCCATTCTTCCATTGTTAAAACCTTTCTTGTACAGAATTTTTTTCCTTCCCAATAAACATAACAATTTTTACCAAATTTTTCCCATCTTAAACAATTTTTGCAGACTTCAGGGGCTACTTCTTTTGAGTTTGAAGCTGATTTTTCATTTTCCTTTTTGTAGGTTTTCATTTACTATATGGAATTAGAATTCTTTTTAATAGTTTCTATTTATATGCTCCCGCCGAGATTCGAACTCGGGTCACAGGCTCGAGAAGCCCGTATTCTATCGGCTTTAAGGTTTTTAAATCCCATATGGACCGGACTAAACTACGGGAGCTTAACTGAATAAGACTAGTTTGTTTTTTTAAATGTTTGTAAATAATAGCCCCGAGAGGATTCGAACCTCTGTCGATAGGACCAGAGCCTATCATCCAAAGCCTTTCTGTTTTAGCAGAAATTTGGCCGCTAGACGACGGGGCTATGTTTATTTAATTGTTTTAATCTTTTTAAACCTAATCATCGCAAGATTTAAAAGCTAAATTTAAGTTATTAAAAATATGGAGTTTATTAAAAAAATTATAGAAAATAAGGTTGATGAAGAAGTGCACAGAATGTTTATAAGATTTAGCAAAGGAACTTTTGAAAATAGGGCATTATTAAGTATTAAAAAGGGGAAAGACAAGATTAATGTCAGGGGCTCTTATGATATTTGGCCAGAACTATTTAGTATTTTATTGAAAGAGGTTACTGAAGTTGAGGTTAATGGAAGATTATTCAAAAGTAGAAAGAAAGAAGATTACAGTGAAAAAATTTCCAGTAACGATTTAATGGCTAAAATAAAAGATTATGATTTTGCATTGTTGGATGTTAATGCTGGGGGTTATTTATTAAAATGCAAAAAAGCATTACCTAAGCCTGGAAAGTCTCTTGATGTAAAATTTTGTTCTGCGATTTTACCATTAAAAGCTTTAGATATTTTAGCTTTTGATTTTGATAAAAATTTTAAAAAAGCTGATGTTTCTCATACCTTTATAATTACGGAGATTATTTTGCCCGAAGGAGAAGAAGACCCTGCTGTTTTAAGAACTAATTCTAAAAGAAAAGGTAAGATAATAAGAAAGATAAATTTAGATGGTGTTGAAAGTGTGAAAGAAATTGAGTTTATTGCTTAAACATTTCTTTAATAAAATTATTCTTATCGGGTAAGAAAATAAGGTGATAATTATAAACTTTTCTTACTTGGTAGAAAAATAAATTTAAGGGATATTGAAAGTGTGAAAGAAATTGAGTTTATTGCTTGAATAAAAATTCTTTATTATGATTATAAAATTCTAATGCTTTTCTTAATTCTGATGGGTCTTTAATTTTAGATTCATCTAAAATTTTAATTCTTTGATCTAAAGAAACCTCAGAAATTTTTTTCGAGCTGCCTTCGGCGACTGACTTGATACCCCCGCGCAAGGAGCCGCTACGGTCGCCAAGGCAACGACCATCAGCGTAGAACCACCAATCGTCAGCGAAGTCGTAGAGCCTAGCAACACGTGCAATATAAACTCCTTTTTTAGTTTTTTCTTTAACGTAATTTGGGTTTAAGATCCAAATTCTTGTTTCTTTTATATCTGCATCTGAAAGCATTTTCATATTTCTTTCAAAATTATCTTGACCAAAAGCCCTTTCTACGAGTCTTCTTTGATATTTATTTAATTTATGGTTTAAAGTAGGAAACTTAAAATAGCCGAATTCATTATTATCATGTTTTTCAAAGTTTAGTCCTCTTAAGGGTATGACTAAGGTATCTTCTGCTTCTGTTACTTTTTTGGCTTCTTTTGGATCTGGAGTGTAATTACCAGTACAGAATATCTGATCTACTGATTCAGGAAAGTGTCTAAAAACAAGATTATTTGATAATCTTGTCAAATAAAGTGTTGGTTCTTTATTTTCAGTATTATATAGTGGGCCATCTGCTGTCCAGAACCAAGTATTTCTTAGTTCTTCTTTTAGGTCTTGTTCTTCACGCCTAGCATCTGTTAATTCATCTGAATGTTGAATAGTAGAAGGATTAAATAAAGTGAAGATATCTTTGAATTGGCCTGTTTTAATTTCTAAGTTTAGTTTATCATTTGACATTTTTAGTTAAACACCTTAAAATTATAGAAATTAATGGTTTATAAACTTTGCAATATTATTACTATTATTGCTTAGATTTCTTTAAGAATTCTTCAATATTTAACTGATTTATTCTTACTAAAGAACCTGTTAAAGAATTTTGGAAGGTTGCTTGGTATTGTTTTATGTTTGCATATATATTTTTTAATGTTAATTCTGTTAAGCCTATAATCTCTAGATTTGCATTTTCTTTTAGTTTGCCTGTTAGAATATTTAAATCTAACTTTCCTGGTTTATTTATTACTTTACCTACATACCTTTCTCTACCAAGAGTAATTTTAGAATTTTCAAGTTTTAGATTCGTTGGAACTGTTGCAAAGAAATAACCACCAATATCAAGGCTTTCTTTTCCAAAAATTTTAAAAGATTTATCACCTAAGCTCAAAGTACTTTTTTCAATTAGAGCATTACCTGTTAAAAAGTCAAAATTAACAGACCCTGATAAACCCACCCCTCCATTTTGGATAATATAGGTTTCTTTATTTTTTTCTTTTTTGTATTTAACAATTGCTGTTCCTATTGGTGTAATGAAATCTCCTTTTGCTGATGAAGTGAATCGCATTTCTAATAGATTTCCATTTTTATCTAAGCTTACTAAACTTCCTGGATCCATTTTTGGTAATTTTGTTCCTTTATATCTGATTTCAGAATATTCATCAACTGCAATTAAATAAAATAATTTTTCATCATCAGAATAATAAGTGTAGATATGGTTTACATAAACATCTTCATCTTTTAAATTAAATAAAATTCCAATATTTTCACTTTCTATAACAAAATCTAAGTATGTTAACTGACCAAAATTGTCAACTGCTAATAGTACTTTATCTGTTGCTGGATTAAATTTTGCTTGAGAAAATTCTGGTGCAGATGGGTAAGGGTATTCTTCTAAAAAGGCATAGCTAAAAGTAGAGAAAAGTACAATTAATATTAAAGGGATGTATTTTTTCATTTTAACCTGTTGTATCTTGAATGTCTTTTTGTTTTTGTGCTGCCATTTCTTTTTGTTTTTGTGCCGCATAATTTCCATGCATATTTTTGACACTTTTAAGAGTTTGAATAAATGTAATCGTTGCTTTTGTATTTGGATCTGCTTCTTTCATAATTAAGGAAAGACCTTTATTCCATATTAATGAACCTATTCTTCCCCCAACAACGGCTTCGAAATAACCAAAATAGCTTACATATTCATTCATCAATTCTGTAGCCCTGGGAAGACCTTCTTGTGTTGGTTGACCTTCTTCTGATGGGGGTGCACCTTCTATTTGAGATGAAACAAATAAAGCTAGTAAAATTACTAAAATACAGGTTCCTATTACCAATATTATTTTCTTCATGTTCCAAAATAATTTGCAAAGATAAATACAAATGGTTTATTGTTTATTTTACTTTTTTTATCAGTTATTAAATAAATTAAAATATTATCTTTGTAGCCAACTATATCTATTGTCAAATCTGATTTAAGTAGATTTGCTATGTCTATATTTAGAGGATCGCGTAGTTGTTTTTGAATTATTCCCAAGATGAAATTATAAACATAACCTAGTCTTATTTTTAATTCTGTTTGGTAATTTTCTGGCAAGCTTTCTACCCTATCTTCTTGTTTTATTCTAATTGGGTATGAAGCTTCTATTTTGATATCATTTTCATTTATACTTACTTTAGAAATTACAGATCCTTGTTCAAATATTAATTTTTGATTTTCTTTTGAAATACATAATGGAAGATTTTTTTCTATATAACTATTTATTTCTGTTTCTAACCCTTTTAAAGAGTTTATTATTGCTGCATTTTTATAATAACCAAAAGCGACTATTGAATTATTTATTGTTAGAAATTTATCTGGTTTTTCTGTAAACCCTCCTTGTAATCCTAATAAATAAATGGCTGAATTTGCTGTATTTGTTAAACAACTTTGGATATCTGTCCTTATCAAATCTGATTTTGAGGCTTTTACAATTTCTTGTTTTTGTATCTTAGATATTGATAATCTAAGAAAGTAGGTTAAGGAAAGTATAATTATTATGATTAAAGCGACTATCAAAAAAATACTAACCTGCCCTCTTTTTACCATGTTTATTAAATCCATTTTATTGTATTTAAAGATAATGTGAATAGATTATAGTTTATTCACCTATTAGTAAGAAAAGGTTTATAAAGTTCAAACTGCTTTAAATTGTATGAAGATTCTAGCTGCAGGGGATATACACGGGGATTTACAATTAGTTAAAAGACTAGTTGAGAAGGCTGAGAAAGAAAAGGTAGATCTGGTTATTTTAAGTGGGGATTTAACTATGCAAGAACAGTCTACAAGCAATTTAATAGGTCCTTTTTTAAAGGCTAATAAAAAAGTAGCTTTAATACCCGGGAATCATGAGACTACTGCAACTGCTGATTTTTTAGCTCAATTATATGGTGTTAAGAATTTACATGGGGGTTATTTAAAGTATAAAGATGTAGGTTTATTTGGCTGTGGATCTGCGAATATTGGGTTATTCCAGTTAAGCGAGAATGAGATTTATGATACTCTTAAGAAAGGACATGAAGGGGTAAAAGATCTTAAAAAGAAGGTTATGGTAACACATGTTCACCCTGACGGAAGTTTAATAGGCAAATTAACAAGTCATTTCCCTGGTTCTGAGGGGGTTAAAAAGGCAATAGATAAGTTTAAGCCAGATATTTTATTGTGTTCACATGTTCATGAAGCTGCTGGAATGGAAGAAACTATTGGTAAAACTAAGGTGATTAATGTTGGGAGAGAGGGAAAGATTATAGAGCTATGATTGTTTTGCAGATTGATAAAATATATAAATACCTTTCTTTATTGAAACTTCTATGAAAAAGAGTTATTTAGCATTGATTCTTATTATTCTTGTAATCTTAATTGGTTGTACAAAGAAAGTTATTGAAACAACTAGTGAAGAGAAGAAAACTGAGGTTAAAACTGAAGAGAAGAAAACTGAGGTTAAAACTGAAGAAAATCCTAAAGCAGTTGAGGTAAAAAAAGAAAAATTTGAATTAAATACTGATCAAAAAAGGTATAGTATGGGTGGCAATCTAGGTTTGACTTTTGTAAATAATTATGATAAAGATGTTAAGATTAGATATGAAGATGGTTTAAAGCTTGTTAAACTTGAAGGGAGTTCTGCTATAAATTATGGTGCAACAAAGTTAGCATGTGAATGCAGTCAACAATGCGAAGCTAAAGTAAATACAGAAAATGTTGTTGCTGGTGGAAGTTTTACTATACCTATGTTGTTTAATTTGCAAATAGAAAGCTGCTCTAAAGGTAAGAAAGTAATGAGAAATTTAGAAAGTGGCGTCTATAAAGCTGAAATTGATTATTTAGACCGCGGGGAAATTGAAGTTTGGAGAAAGATTAGTTCAAATACGTTTATAGTAACCAGGTAGGAAGTTTTTTAAAACTATTTCTTTTAAAGTATATTTTATGGGATATGAATTACTTTTGGCAGAAAAGCCGATAACTTCAAAGAAGATTGCTGAAGCATTGGCAGATAATAAACCAAAAAAATTGATGCATGGCAAGGTTCCTTATTACGAATTAGAACATAATGGAAAGCCTATTTTGATAGGAAGTGCAGTAGGACATTTGTTTTCTTTAAAGGAGAAAAATGGGAAAGGCTGGAAGTATCCTGTTTTTGACTATGAATGGAAGGAAAAATATTTAGTTGATAAAAAGTCTGGGCATACAAAAGGGTTTATTGATACTTTAAAAATATTAGCTAAAGATGCGGATAAATTTACTGTTTGTACTGACTTTGATGAAGAGGGAAGTACTTTAGGAAAGGAGATTGTTGAATATATATTTAAGAAAAAAGATGCAAGAAGAATGAAGTTTAGCTCATTGACAAAAGAAGAGCTGCAAGAATCTTATAAGAATGTTATGCCACATTTAGACTGGGAGCAGGTTCATGCTGGAGAAGCTAGACATGAGCTTGATTTTTTATATGGTGTTAATACAAGCAGGGCTTTAACTTTGGCTGTTAAAAGCGCAGGAACCTTTGCGATATTATCCGCCGGGAGAGTTCAAGGGCCTACTTTAAAGATTTTAGTTGATTTGGAGAAGAAGATTAAGAAATTTAAGCCAGAACCTTACTGGGAGATTTCTTTGAAGGGTTTAGTAGATAAAAAAGAGATAGAGGCTTTCCATGTTAAAGGAAAATTTAAGGACAAAAAAGAAGCTGATAAGATAATTAAGAATACCAAAGATAAAAAGGCTTTTGTTGAAACAATTGTTAAGAAAGTTTTGATGTTGAATCCGCCTTTTCCTTTTGATTTAACTTCTTTACAATTAGAAGCTTATAAACATTTTAATATTTCTCCTAAACAAACTTTAGAAGTAACTCAAAATTTATATGTCAGAGGTTATATTACCTATCCAAGAACTTCAAGCCAGAAAATTCCTCCAACTTTAAATGTTAAAAAATTATTTGAAAAATTAAGTAAACAAGAAAAATATTCTAAAATTGTTAAAGATTTAATTTCAAAATCAAAATTTAAAGCTAATGAAGGGCCTAAATCTGATCCAGCGCATCCTGCATGTGTACCTAGCGGAGAGATTCCTAAAAATCTGAAAGGTAAAGAATCCCAAGTTTATGATTTAATTGCAAGAAGATTTTTAAGTTCTTTTGGGGATGTGGCTAAAAAAGAGAATATGAATATCAAGATTGATTGCAATAAAGAGAAATTTTCTTTTTCATGTTCTAAGGTTATTGAAAAAGGATGGACTAGTATTTATGGGCCTTATTTTAGGATGGAGTCTATTGAATTAGATACGAAAGAAGGCGATGAAATTAAAAATCCTAAAATTATTTTGTACTCTAAAGAAACTCAGCCTCCAAAAAGATTTACCGCTGCTTCTATTATAAAAGAATTAGAATCCCGCTCGCTTGGAACCAAAAGTACTAGGGCACTCATCTTGGATACTTTATTTCAAAGACACTATGTTCAAGATAAATCAATCCAAGTAACTAATATAGGGGAAACGGTCTGTGATACTTTAGAAGAGTATGTTCCTGAATTAGTTTCTGAGCAATTAACAAGGCATTTTGAAGAAGATTTAGAACAGATAAGGGAAGATAAAAAGAAGAAGGAAGATGTTATAAATGAAGCAAAAATTGTTCTTGAAAAAGTTTTGAAAAAATTTAAATCCAATGAAGCTAAGATTGGCAAGAATTTATTAAAAGCTGTTCAAGAAACTAGAGCTGAGCAGGAGAATTTAGGTTTATGCCCTCAATGCAAGAAAGGGGATTTAGTTATAAGAAGGGGCAAATTTGGAAGGTTTGTAACTTGCAACAAATATCCTGAATGTAAGATCACTTTTTCCTTGCCTTCAAATGCTTTGGTAATACCGGCTAAAAAATTATGCCCTGAATGCAATTATCCTGTGATTAAGGTTATTAAAAAAGCTACAAGACCCAGGGAAGTTTGTTTGAATAAGGAATGCAAGAGCAAAGAGGTTCCTAAAGAAATTTTGAAAAGATATGAAGGTAAGAAATGTCCCAAATGCCAGTCTGATATGATTATTAGAAAATCTTTGTACGGAAGTTTTTTAGCTTGCTCAAAATATCCTAAATGCAGGAGTATAGAACAGATTAAATTAGAGTAATACCTTTATCTTTAATATCCAATCTAGATTCAAACTCAAAAGGTTTTTCAATTTTAATTCTTCTTGGTTTTATTTTTAATTCTATCAAACAGTTTGCCCAATTTTTAACCATTTCTCCCCCAACATTATTTATTTTATTATCATTTAGATTAACATAAACCTGATTTGTTATTAAAACTGGAATTGTTTTTGAAATTTCCTTTAGAATTTGAAATTGTTTATCTAGAACTTTATTTGCTAAGTATTGATTTTTCTTTAATTCTTTTCTATAAAAAATTCCTATAGTGTCGATTATTATTAAACTAAATTTATCTGCAGTTTTTTCTAAACTCTGAATTGCTTTGTATTGTCCATAAAAGTTTTTAGGCTTAAGCATTATTATATTTTTTAATAATTTTTCATTTCCAGATAATTGCAAAAATCTTTCAACTGAGAAACCATTTTCTGTATCGATGAAAAGGACTTTTTTGTTATCTTTTAATAATTGAATAGCTGATAGTTTTGCTAACGTTGTTTTACCTGAAGATGCCGGGCCATAAACTAAGGTAATTTCATTATTTGCTTTTTGGATTAATTCATCTAATTGTGGGCAACCTGTTTTCATATTAGTTTAGGGCAAGTACCTATTAAAATAACTTACGTTATAAAATGTGAAAAAAGTGCTAAAAGGTCTGGAATTTTAACATCAAAACTAATGTTTTTTACCAATTACCTTTATACCATGCATATAAGGGATTAAAACTCTAGGGACTTTAATAGTTCCATCTTTTTGCTGGTAGTTTTCTAGAATAGCAACCATTGCCCTTGAAGTAGCAACCATTGTATTGTTTAAGATATGAACATACCCTTTTTCTTTTCCATAAGAATATTTTATATTTAATGCTCTTGCTTGAAAGTCTGTACAATTACCCGCTGAGGTAACCTCTTTGTATTCTTTTTGTCTTGGGAACCATGCTTCTATATCCCATTGCTTTGCAAATTTAGCACCTAAATCTCCTGAGCATATTTCTATAACCCTATAAGGAATTTTTAAGCTTTGAAAGAATTTTTCTGTTAAAGCCTGCATATATTTATGCATTTTTATAGAATCTTTTGGGGTGCAAAATACAACCTGCTCTACTTTATTAAATTGGTGCATTCTAAACAGCCATTTTGTATCAATCCCATGACCACCAACCTCTTTTCTGAAACAAGGGGTTACTGTGAATAATTTAGTAGGCAGATTTTCTTTAACTAAAGTTTTATTTTTGAAAAGAGAAACTAATGGATGTTCCCCAGTGCCAATTAAATATAGATCTTCATTTTCAACTTTATAGATAACGTTTTCAAAATCTTCCAAACCACTTAAAACGCTTAATAATGTTTTATGATTCAAAAGCATTGGTGGAACTACTGGTATAAATTTATTTTTAATTAAAAAATCTACACCGTATCTTTGCAAAGCCATGTCTAATAAAGCTACATCTTTAAGTAAATAATTAAAACCTCTTCCTGCATTGTTTATGCCTGCTTCGAAATCTGCAAAACCTAATTTTTCTAATAATTCTGCATGATTCTTTAACTCGAATTTAATTTTAGGAATTTTCCCCCATTTTTTAATTTCTTTATTGTCTTTATCCGATTTTCCAATAGGAACTGATTGGTCTAGTAAATTTGGGAGTTTATTTAGATTAAAATCAACTTTATCTTTTAAATCAACTTCTTCTAATTCTAAAACTTTAATCCTTTCAGGAATTTCTTTAATTTCTTTAATTAAGGGAGAAATATCTTTGCCTTCTTTTTTTAATTTATTTATATTTTCCGAGATTATATTTCTTTTATTTCTTAAATCATCCAATTCCTGCTTGACTTTCTTCCATTTAGGGTAAAATTCTAAAATAGCTTTTAAATTTTCTAATTTGAACTCTTTCCCTCTTTTCTTTAGATCTTTTTTAATTAATTCCGGGTTTTCCACTACAAATTTGACATCTAACATAAGATTTTTATAGAATGTTATTTTATAAATATTATTAGTTTATTTTATGAAAGTTCACCCCTAGTCGAAAATGAAAATTAAAATGCAAACATTTAAATATCCATTTTATAGTATACATATCTGAGGTGAAGGGGGGCGTTGTTAAATGAGTAAGAAACAAAAGGATATATTTGAGGTTTTTTTTAGAAAAAAACCTGCTATGATTTTAGTTGCTTTAAATAAGGATATGAGAAGCAAATATGGGAGTGTTTTAGCTAAGGAAGTTGATTGCACTTATTCTCATGCTGTCAAGATTTTACAAGAGATGGAAAAAGCAAAATTAGTTCTATTTGAGAAGCAAGGAAGAATTAAGACTATAAAATTAACAGAAACAGGTCAAAGAATTGCTGAGCATATTGGTAAAATTAAAGATATGCTTTAATTTCTCTTTTTAATTTTTAGTTTTGTTAATTTTGCAATCTTAAGTGCCAATTTATTCCCTTCTTTTGAATAAGCCCAATAAAATAATGTTGGTTTTTGTTTATTCTTAGTAATCTTTTTAATGGATTTAGTAAACCCTTTTGTAGCAAGACCTTTTCCTCTAAATTCTGGTTTAATAAAAGCTGAACATAAATAGAGCGTCTCAAAGTTTTTGAAGTTAATCAAATTTTGTACTTTTTTAAATAATTGTTCTTCATTAATTTTATGCATAATAAACTTTTTCATAAGTAGTTTAGTTGCAGGAAGTATGAAAGTAAAACCTATAACTTCATTATTACACTTGATAATATTTAGACAATCTGGGAGGTTATCATGAATCCAAATCCCTCTTTCTTTTGTAATTTTTGCTTGTTCTTTATCATAATGTGTCCCAAAATAATCTTCAGCTAATTTTATAACAACAAATCCTTCTTTTAAAGGATATATTTTTTTGTCAGTAGAAAATTTAAACTTCTTCATTTTTACAAGATTATTTAGAACCCATATTTATTTCTTAGGTTTTCCCATAAAGTTATGTAAATAGTTGATATTTTTTCTACTGGCTTATCTACGTAGGTTATTTTTGTTTCAGTTTTTTGGAGTGTTTTATAAAGTAGTTTTGTTACTTGTCTTGTTTGACCTGGTATAACCCTTGATTTATCTTCACAAGTCCACTTTTGAGTAACTGATACTGGTTTTAATCTTATATCACGTTTAGGATCGAAAGGAGCTACCCACTGCATATCTAATTCGCTAGTTTCTTTGCAGGGTTTATTTGCCACATTAATAAATATTTTATTCGGACATTCTACTTCTTTATTATCATAAAAGAAACAAACTTCAAATTCTATATTTAATCCAAAATGCTGTCTTAGATAGTAATCATAAACATCTAGATTACATATCTTTGTCCTTTGTACATATCTTCCAGCTGGATTTACTCCTACTGCCCTGTTAAATAAATAACCTGTATTTGATCTATAATCATAAGCCATTTTTGATAAATCCCCAATGTACTCTATTGAGAAATTAATGTCTTTGTAAGAGCAAAAAGAATATTCAACTTGAGTAGAGGGTTCACTAATTTCTTCTGTTACATTATATGGTTCTGTATAGTTTATTTTTATAGTTTCTGTTACTGGTTCTTTAACATATGTTATTTCTGTTACATCTACAGGTACTTTAACTGTGTTTAAGAATAAAACTGCTATTACAATAATTGCTAAAATTATAAGAATTACAATCAACCATGACCTAGTATTGATTTTTGACCTTCTTTTTTTAATTACCATTTTAACCTCTTTTTCCTTAATGTGTATTTTAGGGTATATATAAATTTTGTTTTTGTAGTTCTTGTAAAAACCCTAAATTTCAAATTGGTTTAACCTAAAAATTGCTACCTCTACAAGCATCTAAATATTTCGTTTTTAAGTGAACTACTCAAGATTCAGAGATTTCATTATTTTATCAAGTTTTAGATTGATTTGATCTAACTTCTCTGAAGATATACTAGACCTGTTTTGTCCAGAATCCCTATTTCTCGATCTAAAATTACCTGTTTTTTCAAAGCAATCACTGCAATAAACTGGTTTATCTCCTGTTGGTCTAAATGGAACTTTGCACTGTTTTCCGCATTTGTCACAGGTAACTTCGTGCATCTCAAGCGGTCTTCTTCTTTCAGATTCTCTAAAATCACGATCTCTTCCACCGAATCCTCTATCACTAGAACTGCTCCCTCTACCGAATCTGCCTTTGCTTTTACCTTGTCTAAAATTTCCCATACTTATTTAATTAAATTACACTTTATAAAGCTAGTGTGACCTCATTTCCAGGCATCACAATGTGGATTTTGAGGATTTTTGAGGCATAACTTTATAAACCTAATTAAGTAGCTTCTTGGTACAAAATACATAGGAGTTGAAATTTAATGAGAAGAGAAAGAAATGAAGATTTTCGAGACGGCGGTTTTAGAGGGGGCGGTGGCCGTGGAATGAGACAAAGTTTTGCCCCAGTTAAAGTTGGTGACGAAGTAGAAGTTAAAATTGAAGGCGTAGGTGGTAAAGGGGACGGAATAGCAAAAGTTAATGGATTTGTTATTTTTGTACCAGGAACCAAACAAGGTGACACTGTAAAGGTAAAGATCACTAAAGTCTTCAGAAAAGTAGGTTTTGGTGAAGTGATTGGTGCGAGTGAAGGTGGAGAAAGCCAAACCGAAGAAACAATGGAAACTGAAGAACAACCAGCAGAAGAGTCTCAAGAAAATATAGAAGAGTAAGAATTCTGAAATTCTAATAACAAATTATTAAACTTTTTTTATTTTTTAATTTTTTAAAATTTATTTAGGTAGAGCCATCAATTCTTGAATTGTTTTATTTCCTTTATTACATAATTAATTAATTCAGCTGTTATAAATAATGAGGAATTATCATGAATTTTTTTTAATATAGTTACTGCTTTTTCTTTACTAATAATTTTTTCTCGAAAGCATCTAGTTATAATTCCTATTGTTCCAACAACTTTAATTTCTAAATCTGACGCTACTTCTCTCGCATTCAAATCATCAGTCAATATTAAGGGTATACCTAATGCCCGACAAAGCCAGAGGATAGATGATTCTCCTATATCCAAATCGTATTTTCTAGATAATAATATAACTTGATCATTATTAATTTCATTTATTTTAATATTTTTTGGTAATGATTTAACATTATATCTAAAGAGTTCTTCTTTTACAATTACGGAAATAAATATTTGCGAGAATAATTTTAATAAAGAGATACTTTCAACCTCTTTTAAATGTAAAATCGGCCCGGTATCAGAACAACCCCTATCTCCCATACAAACCCCATTCAACATCTTCCTTTATTGCTTTCTCCAATTTCTCCATTTTAAGTTTATTAATAAGATTACGAACAGCGTCTCTGATGAGTTCGGATTTATTTGCATACCAACCTTCTTTAATTAATTCCTCAGCTTCTAGTATCAACCTTTTTGTCAATTTTGCGGGAACCATTTCCATGTCGTTTTTCATAAAAAGTATTACTAGAGTAATACTATTTAAATATTTCTATGGCTCTGTAGCAGAGATGTCATTTAGAGCCATCAATTCTTGAAAATGGATTATAACCATAAGAATCCCAAAGGGAAGGGTCATAATTAATCTTTTTCCTTATTGGGGTAAGATTAAGTTGAAAAATTTTATTTGTGTTATGGAAGATGAGATTTTCTAAAATTTCTTTTTTAATCTTATTTTCTCTTAAAAGTTCTATACCTTTGGGCCAGAAAGGTAATGTTGGAATTCCTGAGAGTGGAGAAGTAGAATCTTTTTTCTCAATTGGATGTGGTGCATGATCTGTTCCAATAATTTGTAATCTTCCATTTAATACGTAATTTAAAAGTCTTTCTTGCAATTTAGGTTCTCTTAATGGAGGATTTATTTTTACCCTATTTCCATGAATTTTGTAATCATTTGTATTTAAAAACATATGATGAAACGTAATTTCCATTATTACTTGAAATGGAAGATTTGGATTTTCTCTTTCAATGTAATCGACTGTATCTGGATTTGAAACATGAGCAATATAAAAAGTTCCTTTAAAGTTGTAATCTTTTGCATTTTTAATTTGCCTCTCTACTTGTATTAATTCTGCTTCTGGATTTTGTTTTAAAGAATGTGAAATTGGATTTTTAGGATCAAATTCTCCTGTGAAAGAATCTTCTGCTTCAAAATGACCAATTGAAACTCCATTATAACCTAATTCTCCTTTAATTTTCCAAATATTTTTTTGTATTTCTGGATCTAAAATACCCATATTGCCAGTAGAATGAACATAAAAAGTTTTATCTGATATTAAAGAATATTTTTTAGATATGACTAAGTTTAAAGCGGTTTTTACTTGTTCTAGGTCATTTGTCATACCGATGTGAATTCTGTGAAAAACATACCTATTGTATAATCCTGCTTTATACAATCTACTTTTTATGACGCCTTCTGTAGTTAACCAAGGGTTTGGATTTGGCTGTTCTAAAATTGCCTGTAAACCTACTTGTCTTGCATCACTAAATCCTAGACCTAAATAGTTTTGAGAATATTCCTCCCCTCTTAAATGAACATGAGGATCTATTGAAGAAATATAATTTACCATTAATTTTTTTAAAAATTTTAGAAATATAAATGTATCTTACTGCTTATTGGGAATGAAAAAACAAAGTTTACAAAAAGTATAAGTTTAAATATCTTTTAATTTGAAAACTTTCTAATGAAAACAACAACTTTAGCAAGGATTAAAAAATTAGTCTATCCTTTCACTAGACTTTTATCCCCCAAAGATGTGGTTTTAAATTATTCAAGAGGAAGAAGATATTTTTTAAAGAAGTTAGAGGATGAATCTTTACCAAAAATTAATTACGAGCCTCCAAAATTATTAGGAAGAACTTTATGGGGTTTAAAATTTCGTTCTCCCATTATGAATGCAGCTGGGATGGATAAAAATTTTAGGTTATATTTTTTATTTTTTACGCAAGGTGCTGGAGGATATTTGGGTGGAACAACAACCTACAATCCAAGAAAGGGAAATGAAAAAGAAGGGTTATATTTACCTTTTGTAGCTTACAGAAAATCTGGTGCTGCTTCTAATTTTTTAGGTCTTCCAAATGATGGGGATGAAATTATTTCTGCAAGAATGAGATTTGCTTATAAAAATGAGGAATTTGCTACCGGGATTAGTGTAATGGGTTCTCCTGATATTAAAGATGAGGATGAAAGACTTGAAAAACTTATTGAGGGAATGAAGATGTATAAGGATATTGGTTTTATTGAAATGAATGAAAGCTGTCCTAATACTTCTCATAAACAAGATGTAGGTTTAGAAAGTAGATTAAAATTTGTTAAGGAGAATTTTTTAGATTCTAGAGAAAGAAAATTACCTGTGATAGTTAAATTTTCTAACGATACGGAAATTGATCAAGTTCCTTTTTTATTAGATTTGTTGTTTAAATTTGGTTTTGATGGGGTAAATTTTGGAAATACTTCTACTGATTATGAAGGTTATAAAGATTCTATTGATAAAAGTGAAAGACCGATTTATGATTATTTTACAAAAACATTTAAAGGCGGGGTAAGTGGAAGACCTTTAAAAGACTCTTCATTAATGTTAGCATCGATAGCTGTCCGATATTTAAAAAAAGGAGGGCCAAAACAAGAATTTCATGTTATAAGGACTGGAGGGATAGAAAATGCCGAGGATATTAAAGAATCTGAAAGAGAAGGAATTTCTTTAAATCAATGGTTTACAGGTTATTGGGCGGGTTTTGATACCTATCATCATCGAGTCTATGAACAAATATACCAAAATTTACTAAAATAGATAGAAAAGTAGCTAAATACTTTTAAAGTTTAATTTTTGAATTAAGAAAATGAACGAGTATGATATTTGGATTGAAAAATACAGGCCTAAGACCTTTGATGAAATTATAGGACAGGAAGCAATTGTAAGAAAAGTAAAGGCGTTTGTAGAGACTAAAAGATTACCGCATTTAATTTTTTCTGGTGCTCCTGGAACTGGAAAATCCTCAATAGCGTTAGTAATTGCAAGAAGTTTATATGGTGAAAGTTGGAGAGATAATTTTTTAGAACTAAATGGAAGTGATGCAAGAGGAATAGATACAATTAGGGGGGAAGTTAAAAGTTTTGCAAGAACAAGAAGCGTTGGAAATTTTCCCTATAGAATTATTTTTTTAGATGAGAGTGATGCTCTAACTTCAGAAGCGCAGCAGGCTTTAAGAAGGACTATGGAGAATTTTTCTAATTCCTGTAGATTTATTTTTTCGGCAAATTATTCGAGCAAAATTATTGAACCAATTCAAAGCAGATGTGTTGTTTTTAGATTTAAGCCTTTAAGCAATGATGCATTAAAAATAGTTATTAAAACAGTTTGTGATAAAGAAGGTTTAAGGTTAAATGATAAAGTTTTAGAGATAATTTTAAAAGTTGCTGATGGTGATGTAAGAACAGCAACAAATATTTTACAAAGTGCTGCTTCTTTAAGCAAAACTATAAGTGAAGAAAATATTTTTGAGGCGACAAGCTATGCAAATCCAAAAGAAATAGAAGAAATTTTGAATTCTGCTGTTAATGGAAATTTTTTGAAAGCTAGGGAATTATTATTGAATTTAATGATAAAACAGGGCATTGATGGTTTAGAAATAGTTAAACAATTTCAGAAAAATATTTTAGATTTAAATTTGGATGAAAAGAAAAAACTTTCAATGATTGAGAAATGCGGGGAAACAGAATTTAGATTAGTAGAGGGAAGCGATCCTTTTATACAATTACAAAGTTTAATAGCAAGCTTTTCCAAATTAAATGGGGTATAAGATGTTTAAAAGCGTTCTAGAAAGTTTAGATGAAATTCCGCAGAAAGAGATTGTCAGTTTAAGGAATTTTGTTAAAGATCCTGGTGGAAAGGCTTTAATGATAATAGGAAAAAGTGGGACTGGGAAGACAAGTTCTGTATATAAATTAAGTGAAGAGATTGGTTATGAAGTTTATGAGTTAAATGCGAGTGATTTTAGGGATGAAGAAAGTATAAAAGAATTAGTTGGAAGGGCAAGCAAAGAAGGTTCATTGTTTAAAGGAAGAATTATTTTAATAGATGATATAGAAGGAATGTCAGGAAGAGAAGATAGAGGGGGGGTTGGAGCTTTAAGTGAAATAATTAAAGAAAGCAGATGGCCAATTATAATTACAGCTACTGATGGAAATGAAATTTATGACAAAAAATTTAAAACTTTAAGATCAAAATGCAGGGTGATAAAATTTAATCCTGTGAATGTTTTAAGTGTTGTGAAAATTTTAAAAAATGTTAAAGAGAGAAATAATTTAAAGATAAGTGAAGAAAATTTAAAAGAAGTTGCAAGAAGATCTGGTGGGGATGTAAGGGCTGCTTTGAATGATTTTTTTAGTGTTTCTATGGATAATGATTTAAGCGGAATGGAATGGAGAGATAGTAAAGAGAATATTTTTAATGCAATGAGGATTATTTTTAAAAGTTTAGATAGAAAGAATATTGAAATGGCTTTTAATAATTTAGATATCAATTTAGATGAGATTCCTTTATGGCTGGAGGAAAATTTACCTTTGGAATATTATGGGAAGGAATTAAGTGACGCTTTTAATGCGATGAGTAAAGCTGATGTTTTTAAAGGTAGGATAAGGAAAAGACAATATTACAGGTTACTAGTTTATGTAAGAATGTTATTAAGTTTAGGTATTGCTTTTAGCAAAGATAAAAGAAGTGAGGGTTTTGTGGGGTATAAAAGAGGTCAAAGGTTATTAAAAATGTGGATTATGAAGAATAGGTATAAGGAAAAATATGAGGTTGCTGAAGAGCTTTCCAAGTATTTGCATTGTTCTAGAAAAAAGGTTTTGAAAGAGGTTTTACCTTATTTTAATATTAGAAATTTTAAGAAAGAATTTTAAATATAGAAAGCCTTTTAAATACTTAGATATACTGTATATACGGGTGATTAATATTGTATTTAAAGATTACAAGGCATGCAAAAGAAAAGATGGTAGTTTTAGGGATAAGCTTAGGGGATGTAAGAAAAGCAATTGCTTATGGTTCAAAAACAAAACAGACGGATGGACTTTTAGCATGCTATACCTATTATTGTATAGCTTACAAAGTTATAGGCGAAAAAGTTTATAAAATTAAAACGGCATATCTAAGATAAAAATGGAAAGACAAAAATGTGAAGAATGTGGTGGAAAAATAGTAAAGAAAATAGTAGAGTATAATATGTATGGATCAAATCTAGGAAAATTTCCAGCAGAAGTGTGTACAAAATGTGATGAAGAGGTATTTGATGAAAAAACTTCTGAAGAAATTGATAAGATAGCGAAGGAAAAGGGTTTATGGGGGTTAGCTAGAAAGGTAAAGATAGTTAAAATAGGAAATTCTTTAGCTGTAAGGATTCCAAAAATTATTTCTGAATTTCTAGGATTAAAGGAAGGAAAAGAAGCTTTAATGAAACCTGAGAAAAATAGAATTGTAATAGAAAATTAAAAAATAGGTATAAGGAGAAATATGATGTTGCTGAAGAGCTTTCTAAATATTTGCATTGCTCTAAGAAAAAGGTTTTGAAATGATTTATGAACTCTATCTGAAACATTTTGTATTACCTGAGAATGAATTTGTTTGTATTTTCCTTTCATATAATTATTAAATTTATATTTATTTAGTGATTTTTT
>Ga0209541_10001663_pt1 | contig 43601 bp, 39 predicted proteins | sample RifCSPlowO2_01_FD_184027 | JGI IMG/M metagenome (GOLD analysis project Ga0209541, IMG submission 184027) | Groundwater microbial communities from Rifle, Colorado - Rifle CSP2_plank lowO2_0.1 (SPAdes) (version 2) | ecosystem: Environmental > Aquatic > Deep subsurface > Groundwater | place...
TGCACTTCAAAAAAAAGAGGGCGATTGCCTTCTGCCACTCCCACGAGTACTTTGCCCGGAGCTCTTTTTGTCTCCTCATCCAAAAACATGGTAGATCCTGAAGCCTCTACAAATCCTTTTTCCTTCATCTCAAAAATTCCGACCTCATCTGTTGAACCAAATCGGTTTTTATGTGCTCGCAAAATCCGAAATTGCGACTGACGGTCTCCTTCAAAATACAAAACAACATCTACAACATGCTCAAGTAGTTTGGGTCCGGCAATACCTCCTTCTTTTGTCACGTGACCGATCATAATGACTGAAATATTGTTTTTTTTGGCAAAGTCAATGACTTGTGCGGCAATTTCTTTAATCTGCGCAGGAGCACCGGGAGAAGCTTCAATTTTTTTGGAATACACCGTTTGGATAGAATCAATGACGATGATGTCATAGATATTTTTTTTCTCACCCGCAGCCTCCAAAATTCCCTCAATTTGCACGTCATCGGAAAAATAGATGTGGGCAAGATCAACCCCCGTACGCTCTGCACGCTCTTTCACCTGTTCGCCAGACTCCTCACCGGAGACATAAAGAGTTTTCATTCCCGAAAAAGATGTCAAAAGAAGGGTCGATTTTCCAATGCCCGGGTCACCGCTTAAAAGGACGACAGATCCTTGAGCAAATCCACCCCCCAAAACACGGTCAAACTCGAAGAAGCGAGTTTTTTTGCGCTCACGCGTACGGCTTGTAACCTTCGAAAGAGAGATAATTGTTGCTTTTTTCGTTTCTTCCCCCACCCCTATTTCTTTTTGTTCACGCATCATATTCCACTCTCCACAGGAGGGACATTTACCATACCACGAAGCTGAACCATATCCACACGAAGCGCAAATAAACAATGACATTGCATCTATTCTAACAAAAAAAAGATTCTCTATTGACCTTGAAATATTGTAGAGGATGCGTTACAATACACCTCCAAATTAGTTATAAACATATGAATCGGAAAGAATTACCACCACCCACTACCCAACCGCATATCAAAATAATAAAAGAAGTGCCTGCTCTTTCTCCTATCGAGAAACGTCTCGTCCACAGTGCGGTGAATGAAAATATAGACCAAGGAGTAGATCCAAAAGAAACCCATCAGAGAGGACAATACACCGAAGAAAGAATTCTTTTCCTGAAACTTAATCTTCCTCCTTCATATAATTTTCAAGAAGTTCTTGAAACAATATATCCCAAATCTCTCGAGGATTCTGGTAATACTACAGCAAAAGAAAAACCCACAATACCATGGCTTGCAGCAAAACCTTTCTCCACCGAAGATGAACAAGAAATAAAAAAATTATTGCCTCGCCTAGTGCTTGATGATCCAGTATATGAAGAAACATTGGACCTACCCGATTTTCCTCTATATGCCGTAAGCACTCTCCTCACTTCTGAAACGTATGAAAAAGCTCATGAAAAAATGGTGAAGACTATAAGAAAATATATACACGAAGCAATCGGGAATAGAGGGGAAATCGTCCTTACGGAAATACTTGAGGGAAATTCTCGTTTTGTAAAAGGAGCCCTCATCCAACAAGACATACGCCATGCACTTTTTGGACAACCAACAGAGGATGGAGGATTTTATTATCGTCATCCGACGGTATTTCTCAGATGGGTTAACCAGTGTCATGATCGAAAAGCTCTGAAAGAAGTAATGGGTGTAATGGGTATAGAATCAAAAGAAAACGAAAAAATTCGTGGTCTTTTATTGCATACGTTTGCAATGCCTGCGCAAGAAGGAATACATACACATATTCGAAATAGTCAAGATGACTCACGCATACGCCCCTCCTCACAAACAATAATGATGGCAATCGGAGAAAGCAATCTACCTGATATATCATCTATGGAAAAAACCATACAAGAAACACTTCAAAAAAAATACTTACCTTCTCAATCATGTTGTTCTATCGAAGTAGCGCCACTTCCTGAAGCGAGTGGAAATTTCTATTATAAAATTCCAACGAGGAGTATAGAAGATACTTTCTCGATGTTGCAACAATCTGTTTCACTCATGGACTCCCTTAAAGAAAAGGGGTTGCTGCATCCGCTTACCGGAATGCCCCTTCGCACTGGCACAATGCTTGAATTTGAAAATCTAAACGATACAGAACGGAAAGTTTTGTTGCATTCATTCGCAGCACTCACTTGTGCATTATGGCTCTCTATCAGTCCTGTTGATCGACTAGAACATTTTCTTCAAGCCCAACGAAATTCCTTAATCGGCCATGATGATCATGGCAACGGAAGGTATGTCATATATAACAAGCTTCCCTTCGTAACTGATATGCTTTCTTTTGATGTGGCTCGTTTAGAGACGTTATTTACAGCGCATGTTGCGGAAACTTATAAACAAAATGGAATTGAGGACGCACGACAAACGATGAAGGAAATAATAGATGCTATCGGTGAAAACCTCATATCGCTCAATCGCTCTCCTGTAAATATAGAGTCTTTGCAAGATGTATATTCACTTTTGGGAGTAAAGTATGATGATAAATGTCATGAAACTATGGTGGGTCTTGTATCTGATCATCGACGAAAAATTGGAAACAACAGCGATCGTATACAACGTTTCTCTCGCGCATTGAAACGGGCGAAAAAAGAAAGTGCAGAAGAAAAAATACGAAAAATAGAAACTCTCCTTCATGATCTTGAAAACAGCAAGGTATACATTGACGATTATTTTCTTTTGGGGAAAGAGGGACGAAACAGGCTCGCCGGTAAGATCATAGAGATTTTGAAAGATGCGATAACTGCAACGGTAGGTAAAAAAAGAGGTGGCGTAGATTTTTCCTCTCTCTGAAATCCAAACGCTCCCACTTCAATTTATTAAATAATTAAAGTCCTTATTCTCTGACAAAAATAGTAAGATAGAAGTATGCATATACAACTTATTCCAGACAACTTCGATAAAGATATTTATAACCAAATAGCCACTCATCCCCTCCAGTCGTGGCAGTGGGGGGAGGCGCGGAAAAAGATGGGGATTGCAATAATGCGAGTCGGCGAATACCATAAAGAAACACTCGTTAATGTCTACCAAGTCACTTTTCACCAGATTCCCCACACGCCTTTTACCATCGGATATTTGCCGCGATCTGCTACACCTTCAGAAGAAGTCGTGCATTTTCTTGAACATGAAGGAAAGAAAAGAAACTGTATTTTCATCAAAGTTGAACCTTACGTAAGAAAATCAAAAATAAATGGAAATCCCTTAGGTGCAAATATAAATCCACCCCTGGGGTGTATTTTATCTTCTCACCCATTATTTCCAAATTGGACGCTCTTGCTTGATCTCACTAAATCTGAAGATGAGCTTTTGAAAAATATGCATCCAAAAACGAGATACAATATCAAACTTGCGCAGAAAAAGGGTGTAATTGTGAAAGAAATGACAAATACGCAAGGATTTGAAATATTTGCGAAGCTCTATTTTGAAACATGCAAAAGACAAAAGTATTTTGGTCACAATACGACCTATCACAAGACCATTTTTGAAACTTTGAAAAATACAATCTCACATATCTTGGTTGCTTTTTATGAAAAAACACCACTTGCCGCGTATGAGATTTTCATCTTTAACGGCGTCTTGTATTATCCCTACGGAGGATCTTCTGTTCAATTACGCAATCTTATGATGCCACATCTTCTCATGTGGGAGGCAATACGCTTCGGGAAACAACAGGAGGCAAAAAAGTTTGATATGTGGGGATCACTCCCACCTTCATATGATGTGAAGAATCCCTGGGCAGGGTTTACTCGATTTAAAGAAGGGTTCGGTGGTATACACACGGAACTTATCGGTAGCTTCGATCTTGTAATTAACAAGTTACTCTATCCTATATATAATTTTGTCTATAAAACACGAAGAAAATTTTTGACTTTAAATTTTTGACTTTAAATTTTCATTATTGCCATGCTTCACAATTAATTCGAAACGGACAAAAATCACACCATGGCCCGACGTTTGCCGCAAATAACCCTTTCTGTATCTGCGAAATCGTATTTTTTACCACTGCCTTTGCTTCTTCAATGTCCTCCGGCTTTTTTTTCGTTGAGAATACATCTGCATCTTGTAGGAAGTGAAAAGTCAGCGTAATATCATCAACGGGTTTTGCGTAAAAACTTTTATCAGACACAGCCAATGCGTAGAGACTCATCTGTAGATTTTTTTTCAAGGCAGGTAGCGTTGGTTTTTTTCCAGTTTTATAATCAATGATTTCCAGCCCTCCATCTTTTCGCGCATCAACCCTGTCTATTTTCCCACTGATAAATGTAGTTTCATCTATCTTCACGGTAAATCGTTTTTCAAGATCAAGAATTGAGAGATTATCCGTATGATAGCGCATAAAAAAACTCTGCAACATCTTCTTTCCCTCTTTTTTCATTTTTTCCTCATGGGTCCTGGAAACATATCCCAATGGCAACCAACACATTTCATAAAACGTAAAAAGATCATCAAGCGTTACTCTGCCGACTTTTTTGAGAAACAGATAAAACTTCTGCAAAGCTCTATGAATACTGTCTCCAAAAGAGGCAGCTGCTGATGGCAAAGTAGGGATTTTTAAGACATACTGATATTTATAACGTAAGGGACATGTCTTATACGACTCAATCTGTGAATAGGAAAGCCGCGACGGAACGGGACGAGAAAAAACAGGCTCTTTGTCTTTTTTTTCTTCATGTTTCTTAAAATCAACCCCGATTGAATCGGGATCAGCTCCAATGAGATCGGGATCAAAAATCGAGAGCTGTGATTTTTCTTCCTTTTGCCTGTGGGTAAGTCTTTGGACAAAATCTTCACCCATTGCCTCAACGACAAATGGTGAAACTTTGCGCATCCGCCTGCCCTCGCCGTAGTTAAGACTTGACGTAAAATATACTTTGTCCCGGGCGCGCGTCACCCCCACATAAAAAAGCCTGCGCTCTTCCTCAAGATGATAATCACCCTCTGGCAGTATTTCTTTGATAAGCTCATCGGGAATGGGGATCGGCTCTCGCCGCTCTCGTGTGGGAAACCGATCAAGCGTCAGATTGACCAAAAAGACGACTTTAAATTCCATACCCTTTGCAGAATGTACAGTAAGAATGTTGACCGCATCGCGCTCGCTTATATCAAGTTCAGGCACGAGGGGGGACTCTTTAAACTCCATACACATGTGGATGAAATCAACCGCCGCCTCTACCGATGCGTCTTCCTGCCTGACCTCACGTGTTTTTAAAAACTCGAAAAATCGAGAGATATTGACCACTTTTCGCTCGTCCTTCGCTGTCTTTGCTGATGCAAGATAGGATAAATATCCTGATTCTTCGAGGAAAAAGTAGAGAATCTGACCTACTGTTTCTTTTGAAAAAAGGGAAAGCGCTCGCTCAACAATGCCATAGATTTTCTTGATTGTCTCTTTGGTCTCCTGCCGTGTGATAAAAAGCTCCCTCCGGTAGATCTCAAATTCGCTGCGTGCGTATTCTGTGTAGAAAAATGAAAGATACACGTGCATAGCCTCAAAAAGTGAGAGACTTGTCCGTTTGGCAAATGAGATAAAACGCGCTACGTCTTTCTCATCAAGGTGGAAAATATCCATGGAGATCACACGGTAAAAACTCGCTGAATCAGAAACATCTGTCAAAAAAGTAAGATATGCAATAAGATCCTTGATTTCTGGTTGCTTGAAAAGCATACCCTGCCCCAAAAATTGAAAAGGAATTCCATGTCGCTCAAATGTATGAGCAAAAGGATCTGCGTGGCTATTGGCACGCATCAAAAGAGCGATATCGCGATACTTGTATCCTTTTGTGATCAATTCCTGGATTTTCTCTGCGACGTATTCGCATTCTTTGGTGATATGAGGGGCGACAAAAAGTGAAACGCTTTCACCGTTTCCCTTACCTGTCATGCTTTTGAGGTTTTTTGAAATATTGAGTCTGCTTTCCAATGTGTCGGGATTATTGTGCGTGATGACGCGGTAGGCAATATCAAGAATGTGTTGATTTGATCGGTAATTCTCAAGGAGTACCATCTGTTTTGCTTGGCCGTAATCTTTCATGAACTGAAGAATATTTGAAACGGAGGCACCTCGAAACTTATAGATGCTTTGATTATCATCTCCGATGACTGAAAGCTTCGGCTGTTCTTGAGGCGGGGCGAGGAGCTTAATCAGCTCATATTGAGCAATATTAGTGTCTTGAAACTCATCAACAAGAATATATTTAAACCGCGCCTTGTACTTCTCTTTGATATTTTGGCGGGCGCGAAAAAGCTTCACGGTATAAAAAATAAGATCTGCAAAATCCATGATAGTATCTTTCAATTTAATATCTTGAAATACCGTATACGCATGTGCTAATTCAGTGTTTTTCTTCACATCGGGACTTTCGACTTTATGGACTTTTTCCTGTGCACGTGCCCATTTCATATAGTTTTCCGGCGCAATGTCTTCGTCTCGAAGGCGCGAAAAATGTTGGATCAATCCTTCGATAAATTTATAGGGGTTTCCTAGAGGACGGAAATAGTCGAGATTGAACAAAAACAGTTTTTTTTGAAGATAGATGATTGATTGAGCCTGCGTATAAAGCTTATATTCGGGGGAAAGACCCATATGCATCCCGTCTTCTTTCAAAACACCGTCGCAAAAAGAGTGAAATGTGGCGATATGTGTCTGAAAATATCCATAAGGAAGTATTTTATCCACTCGCTCCTCAATTTCGTTCACTGCCTTTTCCGTGAAGGTAAGCGCCAGAATCTCATCGGGACGGGCGAGTTTGTGAGCAATGAGATATTTAATCTTTTCAACTAGTACGGTGGTTTTGCCAGTTCCTGCTCCGGCGATGATGAGAAGCGGTCCATCATTGTATACAACTGCCTGTTTCTGCGAATGAGTCAACTTCACGTAATGATTATATATTACGACTCACTTAAATATTTATTCAACATTTCTCGTATCATATCTAATTGTTCTTTTCTTGCTTTGTTTGGTGATGTGTTCGTTCTTAATTTGTAGCAAAATTGTTTCATGTAAGTAGCAATCGTTCTTTCTCCTAATCCAAACTCTTTTCCCACCTTTTCAAAACTATCACCGTCGAAAAATACCCTCTTTACTATTTGTCCGTCACGGGGACTTAATATCATTTCTATCAATTTCTCAAGTTCTCTTCTAATAGCATACCTATTATGCTTGCGAACAATATATGGCTCGTATAGAGTCAGATCTATCTGCGCATTCCTTCTGTTAATATATGCTTTTATAAGAGACCTTCCAATTTCTGTCTCCTGCGCTAATTCTTCTGTTAGCGATTCGATCTCATCGTGTGGAATTCCGCAAGGATGCAATTTTAAAACAACATCAATCCTATCTCTTACTTTTTCGTATGGAAGTGTTTTATGCCTACTGCGTAAAACCATACCAATGCCCATTTGTTCTTCCTTCGCGATATAAGAAGCCGCTGCGGCACGTGCGTCATAAAAAACTTGTTGAGGACTATAATATTTCGTTTTCACTTTCATAGCTTTTTCTGTTAACTTTCTCTGAATTGCAGCAATAGCTTCATGGAGCATTTCTTCATTATCATGCGCATTTTTTGACTTATATCCTTCAACTCCGTTCATAATAGTTTTTAAGTTTAAAAGCAAAAAAACAGTACGTCCAGCAGATGAAACATTTGTATCAATGCTTGCCATCGCTTGTAGAATTTGACGTTGAGTTTCAGTTCTCACAAAATATGGCAAAGCCTTTACCATTAATTCGTAAAAATCGAAAGAAGAGATACCGGGATTTTTATCATATATTTCCGAAGCAACGTGATTGATTGCAGCTGCAATTTCTATGATTGATCCACCCTTTAAATGTTTTCTCAAAAGCGACCGTGCTTGCACTGAATCTATCACTGAATGAATCTTGCCTCCAAAAAACTGTATTCGTGCATCGCTTTTTACATTTTTTCCTCTTTGACTTTTTTCTTGCACACTGCCTATTTGTGTCCCGCGTAGAACATAATACGGATCGAAAATATCTGGAATAAGAATAGGCGCTTGTGTCGAACGGGTGAAATCATCAACCAATTGAATAGCAATGCTTTTATGTTTTTGCGTCTCTTCACATGGCCGCAAAATTCTTCCAAGCTCCTGCGTCGCTACGATGCCGGATTGTGTGGGAGCTAAAAATATTCCAACTTCTGTCTCCGGCGAATCCCACCCTAACTGCAACATATTAACACCGAGCACAACTTGCACCTCTCCATTTTTATGCGACTGCAAAATTTGTTCTCTCTGTTTATCAGAAAGTTTACCATGCACTGCTTGAGCAGATATCCCAAGTCTGCGAAGTTTGTCTGCCAATTGCTCAACATGATTAATTGATAAACCAAACACCACCGTTCTTTTTCCGCGAATTTTTTCGTGTATCGAAGTCATCTCATCTACTTGTTGAGGAATAAAAGATATGTTTGATGAAAGACTATGAAGACCTGCAAGTAGACCGATCGTCAAATAGTTTCGTTTCTCTGTATTAAGATATTTTTCCAATTGTCGTTGATCATACGCCCCTTCTGGAGATATAGTAATAGCGTCAACAGCCATATCAGTGGTGAAAAGATGCACATCCAATGATGTTAAGATGCCTTTTTCTATTGCCTCCTCAAGCGACATTTCATGGATAAGGCGTGTAAATACGCCCAACCAATGTTCGTCGCCTTTTATAATATTTCGTTCTTTGTATCCCGCAAGTTGTTCGAAATAAGGCGTTGCGGTAAGTCCTATTTTGATTGCGTTTTGGGGGATATGTTTGAACAACGTATGCCTTTCCTCACCTAAAGCAGTATGTATTTCGTCACAAATAAGAAGTTCTATTTTGTTTGTGTCGATTTTTTGCTGTTCAATGAGTTTGAGAAAAGACGTATAGGTAGTATTTAATGTTTGTCGTCCTAGATTTTTTTCAGCAGTATAATAATTACCCACTTCTACGTGAGAAGCAAAATTTTCCATTGCACGATGTGTTTGCAGAAGAATAGGACGAGTGGGTGAAAGAATAACGGTATTCAAGTTCATTGCTCCGATGAGTTCTGCTGCGACAACGGTCTTTCCAAATCCCGTAGGCAAACTTAAATATCCCGCAATATCGCCTTTTTTCAAAGAATCAAGCACTGATTGTGCGACTGGTTTTTGGTGCTCTCGCAGCCTACTTTCTTGAGACGCATCTAAGTATCTGGTAAGACCCTCAATTGCCTTTTCGCAAGGAGCAACTACCCTCCCTTGCTCTGGAACAACATATCTCTCCAACATAATACCCTATTATACCATAAAATTGTCTTATAGTAAATAGAGAACTATCGGGTACTATTCAAGAAAATCGCGCAGTTTCTTGGCGCGCGTGGGGTGGCGAAGTTTGCGTATTGCTTTTGCCTCAATCTGCCTGATACGCTCTCTCGTGACGCGAAATTCTCTCCCCACTGCCTCAAGCGTCTTGGGCTTGCCGTCATCCAGCCCAAACCGCATAATAAGCACTTTTTTCTCGCGATCAGAAAGCGTATCAAGCACATCATTGAGATAATCCTTCAAAAACTCCCGTGATACTTTATCATAGAGAGTCGGTTTATTCTGGTCGGATAAAAACTCCTCAAGCGTTGTTTCTTTATCATCGCCCACCGGCGTTGAAAGAGACTTGGGGTGCTGTGATATTTTAATCAAATTTTCAACTTCTTTGACCGAAATCCCGAGCTCTTTTGCAATCTCTTTGGTCGTTGCGTCTCTTCCCAATTTTTGTGTGAGACGTCGCTGTGTCTTGTAGTACCTGTTGATATGATCGACCATGTGTACCGGAATGCGTATCGTACGCGACTGATCTGCAATAGCGCGCGTGATCGCCTGCCGTATCCACCATGTCGCATAGGTTGAGAATTTATACCCCCGTCGCCAGTCGTATTTCTCAACCCCCTTGATAAGTCCCTGGTTGCCTTCTTGAATAAGATCCAAGAAAGACAACCGTCTCCCCAGATATTTTTTGGCAATTGAGACCACTAGTCGAAGATTCGATTTAATGAGTTTCTCACGAGCTGCCAGATCATCTTTTTCATATCTTTTTGCGAGAGACACTTCTTCCTTAAACGTCAGCAAGGGGTATCTACCGATTTCGCGAAGATACATCTTGATCGGATCCAAAGACTCGCCTTGTTTGAGCGTGATAATCTGTTTGAGCTCTTTCTCAAGCTCCTCAACTGTCTTTTTACTATCCTCATCCTCTGTTGAAACATTTTCAAAAATATCAATATTTTTTTTGATTGCTTTGTCAAAAAGATCATCTATCTCATTAATATGATGCTCTGGATCAGAATACACGAAAAAAATATCATCAAGCACTAAAAATCCATTTTCCTCGCCTTGTCTCAAGAGCTCTTTGACGTTCTTGGGAATTTTTTGGATACTCATGAGAGTATATTCTATATGAGAGAGAGCTTTTTTTCCACTTGTGATAGTTTGCGAAGGTAATCCTCAAGTCTGACATCGCTTTTTTCGGTTGCTCCTTCCTCCTTCATCATGTCCCTGATCTTCTTTTTGAGGGACATTCGTTTAAATTCAAGAAGAGGCTTTTCAAAATTTTTTTCCTCTACTTCTTCAAAGATAGCAATATCAAAAAGGACTATTTCATCAAAAACAGGCACAAGCTCTTTGGGAATGACATGAGCAAAAGCGTTGACAGAAAATGAGACCGGATGATCCTGACTGCAATAATCAAGAAGATGATTGACGAGTTTCCGATGAGAAGGAAGTGTAAAATCTTCTACATCTAAAACAGTCAGTGTCTTTTTTAGTATATGATCAGGATCTTTATGCTGAAAGATCGCGTGAAGGATATAGCGAGAAAGAATGTCGCGTCGGGAAATGCTACTGCGCTGTACTGTATGTGCGCTGGGCCGACGCCGCAAGGTAGTTTTTTGTTTTGCAATGGACTTTCTGATCAAATCTTCTATCGATCTTTCATTCACCTGAAGAAGAGCGCTCATTTTTTTCAGATAATGTGATTTCACGATGGGATTTCTGATAAGCACAAGGAAGGGAATAACTTCCTCTGCAATGTTTTTTTTCGAGAACGCGTCTTCAATGCCATATTTTGCAAGCGCAGTTTCGATAACAAAATCATAAATAGCAATGGGGCGCTCAATACTTTTCTTAAAAAGCTGTTTATCATGCGCAATTGCTTCATCTGGATCCTTCCCATTTGCAAATCGCGCAACCATTATTTCAAAATCAAGACTTTCTCCATCGAGTATCGCTTTTTTCGTCGTTGCAATTCCCGAAAAATCTGCATCCAAACATATAATGATTTTATTCGTGTACCGCTTCAGAAGCATGAGTTGATCACGCGTCACAGCCGATCCTTTGACCGCAACCACATTGCCAATACCTATCTGAAAACAACTCATCGTATCAAACTCGCCCTCAACCACCACAACCATCCCCTCTTTTTTGATCGCATCTTTTGCGATATGGATGCCAAAAAGCGTTTCGCGCTTATGATATATCGGTGTCTCTGGAGTATTGACATATTTTGCCTCTTTTGTAGGCGCGATCAGTCTCCCTGAAAAACCAACGATGTTTCCCGAGGCTAGAGTCAGCGGAAACATCACTCTCTTTCTGAAGCGATCATAATATCGCCCGCCCGCACTTTTGATGACAAGACCTGCATCAACAATTTCCTCATCACGAAAGCCCTTTTTTTTCAAAAATGTGTGGAGCGAATTCCACGACGAAGGAGCATATCCCAGGCCAAACGTCTCAATGGTTTGTGCTCTTACACTTCGCTGTACTAGATATTGGCGTGCTTTTTCTCCAACCGTATGTTTCGTGAGTAAAAAGTGATAAAATTCTTGAGCAAGATGGTTGGCCGCAAGGAGTCGCTCTTTCTTTTTCCACTCCTTATCTTCAAACGACATACCTTCAAGCGATACGCCTGTTTTCTCGGCAAGTTCTCTTAAGATTTCGAAAAAAGGTCGTGCCTCCCATTTCATCAGAAACGCGATCACGTCCCCACCTGTTTGACACGCGCCAAAACATCTCCACGATTGCCGGTCGGGCGATATGATAAACGAAGGAGTCTTTTCCTGATGAAAAGGACACAAAGCTTTGAAGTTCCGTCCCGCTTTTTTAAGAGTGATACATGACCCGATGATATCAACAATATCCACTCTTCTTTTTACCTCATCAACAACGGTATCCATACACCTCACTATTCTATACTATTATCACTCCTACTCTTTCTGCAAAAATCAAGATGTTCTTTAAATGTTGAAAAAACATTGCGCCAGGTAAAAAATGCAGACCGACCGAAGATGCGGGGATAGTGATGTACAGGAACTTCTGCAAATCGAGCGCCTCTCTTCTCCAAGTTTTTAATCAATTCGACGCAAATAAGTCCTGATGAAGCAGTCAACGTGATTTCTTTTAGGAGCGACCTCCGTATCAATCTGAAATCACAATCTATATCAGCAATTGGGAGATTATACATCTTATGAACCGTCCAATTATAGACTGTTCCAATAATCTTTCGTATCCACCTGTCTTTTCGCTCTGCTTTATATCCGTTTACCACATCTATATGAGAGGTCGCTTTTTTCACCAGTTCTTTTAGTTCGCATGAATCATATTGTCCATCTCCATCAGTATAAAACACCCATTCTTTCGTGGCTGATGAAAAACCAGACTGAAGCGCGCCGCCATATCCCTTGTTTTTTTCGTGGCGTATGACTTTGAGCGATGGAAAATATCGCGACAGAAGAGAAGCTACCTCATATGTATCATCACACGATCCATCATCTACGATAATGACTTCAAATTCATTTGTGACAATAGGAAGAATACTATACATTTTCACGATCAAATACGGCAAAATTTTGGCATCGTTGAAGGCCGGAAAAAATACTGAAATACTGTTAATTTTTCTCATAAAACATGTGTATAGTCTCTGCGATATATTCTATATCATGCCGCCTCAAGAAAGCGTGAAAAGGTAGACTAATAATCTCTTTTGCCAATCCTTCAGCACAAGGAAAATCTCCCTTTTTAAATCCTAAATGGGAAAATGCAGGGACTAAATGGACAGGATACGGATAGTGAATCAAACTTTCTATGTGATATTTTTTTAAAAACGCTTGAAGCTTATCTCTTTTTTGTGCACGCACTACCATCAAATGATATGAAGGAGTAGACGGTACGGAAGTAGAAAGAAATGTCATATATGACAATAATTTTTTTCGTCTAAAAGTTTGACGATAGATCAAAGCTATTTTTTTCTTTTTTTCAAGTTCGCGGCCAAAACGCGCAAGATACAAAGAAATCACTCCTGCCTGTGTCTCTGGTAATCTACTATGACCGGAAATGAAAAGACTCTTGTAGCGAATCTCCTCACCGTATGATCGGGCTTGCGTGAAAAACTGGTGGTATTTTGTATTTCGAGTCCAAACAGCTCCTCCATCTCCAATGGTACCTACATTTTTGGTCGGATAAAATGAAAAACAACTGATATCTCCCCACGTTCCCACGGTGCGCCCTTTAAAGAGCGCACCAAGCGATTGAGCACAATCTTCTATAAGCACGAGTTTGTTTTTCCGTGTAAGTGCATGTATTTTTTCTATATCACCAATTAAACCATAGAGATGAACTATAATAATAGCCTTCGTACGGTTTGTTATTTTCTTTTCTACTTCTTTTGGATTGATTTGACCGTTTTTATCAACATCAACCGGGACTGGACGAGCACCAGAAAGCACCACAGGAAAAGCAGTCGGATAGCTATTGACGGGAAACATCACCTCATCGCGTGGGGAAAGACGAAGTGACTGAAGTGCAAGAAGAAGAGCATCATGTCCTGATGCAACAGTTTTTATGTATCCGCCTCCCAAAAGAGAACACAGTTTTTCTTCAAGACGCGAATTTTGCTCCCCATGCAAGAAAATTCCCTCATCAAGCACATACGAAATCATCCGTATGATATTTCTTTTGTCTTGCCGTGCGCGTTCTTTTACATCGGTGAAAGAGATATGGCGTTGCTGTATGCCTTTCATCCTCTTTGTTTGTAGAGTTTAATCCTTCATTGGGGTCCAAAAATCAGCCCCGAGTATATCCCAACGTATTCTTTTCTCGTCTGGATCATGAATATTAAAATGTTTATTGACAAAATACATAAGCTCTACTGGCTCTTTTGAAAAATTGCATGATCCGTGAGCTACTCCTTTTGGAATAAACAAGAGCTGTGAATATCCTCCACCAAGTAAGATGCGCATTTTTTTGCCCCTTGTGGGCGATGATTTTCGGACATCCCAAAGGCCGGCAAAAAGGAAACTAGACGGAGGAACATGCCACAGTTCATCCTGTTTGAAATGAAGATGCCAGGCCTTGATTGAACTTGGATTAAGTTTTGTTCTATTGACTTGCGCAATCTGAAAACCCGGCATTTGAGAGATCTGTCCTTTTTCATCGAGCCGCACTAATTCGCAAAAATCTCCCTCTTCTCCAATAATATTTTTGAGAGAAAAAATTTCAACTCCGTGAATAGTATCTTTTTTTGAGTAATCCTGTATATACACATCATGGATTACTGCTTCGTCAATATCTTTGATGGATAAATCTGGTGTCATTTTTTATATTGATAGAAATAAATAATATGAAACATTGTACCATGGGCAAATACCTCTTGACAAGGGTTTTTTATTTTGTTACTGTAAAAATTAGTTATTACATTTTTACTATTTTTTAAACCATTATGAAATCAACAAAATCAAAAGGTTTTACCCTGATCGAACTGTTGGTAGTGATAGGAATTCTCGCGGTTCTTTTAGCAATTACGTTGATTGCCATCAATCCCGCACGTCAATTCTCCCAATCAAATAATACCAAAAGGAGAAGTGATGTAAATGCAGTACTCAATGCCATCAATCAATATATGGCAGATAATAAAGGAACACTTCCTACTGGAATTGATGCAACGCTTCGAACTATAACCAACGATCCTGTTAATCCCGCAGGCGTTGATCTGTGTACAACATTGGTCACACAATACATTGCAGCATTGCCGGTTGACCCATTGACAAATAATGGCACACCAGTCAGCAATTGTGCTGCAGGTACCTATGATACAAATTACACAGTCCAAAGAAGCGCTGCTGACAATAGAATTACCATACGAGCGCCAGCTGCTGAACTTGGAGAAGTCATTGAAGTAACTCGATAAACGCACATTACTAAACCTCCCCCACTTTTTTGGGGGAGGTTTTTTTTATTACAGTACGATCATAATGATCAATATGATGACAAGAACCGCAAATACCCCGACAAAAAGATATAGTCGGCGTTTCCCACGTTTTTGAAGAGAAGGATTTTTATTATTATTGTTTTGCACTTCTTTTTTTTGAGATATAACCTCTTCTTCAAGGAGACTGTACTGACGAAACGAGTCACTATTTTTGAGGATCCATCGTGCCGCGTCAGTAGTCATTCCTTGTGCAAATAAAACGCCTCCTACAAAATCAGGAATGATTAATTTTATTGGAAAACCGTGTTTCACCAATATATCTTTCACTGGTTCGTAAAAATCCTTGTTTACTCCGATTACTTTCATTATTTTTTCCAACCGAAACATTTTTTTCATCACATTTTTGAAAGGAATTGCATCAAGGAAATATTGTATGCTGGACACTATATTTTCCTTTTGTTCCTCCACAGAAAAGTCTTTTTCGAACACGGCGTTTCTTGAAATTACCATAATACTATGAAGAGGTGTGAGTGCATTCACCTGGATAAAAGTGGATATCAACGTGTTTAATTTTTGTATATCAATAATTTCCAAGTCGCGTACGCTATCTTGCGGAAACTCACAAGAAGGTATCGCGACTTTATTATCCGAATAAAAACTTAGTTTATTTTGATCGAGGTAAAATACCCCTCCTGCCTTTTGAAATACCATAGCTACGGCACCTCCCTCCACGAAATAATTGTTAGTATGTTATTATTATAACTTACCACAATCTCAATGTATCTTACAAAGTTCCCGCTTGTTCCCTTTGAAAGAATGGTCTTCGGATCCCCTGCCGAAACGGTAATTTCGGCTATTCCCCCCTCAAGACTTACTGTTTCACCCGTATAAGAAGGATTGCGCAAAAGCCGCAAGATTGCATTTTCTCCTCCTGCCTCGGCCAGGTAAAAAGCTCGTGTTCCTTCTTGCAATTTGGTTGTGCTTGAAGCATTTACAACCATAAGAATGACTGCAGCTGATGTGATAACAAGTGTAATGCTTGCAAAAACTAAAAGTAGCACGAGACTCTGGCCTTTTTGGAAAAATAGTCTACTTTTTCTTTTCATCGCGTACTCACCGTCATGGTGAAATTTTGGACACGCGGTCCGTGTTTAACTACCGTAACACTCTCAATAGTAAAATTTACTCGTATTGTGTTCTTGCCTCCACTGTTTCCAATTCTTTTGAATGTAAGATTAGTTAAACGAGTATTAACACTATTTAGTTGATTTGTCCCATTATTGTTTATTATCACGAGATTCCCACCCTGCAACTGGTATGTGTTATCTACACCAGAAAGTACTATAGCCATAGTACTGTCTGATGAACCCAGTGCTGGAGAAATAATAGCCTCGCTTCTCTCTATGTCGTACATGAGACGAGTCAAAATGAAACGCCCATCTATAGACACGGCAGACGTCGTCTCTGCCTCAAGACGAGTTTCAAGCGATGTAACAAATATGTTGGTTAAAATAATAAAAAAAACAGAGAGAAAAAGCATATAGATAATAAGTTCAACGATTGTTGTCCCTTTGTTCGTTGTTGCAAACTGTATGTTCATGGTGAATAGTTAACGGTAATTTCGTGAAAAATGGGAGAGGAAGTCGTATCGATTGAGGAAAGATATGCTTTGTATCTGAAGCATTGACCCGGATTTTCAAATCCTGAACCATCATCATCAAGAGGTATGGGCGAGGAACCAGTGAAAAAACTTGTCGAAGTCCCGTCAGGCCCTACATAGATAAAATTCGCCCCGCTGCATCCTCCCCCACTTGGGTCAGCAACAGCCATTTGATACTGAATCTGTGTTCCGGGGGGCATGTTTTCGATAGTCACAAATCTATTAAAAGCCGTCATGTAGCCCGAATCAAAAATACTTGATTCAAAAGTACCCGAGTCTGTGTATAATCCTCCTGGACCCCCTTCAATAATTCTTAACTCCTGTGTAGCGTCACCAGTTATGATGTATGAATATGCATCTCCATCCATCTCAAGCACCGTATCTACCCCACGTATACCTGACGCAATGGATATTCCTCCACAATGAACAGGATTTGATTCATTGCTAATATCAAGCACCAGATAATTCTCTCCACCATCTCCAACAATAACAACGCGATTACCTGTGGTCACTGCAACATCTTGAGGAGTAGTCATATTATTTATTATATAAATGCCCTGTATGCCATATGTTGCCAAGTCAAGAATATAAAATTGCCCTCCCGCAGTTGGATACTGTTGATTGATAATATATAGCCGTGTTCCAGTCGAGTTAATGGCTAACCCCTTCCCTCTTCCTGCTAAATTAAGGTTTAGTATCAATGTAAGATTGGCAGGATTGCTCACGTCTATAATCTGAAGATCAACAATATTTCCATATACCGGTATATATGCTTTGCCATTTGCAACCACTATAGATTCCGACGCCGCCTGATAACTCAATGTAAAACCATCGCTGTCCAGGAGTGGACGCGATCCATTTTTACTCGTCAGATCAAAATTCCATAATGTATTTCCCTGCACCATATATCCTATATTCCCTGAAACGGTCACGTTGATCGCATCGGTAGGTCCCGGCGCATCAAAATACCCAACCTCTGTATATGGCGATGTTGAAACGTCAATAATGACAATTTCTTTTGCATTATTATCTGTTGCAAGATATACATAATTTGATTGACTAAAAATATCATTTGTTTTATATCCGTCAAAAGTACCAATAATCGTCGGTACGGGAGGATTGGTATTGCTCACCGCCACGTTTGCAAACGAAACGCCTGAAGAATTATCTCCTGTTGCGGCAAATACATGGCCCTCATAGGCCGATAGCGCATTTGCCACACCATTTTTTGGCAAATCCAACATCACCAGAGATGGGTCGGGCTGACACCAGTCTCCCCCACCTCCTGCTCCCAATATCACTTCTCCCCCTGCGGTATTTGTCACGGCTACACCAGTTTTCACCCCAGCATTGAAATCCGCTTCAGTCGTTTGAATAAAAGAAAGATTTTCAAAACGAGAAACATAGGTAACCTGATCAATGGAGGATGCAAATGGCAAGGACCATGAAACGATCACTCGAACTCGTTTGGTTGATGGATCAAGCGCCCCTGAAGTGAGTGTAATTGCTCCACTTGCATCCCGATACACATCGCTTATTTCTATCTGACGGATATATCCATTGATTGTCTCTGTCCCCGTCATCAAAACCCATGAGAAATCTGCCGATTCCTCCGGATGAAATGTTCCATTGATGGCAAAAGTGCTCCAGCCTTTTTCCCGCACGCTTCGGACTGCCTCAAATGCTTCCTTGGTCAAAGCAGTCGCTTCAAGCCTTTGAAATTGTTGGGCTTTTCCTTCCCGTGATGCAATAAAACCGGCAAAAAGCGCCGGCAGAATAATCGCTGAAATCCCGATAACAATAATAATCTCAATGAGCGACTGGCCGCGATGATACAATACCTGCATAGCTTTTGATTAGTTTAGTCCATACAACGATCCATAACGATTAAAATAAAACGTTTTTCTTTCATTACTTCCCATATACTCAAGTGTGAAAAAATTGGAAGCAGGATCAAAGTTTTGCACCTCTCCCGAGAGCTTTCCAAAAGTGACAAATGAATTTGCAAAACCAATGGCTGAAAATTGCATCTGCGGGGATAAATCAATACGAATATTTGAAGGTTCCATTGGATCGTATGTTGCGCCATGAAAAAGCGTATATCTTCCTTGTTCAAAATTTACTCCATAATCAGATGTCGAACCTCTCCCTTCTGCATCCCCTACCATTGCCTTGATTTGTTGTTGTTTGATGTCGGCAATCAAAGTTTCTGTGGTTGTTGCAAATGTTGTTTTACCAAAAAGATTTGAAGTATTGATCGTCGAGACAGAGAGCAAAACTCCAATAATACTCAACACAATAATAAGCTCCAGAAAAGTTATCCCCTGCTGGTTTTTTCTTATATCACTCATTGCCTAAAAACACCTCTTAAGATTTTCATCGTGATCCTATATTGCCTATCAAATTATAAATTGGGCCGATAATTGAAAACATCATACTTCCCACCAAAACCCCGACCACAATGAGCATAATAGGTTCAAGCAAGGTAGTAATTGTTTGAAGTGTTTTTGCTACTTGATAGTCAAGATATAAAGAAACGTCTTGCATTGATTTGTCGAGAGTCCCGCTTTTTTCGCCTGCTTCGGTAATTTTAACCATCATACTTGGAATAATTCTCCCATGCATTTTAAAACCTTCTGAAAGTCTTTTTCCTCCAAGCACCATTTCTCTTGATTTACTAATCGCTTTTGCTATTTCTTTTTTCACCACCACATCTTGAGTGAGTTCAAGCGCTGTCGTGATAGGAACACCTGATGACAGTAAGAGGAAGAGGCTCCGAGTAAAGCGTGTCAGATCTATTTGCTTTACCAGAAGAGAGATAAATGGGAGTTGAGAAAGGAAAGAAAAAAGTATTCTTTTCTTTTTGGCATACATATAAAAAAGGAAGATAACGATCAAAAGCGTGCATATGCCGGAAACAATTGGATGTTTGACGAGGATATCCGAGATAAAAACTAAAATTCTTGTGGGAAGAGGAAGAGGTATTCTTAAGCGACTGAATACGATAAAAATCCGCGGTATCACAAATACCAGGATGACTAAAAGAACAGCCGCAAAGACAAGGAATATGAGTGCCGGATATATAAGCGCTGATCTAATTTTATCGTTAAATTCTATCTCTTTTTTGATATTTTCCCGCAGATCTTTTAAAACCACTTCAAACGTTCCCCCTTCTTCTGCTGCTTTTAAAATGTTGGTGGTAACTTTATCAAAAACATGGGGAAATTTAGAAAAAGAAATATATACATGTTTCCCCTGCATCAAATCTTCTCTCACGGTTTCCAGAATCTTCTTTTGATTACCTTTTGCATCAATAAGCAACGCATCTACAGCTTCAAGAATAGGAATACCAGCGATAAGCATCGTTGCAAAATTGCTGATGAGTGTCAGTTTGTCACTTGATGATAACGTAATAGTTTTGAACATAGATGGTTATACGTCAACTCTCGTTACTCGAAGCACCTCCTCGAGCGTCGTAATACCCTTTTTCACTTTTTCAAGCCCGTCATCAAGCATTGTCGTCATTCCTTCAGTACTTGCTTCCTGCGCAATCATATCGGCATCATTTTTCTCCGTGATGAGTTTGCGTATTTTGTTGGTTATCTCAAGCACTTCAAAAACTGCTATTCGCTCCGAGTACCCTGTAAAACGGCAAATTTTGCATCCTTTTCCCTTATATAGTTGTATTTCGCTCTTGTTTCCAAATAATTTTTTCATAATTTCCAGCGGAATTTTTCCGACAAGATCATTTTGATGAACAGTCAATGAAGAATTACACATCTCGCAAATCCTGCGCAGTAACCTCTGGGCAATAATGATATTGACGGTGGAACCAACAAGAAACGGCTCAACTTTCATATCAATAAGCCGAGGAAGAGCAGTTGCCGCATTGTTTGTATGGAGTGTTGAAAGAACCAGATGACCGGTCAAAGCAGCATTTACCGCAATTCCCGCTGTTTCATTATCTCTAATTTCTCCAACAAATATGATGTTTGGATCTTGGCGCAGGATTGACCGAAGTCCGTTTGCAAAGGTAAGGTTGGTTTTGGGATTGGCTTGAATTTGATTTACTCCGCGGATGCGATATTCCACCGGGTCCTCTATGGTGGTAATATTTCTGTCTCTGGTGTTTAAGATTTTGAGAATTGCGTAGATGGTACTTGTTTTTCCTGATCCTGTCGGACCTGTTGCCAAAATCATACCAAAAGATTTATTCATAACACCCTCTACTTTCCGCAAATCTTTCTCCCCCATGCCTAAATCTATGAGCGTAAATCGGCGCGACTGGGAAGCAAGTAGTCGCAGCACAACCTTTTCTCCTTCGGCGATAGGAATTATGGAAACACGAATGTCGAGATTCTCATCGGTCACATTTATGCGCATCTTTCCATCCTGCGCACTCAAATGTTCGTCTGTCCGAAGTTTCGAGAGTACTTTTATTCGCGCAATAATTTGCTCATGAATATTTTTTGGGAGTCTTACCGTATCGTGGAGTACCCCATCTATCCGAAAACGCACTAAACTGGCATCTTCTATAGCCTCAATATGTATATCTGACGCCTTATCCTGATATGCGTCATTTATGATGATATCAACAATCTGCGCAATAGGAGCTTCGTTTGTTTTGTGTAATTTTGTTCCAATGCCTTGTGCATTAATAAGCTCATTAATTGTTTTTTGTACATCCTTTTTATATATACGAAATGCGTTGCTAATATCTCTTTCAGTGGCGAAATAAGGAATAACTTTGGATCCTGTCTTTTTTGCAATGACTCGCTGTATTTCACCATCGGATGGATCTTGCATGGCTATTTTGACACTTTCTTTATCTCGAGCAAAAGGGATAACCTTGTATTTCCGAGCAACACTCTCGGGAATAATATGAAAGACTTCATCGGAAATGAACGTTTTGGAAAGGATTACAAACGGGAGCTTAAAAAAATCAGCAATAAGAAGACCTAGATTTGCGTCTGATATAATATCTTGCTCCACAAGTACATTTTGAAGAGGACTCTTATTTTCGTGGGCAAGACGAACGAGCTCTTCTAGCTTCTTTGCGTCGACTAACCCCTTCTGTGTAATAAGCTGTTTGAGATTTTCATCGGTAATAACCATATATTTCAAGAAGGTGTAGAGCGTCCTATGATATTCATAATTTTTGCTTTAAGATTTGCGAAATCAAAAGAACTTTTATCCACATAATCCAGAGCACCTAATTGTTTTGCCTTTTTTACATCTTCTTCCTGTCCCAGCGTTGAAAAAATAATAACCGGAATTTTTTTGAGCGTGGAGTCTTGCGACATGTCTTTGAGCATTTCAAATCCATCTTTTTTCGGCATGATGATATCGAGAATGATAAGGGACGGTATGATCTCTCGCGCTTTTTGAAGTCCTTCCTCTCCATTGGATGCGGTATAAACTTCCATCCCTTCTTCTTTCAGCTTTGAGGTGTAAAATTTTTGGAAAAAAACGTCATCCTCTACAAGGAGTATCTTAGTCATATGACACTTTGATGAAGAAATCGTTCTAATTTTTGTGTGTATAAACTCACATCTTTCTCCTTATTACTCTCCCGTATCATAGTAAACGATTTCTCCACGGCCACAATCGCATCTTGTAGGACTACCCCAAGTGTATTCGCAAAAACGAGCTGATTGCTTTTGATTTTGTAAAAAACATGTTCAATCATTTTGCAAAGACTCCCTGTTTGAACAAAACCCATGATCATATGTTCTGAAGCAAGCGAGTGTGCTGCAAGATATATACGATCGATAATTACACTGTCCCTGTTACCTTTCATAAGGTCATCTACCCCATTTTTCATATCGCGAATATAATTCGCTGCTGTTTCTGCATATACATACTTAAATGCAAATGTGTCATTGACAGGCATAGTATTATTTGTAATAGTAATATATTACGAGGAAGATGTGCAAGTCCTGTTTGAGGTTAAAAAAATCATGAAAGAAATACTGAAAGAAAACATAGCTCTGCGAATAGTAAGTATCGTCGTCGTGCTCGCAACCCTTATCACAGTAACCGTTCTCTACTTTAATCAAACCAATGAATATAAAAGAAACATTGTCAATCTTTCTGCAAAAGAAAGAAATGCCTCCCGAGAGCTTACCGATCTCAAAAAGAACCTTACCCAAACATCTCAAGAATTAGACGACCTCAAAAATCAGGATCAGTATCTTATCAATCAAAAATTACAAGAAGATATTGGAAATATTGAAATCACGTACAAAACAACAGTATCAGCGTATGAAAAACTCCTGAAAGTAAGAGAAGCAACTACGGCAAAAAAAACACAAAAAATTGATGATTTTTTTTCTGATGCATTGGTATTTCTTTCACAGCAAAATTATGTCGCAGCAAGCGCAGTGCTCAAACAATTAAGTCAGGAACTTACCAAAATTGAAGAGGAGTTGGCGCAGGCAGCAACCGCTGGACAAAACGTGGCAGTGGTCAACACTCCTCCTTCTTCCGGATACAGGAGACAAAACGTAAAGACCGATGCCGGTACTTTTCTGATAGACATCATAGTAGCGGATCTTAACTCAACCAAAGTTATTGTCGACACCGCATCAGCAGGCGATTGTAGAAACGATTGTCCTGTTTTATCGCTGGCAGAATTTGCCCAAAGAAGTGGTGCTTTTGCCGGTATTAACGGTCCCTACTTTTGTCCCGCCTCTTACCCAAATTGTAGCGATAAGAAGAATTCTTTTGATACGCTCCTTATGAATAAGGATAAAACATATTTCAATTCCGACAACAACGTATACAGTACAGTCCCTGCAGTGATTTTCTCGGGCAACTCCGCGCGCTTTGTCACGCAATCTCTGCAGTGGGGACGCGATATAGGAGTTGATGCGGTCATCGCAAGCCAACCGCTTTTGGTTTTAAATAATGAAATAGTATTCTTTGGCGACGGTGAGGCAAAACGAGCATCACGAGGATCGAGAAGCTTTATTGGAGCAACAAGAAACACCGTATATATTGGGGTTGTCCGCACCGCCACAGTAGCTGAAGTGGCAAAAGTCGTGAAGACTTTGGGAATTACAAATGCTTTAAATCTCGACAGCGGCGGATCAACAGCCCTCTGGAATGGTCGCTATCTTGCAGGCCCTGGACGGGCTACACCTTTTGGGATTTTACTGACTCGAAAATAGAAACGGCGGATCAATCAACTATTACTCTTTATGCGGAATAACTGATTTGATTTTTTGAAGCACTGTGTGTATTGTATCACTCCCCCCTATTTTATTAAGAGAATGTTCTATTTTTTCTTTACCATCTGCGAATGTTTCCTCGATTTTCTCCATGAATTCCTCTTCTGAAAACTCGAGATTTTCTGTGGCATCAAGCGCTTTTTTGAGCATTTTTCTTCCTTTTTGAGTACCAAAGAAAAATAATCCTGAAATACCAAAAACTGCTCCTAATAGAAAATGCGGCCAAAATTCATGTTTTTTCTCTGCATAAAGATCATTTTTCATGTTTCTTATGCTTTTTTTTCGCCAAAATATCTACGATGTGAAAAAGACTTTTTAAACCCGAGAAAAAACCCATCACTTCAGAATATCCATGTCCTATGTTGAAACCAACTTTTTCAAATTCTTTTACGATGCGATTGATTTTGACAACCAATGTCCGTATATCTTTTAAAACGAGTATGAGCTGTATCCCCACCACTGTTAGGATAATGGTGGTAATAGTTATTGCGGCAGAAAAAAGGATTTGTGTGATCTCCATATCTTCATTTTCTCAAAAAAGAACCCCAAAAGTCAAGCACTATATAAAATAATTTGATAGAATGTAAACACAATTCTATGTGTAAAATTACTTTACTTACAATTTTAATCTCATTCTTCATTTTCACTCGTCTAGCTCCTGTTTTTGCTCAAGAAGACAATCATACTGCTCGCGAAGAAATTGAGGGAAAAGCTATCTGGGAAAGACTTCAGAATAAACAAGCCTCCTGCGATAACTTATCCGATGACGATTTTGGCGCACTAGGTGAATACTACATGGGACAAATGATGGGTACTTCCCATGAACAAATGAATCAAATGATGATCCAAATGATGGGTGAAGAAGGGGAAAAACAGATGCACATCTCTATGGGTAAACGGCTCAGTGGCTGCGATACTTCTGCACAATTTCCTCAAAACGAAATTGGTTTTATGCCGATGATGTGGATGATGGGATCCGCCTTCTCCCGATGGCCATCGGGATTTGACGAGACGAAGGGAGGTGATAATTCTATGATGGGGCAAGGATTTGGAACCATGATGAACGGTTGGGGTGGCTTTGGGATTTTCGGTTGGCTTTCAATGTTTCTATTTTGGGCTCTTCTTATTCTGGGGGTGATTGCTCTTATCCGCTATCTTGCCAGATCGGGGCAGGAAAAAAAGGATAGAACCCCTCTTGATATTCTCAAAGAACGCTATGCTAAAGGGCAAATCGATAAAAAAGAATTTGAGGAGAAGAAAAAAGATTTATGAAACTAGGCACCATTTTACAATCTAATAACCCGGAGCATGTTTGGAATACCTTACGCTTGGGAATAACTGCTCTCTCTGCTTCTCATTCTGTGCATATTTTTCTGATGAGCGAAGGAGTGGAAATTACGAACATTCCTGATACAAAACACTTTGATATTTCCAAAAAACTTGAGAAATTCCAAAAGTTAGGTGGGCAGCTTCTAGCCTGCGGAACATGTTTAGAAATCCGCCACACAGGTGAAAATAGAGTTTGTCCTGTGTCTACGATGAAAGATTTGGTAAAAATGATCGAGGAATCAGATAAAGTTTTAGTTTTTGGGTGATTAACTAAAGGCTAAAAATTATTTCATAACAATCTTCGTAACCCCCGCGTTTGATTTTTATTTTTAGTCATTTAACCAGAATACAACCTGATTTTTTAATTGGAGAGAAAGCCTATAAGCATTTGCGTGACCAAGATACCCAAGGTAAGATTGAACCGATTGATTCAATAACCCAGAAGATATTTTATTCATCTTGTAAAGTTGAACTTTTTGGTAAATCTTTTTAAATATTCTTCTTTTTGTCTTTGTTCTGGGTAAAACGAAGTGAGGAAAGATTACATATCCCAAAAAGTCTACGCCCAGATAATAGTTCTTTATTTCGATTTTTTGTGGATGTAATGATAACGTCAATTTAGAATTGAGAAATTCCTTTATACTTGTTATTAACCCTTCGAGGTATTCCCTACTCTCTGACAAAATTATAAAATCATCCGCATAACGAATGTAATATTCTACTTTAAGTTCATGTTTTATATAGCGATCTAAAGGATCGAGGTAAATGTTAGCAAATAATTGTGAAGTGAGATTACCAATTGGCATACCCTTGGGAAATTTCAGATCTGTTGTAAATTCTGAACTAAAACTACTGACAATTTCTTTTAATAACCACAAAAAGTCTTCGTCCTGAATTCTTTTGTTCAGTAATTTTATAAGTATCTCGTGATCAACATTGGCAAAAAACTTTTTAATGTCGCATTTTAAAGCAAACAATGGAAAAGTATTATTTTTACTTGCCTTCCTTGAAAATCTGATAAATGCCTCAATGGCTTTAAGAGTTCCTTTTTCTCTGCGGCAGGAATACGAATGAGTATAAAATGTTGAATCAAATATTTTTTCTAATAATCTGCTTGCGAGATGGTGAACAACCCTATCTTTCACACAAGCTTTTGATATGTGGCGGACTTTCGGATCCCTAATATAAAATGATTTATATCCACCATGCTCGTATGTTTTATTTTGCAAGTTTTGATGCAACTCGAATAGGTTATCTTCTAAAAATCTTGCAAAAGCTACAACATCGGTTTTTTTCTTTTTGCCGATTATAAACTCGTCCCACGCTTGGAAAACAGCTTCAATCGTGCTACTATGAGAGTAGATGGTATGCCAAATTCTCATGGTTTTCAATCAAATAACCGAACTTTTGATTTTCCTATTTTTCAAAAAATATACGAAACATATAAACGTTTCTATTGTTATCTCGTCAATTTTCCCAAAAAAGATAAATATACCCTTGGTCAACGTTGCGAGAATGCGCTTTTGGATTTTTTAGAAACTATCGTAATAGCAGGAGGATTATCTAAAACTGAAAAATTTCCTGTATTGCAAAAGGCAAGTACAAAGCTTGATTTAGCAAAAATATTCATAAGATTGTGTAAAGATTTAAAAATTCTTGATAATAAAAAATACCTTGAACTGGAATCTTCTCTCCAAGAAATAGGCAGGATGCTTGGTGGTTGGATTAAATCCTCCTCCACTTAAAGAAAATAATACTACCGCAACACGGAAACCGATGTTATCGTTCGAGTTATCAGGTTGATTCCAATTGGCGTTCCCAGCACCACCGAGGTCAGAGTTACCAACCATGAGACGGTTCGAACCACCGGACTCACGCGTGTATTGCCCCTTTTCTTTCCTGAAGTAAGTATGACCTACTTCATTGTTACCACTGAATGTTAATCCAAAACACCTTATCTTTATATTCGAACCGAGATGGTCTTTAGACATTAAAGACTATCTCCTGTATTTAACATGGCTCAATCATTTCTTATTGATGCCTTCAAAAAGGGACAAGTAGTTTCATCTTCCTATTTGCTCTCTTTTGACAGGCGTACCCATCAAAACTCGGGCTTTAAATAAAAAGTGAGATTTCGTGAGATGTAGGCGTACCCACATCTGCATTAACAAAATCTATTGTGAAGCATAAAGAAGAATAAGGAAAAAATCAAGTGTAAATGCTATTTCTATTTATAGTCATCTTTTAAAATTTTAAAAGAGACCAAAAGAACCAAAGATTCAAAGTATTAAGAACCGAAAACTACCGCAACACGGAAACCGAAGTCACCGTACGAGTGACCAGGCGGACGCCAACCGGCGCTCCCAGCACCACCGAGGCCAGAGTAACCAACCAGGAGACGGTAAAAACCACCGGACTCACGATATTCATCTTCTACCCACTCATAGGTATTAGTCTGTCCCCATCCTTCACGATTACCCAATAAATTCCATTCTAAAGCTCTTAATAGTCGCATATCTGCTCTACCTACCAAACCAACGGTGGAGAGCACATCAGAGGTGATCCTCTGTATACCGTCTTGAGCAGTATTCCAGGTGATTTTGAATCTGTCAGAAAAACCAAGCATGGTAGTAATAGGGGTTTGGGCATAGTGGTTGCCAAAAGCTGGTTTCTCAAGGGTTTCAACAGCCATCCATTGTCCCGGCAAGGTTGGGAAATTGATTTTGTCTGCCTTTACCTCTTTCCAATACCACTTCATCAAGTTTCTTACCTTCGTGTGGTCAGCTTTGTCTGTATCTGATAATGACTCATATGGCTTCCAGTTGGGGTAATGAACATTTAATTCTTGTAAATACTCCTCAACGCTTTTATTGCGTAAGCTGCTTTGCAGTAAATCGAGCTTTGGGATAAAACGTAAAATCATACCAAGATCTTCTAATTTTCTCTTTACTTCTGGAGTAACATCAGCAGGGAGCGGCGCAATATCTACGTGAGTACCCAATATATCCTGCCAAGCTCTTTGCTCGGCAACTTGTATTTCCGACACGGCCTCTTGCCTTCCTGCTCCTGTATCGACAGTATCTCCCATTGGATCTTCATTACCGAGCGCTACCTCTCCTGCCATTTCCGAAGGAAGAATATAACTCTTGTCTTGATGAGGAATTTCAACCTGTATATCGGCCGTTGTGTCGGTGATTAGACCAAAAGCACGAAAGATTTTTTGTAGAGTTCGTCTCTCTTCTGGAACACTCATCGTTTTGGGATCCGTGACAAACTCACGAAGTTTATCGCTCATATAATGAGCAAAGTTTTGTCCTCTGGCAGAAGCCAGTTCCCATTCACCAAAGAGTTTAAAGAGCGTCCCTGGGTCAAGAAAATTGGTATTCAACGTTGTATCAGTGTTTCTTTGAGCATCAATGCCAAGAAGAGTCCTCATTTTTGTCGAAAAACCTTCAAAGTCGCGGTTGTGAATCCTTTGCATCATTTCTGCAGCTTTAGTCAATTGTTCAACATATTTAACCTCATTCTGGCTCAGTTTTAATACTCCGCTTTCTGAAATTAACTTTGCCCGGATAATATCATTCATCTCAGAAGCAGGCATATAACTTACTTCAACTCCTGTTAACTCACGAAGGATTGCAGGATCCATTTCTTCACGCTGCTTGGTCCTTTCATCTTTGGGATTTCCTGTAAAAACTTCAATAAAATTATTGGTTACATCAAAAACCTGTCCGTTAAAGCCGGGTATCTGGATCCGGTCCCCTGCACGGGCACCCATCATGAATTTTGCAGCTAGTTGTGTTCTGGTTGAACCCCCGGTGTATTCCTCATGAATAACACCCACACCTCTTTCCAATGCTTTGGGTACAGGTCCTGGTTTCATACCGCTCTGCACACCACCTAGTTCATCAGTCCATAACTCCCTGTACCCGAAAAGGTCGCGGGGAGTTGTGCCTTCATGCCAGTTAATAAGCTCATAGCCGCCTGTAAGATTGTTAAGAGCATAAAAAGCTAATTGTGTTTTACCTGTACCGGTTGAACCAACAAGAAAAATCTTTTTTCCTGCCAGTGCCTCACGGGTAATACGGTCAATCAGATGTTCTCTGGAGAGAGTCATGACAAAACCTTTCTCCTGAAGCTGTCTTTTATACTCCAATAACTTCTGCGTTTCAAGATAACCAAGAGTAGCAGGGGAGGCTGTGCCTTCAATACCTTTTTTTTGTTGTTCCAGTTCATCTAATTTACCCTGGAAAAAAGAGGTCTGATCGACTGAACTTTGAGTCAGCTTCCCGTGTTGTTGCTTATCTTCCAGATATCTTTTATACATTGCCTTCTTAAGCTTTCTGGTAACTCTGTCAATATCCCGGACCTGTCGTAGGGATCGACGAGCTGCGTGATAGCGAGGCAACTCTTCATTGAATTCTTTTTCAAATCTGTCTCTTACTTGGGAACTTGCCAACAGTGCTGAGAGTCTGTGTTCAATTTGCTTATGACGTTGCCCACCCTGGAGCTTATCTACATCTGGTTTGAGATGTAAAACCTCGTCAAGCTGGGTTTCCAGCTCCTCCAGTCCGCTTTTTTTACGGGGAATTTCTCTCCCATTTCCCGGTACACCCTCGGCGGTTAAATCAACATCTTTTATTTCAGCTATATCAGAAGAAGAGGGAAGGTAATATTCTTCCAGGTACCCTAATACTGCAAAACACTTATTTTGGATCTCTGCTTCAGATAACTCAGTTTGAGCAGCAGGCTGGGCTTTAGGGGAAATAAACCTTTTCCAGACTAGAGGAGACAGGCGCTGGCGTGCTAATGGAGTAATCAACCAATCAGGAGCCGATGTTCTTGTGGGCAATAGTGTATCTGTTGCTTCCGCCATAAGTCTCTCTATCATTATACCAGATTTTTATAGTTGTTAACTACTGGCACTATAGTTTTGATAATTGTTTCATTAATAATTTATGTCTTACCAGAGTGGCTTCCCTCACGTCATCAATTACAACTGCTGTATCCGGGTCTGCCGGATCATGGCAGACAATTTTAATATCCTGCGCCTCGCTTCCAAATCCTATACCTTGCACTACAACACCGGCTGCCCGAAGCTCTTTAATTTCGTTGATACATCCGGCCTGATCGTCTACATCACCGTCTGAAACAACAGTCAAAACTTTCGCATAACCTCCTTTTTTAATCTTTTGTAAAGTGGCAGGATCCAGTGCTTCCCGATATTGTTTTAATGATTCACGAAGACCTCTTGATGACTGATTATGTGATTTTAACACACCGTCAAGCTCAACAAGACCTCTTTCAGTAATAAAATCTGTGGATTCTTGGGCAACAGAAGTCCAATCACCAAATACTGCCACTCTTGATTTAACTGCCAAAGGTGTAGTCATACATCCTCTGTATCGGGAAAGTCCCAGTCGTTCATTAAGATTTTTAATGTTATATTCACTGCTTAGCACCATCTTCCGCTGTTCATCAGCAGGCAGGCCGCTCATTGACCCGGAAATATCCAGAATAAAATCATCTTCAAAAACAGAAACTTCTACTCGTTCTTTTTGTCTTACGTGTGACATCTGGTACCCCAAAGGGTCATCCTCGTACGAACGAATATCGACAAATGCTGTCACAGAATCATCCAAAATTTCACCTTCGCTCTGTCTCACAGGACCTTTATATACCTGCTGGGGAATTTCCCTGCGTTTATAAAGTAAATCAAATAACTGTCGCCATTCATCGTATATGGTACTTTGTCTGTGACTGATACTGGACTGCGCAGGAACTGGAGTTCTGTTGACCCCGTTAATCCAGGTTTCCAGCTGATGCCACTGCTCCCATGCAATTCCTTTTTCCTGCTCAAACTGCTTGGCAGCTAATTCTTCCGGAGTGGGAGGTTGAATTGTTTGTTGATCTTGTTGAGAAAATTCTTGGTACAATTTTTCTATTTCCTCTTGGCTTAATTCAGATTGACCAACTAAAGATTCTCCAAAATCCCCTTCAAGAGGTTCCTGATCACTATCCTGTTCTTCCTGCTTATCCTGTTTTTTTGCAGGTGTGGCATCCATACCTTTATGTATCCATATTTCCTTATCGGGATCCCAAACCTCTCCCCAGGCATGTTTATCCATTCCTTTAGCCTCAACAATTGCAAAATCAAAACGAGGATCTTTACTCCCTACATAAGACCCTGTTGCAATACGGGAAGCAATCCTTATCCTTTTACACAGTTCATCCCGAAAAATATTTGCCCAGTAACAGTGGGCAATCCCTGTCTCGGTCATTTTAGTCCAGAGTTCCTGTGGGAATACAGATAAATACAGGGAATCAATTTGACCTATTTCTGCAGCATCTTCCGGGTAACGAAACTTTTTACGGACATAGAGAGCAATTTCTCGTGCTTTTTGAACATCATTCATCCAATTTTGAGAAGATAATTCATCAAGGAACTCCTGTGTCTGTGGATCAACAGCTCCTCCCACAGGGATAAGATCACGATCACTAGGGGAAACATTGAGTTGATTAGATTGTGTTTCAGTCAGAACAAAATCGAATGAAAATTTTCCTGATGCTGCTTGTCTTTGTGTTCTGGGGTCAAGATAAACAATACCAAGATCATCTCTCATAAAGTGGAGTGAGTTAGCTGGCTGGAGCGTAGAAACTAATGGCAGAGTTCCATAAGGAAGTTTAACAAGAACTTCCTGTCCTGGTTGTATAACCCCTTCATACGTCCTTTTGGTTTTCCACACCGATTCATCTTCAGGAGCCTCATCAATATCCCACGATTGTTTCATGCCTGATTCCTTAACAATTTGCCTTGTGCTTGGATCGTAGCGACATACCTGTTCTCTATAGTAGCCCCCGTAAAAAGGAGTAACTCTAACAGCAATATCTGCCTCCTGAATAGGTTCTTTATCGTCGTTGATATCTTGAGTTTGAAATGGTCGATATTCAAACTTTTGAGATTGACCTGTTTGTCTATCAGTAGCAGCGAGTTCATCAATAAGAGGTTTCAAATGAGTTGCAAAATTTTGCCCGTCAAATCGAAAGTGACGACCACAGGCGATATAATCAACTAAACTTTGACCTCGGGACTTTGGGATTTTCTTGACCGCTTGAGTTACTGCATCTGAAAGGTGGTCTGGATATCTACCTGTTAGTACGTATGTATCAAGCGCCCATTGAAATTCTTGAACAAGCGTTTGATTTTGAGAATTAATGGGTTGATCACGAAGGATATCAGGGTTACTTTCTTTCAATCTTGCTAATCCTTGCCATCTAAGGATTGGCTCACTGGCTTCGGGATAATCACGAATTGTTTGTAACAAGATACTTGCATCTTTTCGAATTGCTTGGGTGAGTCCCAAATGACCAGCCACCTGTCGCAAAGTTGCTATGCGCGCCTGGTCTTCGTTTTGAAATAAAGTCGTATTAACGCGCAGTTTTTGGTGACCTTCTGACCAAGCCATTCTCGCGCCTGTTTTTCTGGATAACACTACTACATCGCCATATACTTTTCTTCCTTCTTCGTGAGGAATTAAAGCACTTTCAACTGATGTGATCCCGACAGACTGTCTTTCATCCATAATTGTCAAAATTTTTTGTGTACAGTATATAAACAGTATATAATATGTTATGAATAAAAAAATGGTAGTGGCGGCGACGGGTCTTGATGGACTCGTGGGATCACGAGTGAGAGAACTACTTGAGGATAAAATACAGTTCATACCTCTACCCAAAGAAATCATTGATATAACGAAAAAAGATTCGGTAAAACAGGCTTTACAGTCAATTGACTTTGATATATTTCTGCATCTTGCAGCGTATACCAATGTAGACCTTGCGGAAAAAGAAAAAAGTCTAGCGTGGAGCGTTAATGTTGCGGGAACAAAAAATGTATTTGAAGTAGTTTCATCGCGTGAAAAAAAAATGATATACATCTCCACAGACTTCGTGTTTGATGGAGAAAACGCGCCATTTACCGAAGATTCTCCTCCCCGTCCCATCTCGCACTATGGCATGACGAAATATGAAGGAGAGAAAATCGTCAAAGATCATGCAATGATTGTCCGTTTCAGCTACCCTTATCGAGCATACTATGAGCCAAAAAAAGATATTGTGCGATCAATTCTTGCTGCTTTGAAAGACAAAAAACACATACAGGGAGTCGTTGATCAAATAATCACGTTTACCTTCATTGACGATATTGCGCATGCACTACACTATCTTTTTCTCAACTATGCGCCTGAAATCTATCATGTTGTCGGAAAAGATAGTTTATCAGCCTATGATGCAATTATGACTATAGCTAAAGTTTTTGAGCTTGATACTTCTCTCGTCTCAAAAACGACATATGATGAGTTTTATAAAGGTAAAGCAAAACGTCCCAAAAAAGGAATTGTGAAATCAAAGAAAAATGTTTTTTACCCGATGAAAAGTTTAAAGGAAGGTTTAATGGAGATTAAAAAACAAAATTGTCTTTTAAAGTAAATTAGTATATGATACACCCATTATGACGATAACATTCATAGGGCATGGTTATGTGGGGCTGGTATCGGCATGTGTGTTTGCGTCCCTTGGCAATACCGTCTATGTCATCGGAAGAAATGAGGAGAAAATAAAAAAACTTCAACAAGGTAATCCGATCATTTTCGAGCCAGGTCTTGCGGAACTGCTGAAAAAAAATATTGAAGCGAAGAGAATTTTTTTCACGACTTCATATACGCATGCTACTCCCACATCACAAATAGTATTTATCGCAGTGGGAACTCCCGCAAAAACCGATGGTGAAGCTGACTTGACTGCCGTCAATAAAACAGCACAACACATTGCCCGCCATTTGGGTAAACAGTATACAGTTATCTCCTGCAAAAGCACTGTTCCTATCGGCACGAATAGAAAGATATATGAACTTGTCAAAAAAAACGCTCCTTCATATGCAAAATTTGATGTTGCCTCATGCCCGGAATTTTTAAGAGAGGGATCAGCTCTTGAAGATAGTTTTAATCCTGATCGAATTGTGATTGGATCTTCATCAAAAAAAGCTCTATCTTTCCTACTTGACCTTCACAAGCCCATTGAGGGAAAACGAGTCATGGTAAACCTCGAATCGGCAGAGATCATCAAATATGCATCAAACTCCATTTTGGCTACGAAAATTTCCTTTGCCAATCTTATATCTTTTTTATGTGAAAAAACAGGAGCCGATGTAGTTGAAGTGTTGGACGGCGTTGGCCTTGACAATCGCATTGGGCGGATGTTTTTGAGTCCCGGCATTGGATACGGCGGCAGTTGTTTCCCGAAAGATTTGAGAAGCCTCATCCAAACAGGCGAATCACTGGATATCGATATGTCGCTTTTGAGAGAAGTTGAAGAGATAAACAAACAAGCAAAAGAACGCATGCTTTCAAAAATCATCAAAAATTGCCCCGGAAAAATCGTCACGATCTGGGGTCTCGCCTTTAAACCAAATACCGACGATGTGCGAGAGGCTCCCTCGCTTTTTATCATCACAGAACTGCTCCAACGTGGTTTTGAAGTAAAAGTGTATGATCCTGAAGCAATGGACAATATAAAAAAAATTTTTGGTGACAAACTCATGTACTATAAGAATCCCTATGAGGCGGTGAAAAATACACATTTACTTGCTATTTTGACTGAATGGAATGAATTTAAACAAATAGATTTGCAAAAAGTGAAAAAGACAATGAAGAAGTCAATTGTGGTTGACGGAAGAAATCTCTATGATCCCAAAAATATGGTACAATGTGATTTTACTTATATTCCTACGGGAAGAACGCCGTATCAAGATATATAAATTTTTACACATTTCAAAAGACCATGAAAAAACAAAAAAAAGCATTGATAACGGGTATCACAGGATTTGCAGGAAGTCATCTTGCCGAGTTTTTACTTGACAAAGGACTTGTCATACATGGAATGGTGAGGTGGAGATCTGAAAGAAGCAACATCCAGTCAATTAAAAAGAAATTGTTTCTCCATGAGGCAGATTTGCTTGATGCACACTCGCTGTATACGGTCATAGAAACGATAAAACCTGATTACATTTTCCATTTAGCTGCCCAGTCTTTTGTCAAATCTTCGTGGGCATCTCCCGCACACACCATTGAAGTAAACATGGTAGGATCGACAAACCTTTTTGAGGCAGTGCGGCGCTGTCATTTTCCCACAGTCATTCAGATTGCGTGCTCCTCTGAAGAATACGGTAAAGTGTATCCAGAGGAAACACCCATAAAAGAGACTAATGCTCTTCGACCGCTTTCCCCCTATGGAGTGTCAAAACTAGGTATGGATTATCTGGGTTATCAGTATTACGAAAGCTACGGCCTGAAAATTATACGGACACGAGGTTTTAATCACACAGGCCCACGCAGGGGCGAGGTATTTGCCGAAAGCACTTTTGCCAAACAAATAGCAGAAATTGAAAAAGGGAAAAGAGAACCAATAGTTTCCGTCGGTAATTTGGATGCAGAGCGCGATTATACAGACGTTCGAGACATGGTGCGGGCTTATTATCTAGCAGCACAAAAATGCACCCCTGGAGAGGTATACAATATCTGCACCGGTAAAACGTGGAAGATCAAAAAAGTGCTTGACTTCCTTCTTTCGCAATCAAAAGTGAAAATAACGATGCAAAAAGACCCCAATCGCATGAGACCATCTGATGTCCTGCTTCTGTCGGGAGATAATAGTAAATTTGTGAAAGCGACAGGATGGAAACCGCAGATTTCTTTTGAGCAGACACTCACTGATCTTCTGAATTATTGGAGAGAAAAGGTGTAAAGGTATGAAAAGAGTCTTAATCACCGGAGGAGCAGGTTTTGTAGGCTCCCACCTGGTTGATGCTTTTCTTGGAAAAAAGTATTGCGTGTGGGTTATTGACAATCTTATCACCGGCTCTTTGAGAAATATTGCGGAAGCACGAAAGAACAAGCATTTTCATTTTGTGCAGGATGACCTTATCACCATGGATCTTGAGGGGAAACTCGAAGCTCGGCGATTTGATCTAGTGTACCACCTCGCTTCTCCTGCCTCCCCGAAACAATATTTTACCTATCCTCTTGAAACCCTTTTGGTAAACTCCTATGGTACGCACCGACTCATGGAGTATTTTAAGAATACAAAAAGCGGCCATTTTATCTATGCCTCTACATCAGAAGTATATGGGGACCCATTAGTCCATCCCCAAGTTGAACAGTACTGGGGAAACGTCAATCCTGTTGGGGAACGTGCATGTTATGACGAAGGAAAAAGATGCGGAGAAACTTTCTGTACGATCTATAGTAAAAAATATGACCAACATATTACAATCGTTCGAATCTTTAACACATACGGACCCCGTATGGAAAAAGATGATGGGAGAGTTATTTCCAACTTCATCACACAAGCACTCAAGAGCGGTGAAATAACGATCTACGGAGATGGTCATCAAACTCGTTCATTTTGTTTTGTATCAGATCTTGTGGAGGGATTATATCGTGCAGGAAACATAGATGAGAACGGGGTGATCATGAATTTAGGAAACCCAACAGAAAAGAAGATTATCGATATTGCGCTGCTTATCAAGAAATTAACCCATTCACATTCAGCTATCGTATACAAAGAAAAACGCACTGACGATCCTCAAAAAAGGAAACCAGACATCACCAGAGCACAACGTCTTCTTTTCTGGTCTCCTCACGTTGACCTTGAAACGGGACTGACATTAACTATCACCTATTTTAAATCGCTCATCTCATGAAAAAAGTTGTTGTTATTCTTCCTACGTACAATGAAAAGGAAAATATCAAAACACTCATTCCTGCAATTTTTGACGCTGCTACTTCCTCCCCTAATTGGCATATCTCAATCATTGTCGTTGACGATAAATCACCGGATGAAACGGGTAAGGAGGTGCGCAAACTCCAAGCTCGCTACGCTGATTTACATATCATCTACGGAAAAAAAGAAGGACTAGGAAATGCATACTTAAGAGGCTTCTCATATGCTTTGGAAGCACAAAATCCATCGGTCGTTTTTGAAATGGATGCTGATTGGTCCCATAATCCCTCCCAAATTCCGGGCTTTCTGAAAAAAATAGAAGAAGGAGTAGATTTTGTCATCGGATCACGGTATATGAAAGGAGGATCAATTCCTAAAAACTGGGGTTTACATCGAAAACTCTTTTCGATTATAGGGAACCTGATCATTCGTTTTGGATTTATGGTGAGAAATATTCGCGACTGGACATCAGGATATAGAGCCATCAGAACGTGGTATATAAAGGAAATCCTAGGAGAAATGGAAAATTATAATGGGTATGTCTTTCAAGTCGCTCTCCTTGATCGTGCACATAAAAGAGGTCTTCGCATTGCAGAAATTCCGATACATTTTAAAGATAGGAAAAAAGGAGTATCAAAGATAAAATCGATGCAATACATCATAACCACTTTGTGGTATGTTTTCTTGCACTCATCTTTCATCAAATTCGTTATCGTAGGAACCATCGGATTCCTCATCGATTTTACTCTCTCTTTTTTATTCATAGAAAAAATAAAACTGTCTATTTGGATAAGCACAGTGATAAGCTCTGAAGTTGCAATTATATCAAACTTTTTCTGTAATAATTTTTGGAGTTTCTCCCATAAAAAAGTTACGCATGCATTCTTATCCTATATCAAGAAATTTTCTCATTTTAACCTTGTTGCGGTTGGATCAATTATCATCCAAGCAATACTTCTTCATTTTGCAACCGTCATTTTTCCCGCATATTTGTGGTATATTTATAAAACGATCATTATTATTGCTATTATCATACCGTATTCGTATTATATGTATAATTACGTCATTTGGAAAAAAAAGTCACGAACATGAAAACCGTCTCATACACTCAAAAAGTGCTTAATGTGTGGGCAGTAATTTTGATTTTATGGAGTATATATCGTGCAAAATTAGCCCTACCTGAATGGTTTGATGAGTTTATAGCAAAACCACTTATATTTATTCTTCCCGTCTATCTTTTTATAAGAAAAGTTGAAAAAGGCAACTTTTTTTCAAAAATCGCTTTAAGAAAGGAAAACAGCATACGGGAGTTCTACTACGCCATCTTTATCGGTATCTCTCTGTTATTTGTAGTGATTGTGGCAAAACTAGCACAACAAGAAGAACTTGCTGTCAATACAAAAACTATCTTATATGCTTTTGCGCAATTTCCTTTTGTATTTGCTACTGCTTTTTCAGAAGAAATCCTCGCGCGAGGTTTCATTCTCAAAAGACTTTACGGCGAATCCCACAATATTATAACCTCGACTTTTGTAGCAAGCATATTATTTTTGATCATTCAGATCCCTATTCTCTTCACCAATCTCAATCTCACGGGAAATCTTATCGTTCTTTTTATCATCACCGATCTTATATTGAGTTTTGCAAACTCATTTATTTTCCTTTACCGGCGAAGTCTCATCGTTCCTATCTTCGTACATGCTTTTTATAATCTCATACTTCTTCTTGCCCTATAAATTCTCATAAATCCAGAAAATTTCCTCGCCATCTGCGTATATTTTTTTAATTTTGTCCATATCAATGTCTTTTCTATCCTCAAAATGTTCTGGATACCCGATATATGAAATACCCTTCTTGGTAAGGTCAAGATTGAAGTTGAAGTTAAATTTGTCAAAACTTTCAACCTGCCCAAACCCATACTCATCAGGGGGAGAAAGCCGCGCCTGTTTCTGGTATTGTGTCGGATCATATCTTAAATAAAATAATAACTCTATATACGGCTGACCGTGACGAGAAGTGATAATGAATTCGTCAAAATTGGTATAATTTTCCTTAACATAATTTGCAAGTTCTTTATATCCACACTGCCATGATCTTTTTACGAGGGCGCGTTTGTAATAATGAAAAAAATAATAATCCCACGTTTGCGCAATAAAAATCAAGAAAACACTAGCAACTACCATGAAAAAAACTCTCCTGTGTCCCACATTTCTTGCCAGATGAATAAACCCATATGAAGCAACAAGAAGGATGGGAACGACTAAGAAAAATGAGCGGGTTAACGAGTACTCCTGCCAAGCCAAAGAAGCGGGAAGCGGCGAAACAAAAAGTAGGAGAATTATGAGAAAACGGTATTTTTCTTTCCTTTTAAACAGATAATATAACCCAATGAGGAAAAAAATATACTCCACGAGACTTATCGGTGAAATACCCGGGTATCCAAAACGAGGATTTGCATCCCCACTTATAAAGAGAAATTGTGGAGAAAAATAGGTAAAATATTGTTTTGAAAGATCGAAAAAACCCTGCGTGAGTTTATTGTGAAATATCTGGATGTTATGCTCGTTTCTTAGTTCATAGATTTTGAGATTAAAACCAGTATCTCGAAAAAAAATAAGATTTTGTACTCTTGTTGGCGGACTTTGAAATTCTGAATAAAGGAAAAAAATAATTGGAAGAAAGAGGACAACAAAAAAAAGCATGCGGCTACCCTGCACTTCCTTCCTTTTTTTGAGAAGAATATATAGTACATATATCAAAAAGAAGAAGGAGAATATCTTTGTGCTATGGTAGGTAAAAAGACCCACACCCTGCATCAGAGAAAAGCAAAAAAAATCAAAAAAAGAAAACGACGCGAGAAATCTTATGAGAAAAATGACAGTAATGCTCAAAATGAATACTACGAGGATCGCCTCATGAGCATGACGAGCAGTAATTTGAAGCCATGGAGAAACACTGGCGGCAAAAGCAGCAACCAATGCAATTTTTTTGTCCTTGAAAAACTGATGGGCTAATAGAAATATAACAATCGGGAACAATACTCCAAAAATATTTGCAAGCATTCTCGCTGACATGGCGCTTAAACCAAACAGCCCAATAAAGGGAACTGAAAGATATGAGTAGAGGGGTAGTTTATAATCACCAAATGACTTCAGACGCAGAGGCAAAAAAATACCATATTCATCTTTTCCAGTTTTGAGCAGTGAGTATGCATTATACCCAAAAGCAGCCTCATCCGCATTAACACATGCAGGTACTTCTGATGCTTTGAATATATGGAGAAATAGTGCAATCCCAACAAATAGTAAGAGATACAAAAAAACACCTTTTTTCATGACGTATGGGTAAAAATTCGCAAAACTTCTCGATCGGAAAACATGTTGTTATCAACACCGCTACGCCTTTTTTGCCAAACACTGGGAATATAAAAAAGAGCTTTCCATAAACCCAAAAAAAACTCCCACTCTTTTTTGGAGGCGCAATATACCATATGGAAGGGAAGAAAAAAAAGATGAGAGAGAAATAGATCGCCATCTGCGATATTCTTCCACATGAAAATCAGTTGGTTTCGAAAAGCAATCGTTTTTACCCGTCTTTTATCAAAATATTTGCCAATCGTAGACTCATGATGGTGTTCAACCAGTATGCCGGGATCAAACAGTACCCGCCACCCTCTTTTGTAGGCGCGATATGATAGGTCAATATCTTCCCAATAGAAGGGCGCATAGAGCGTGTCAAAACCATCAAGCTCATCAAAATACTGCTTCCTTACAATACTTGCTCCTCCTTCTGCCCACCCATTTATATCAGGGCGCGTATCTTTTACCTTACGGTGAAATAAAAAACCGCGCCTGAAAAAAATAGTATTTTTCCCCACCAGTTCGCCATTTTTTTCCTTTTGCATGAAACTCACCGCAAAAAGCCGCTTATCTTTTTGCAGAGAAACAACAGCTTTTTCAAAATGCGCATCCAAAAGCTTCACGTCTGAATTGAGAAGGAAAATATATTCACCCTGCGCTTTTTTAACTCCTTTGTTTACCGTACCTGCAAATCCGAGATTCACGTCGTTTTTGAGGTAGATGATAGATGGATAGCGCTCGTGGATAATCTTTTCAAGTTTAGGATCATACGCATCATCAATGATGATGACCTCGTGTTTTTGCAGAAAAGGATAATTATGTGCCAGATTCTTTAAAAAAAGCTCCCTATTTTTATATACCGGTATCACGACTGAAAGCTCCATAGTAATTTTCAGATCAAATGAAAATGGGTAATAACTCTTTTTTTGAAATCTTCATAAGAAAAATGCTCGCTTATAAATAGTTGTGCCTGATTGGCTATTTCCGTCAGAGTGTTTCTTATATTGTATGTATCGATCGTTTTTTGAACAAGTTCATCCATCATGTTGTATACAAACCCATTTTTGCCATTTTTGATCAATGTAGCAAGCTCGCCTTTTTTGGGACAAAAAATAATACACCCTGATGCCATTGCCTCAAGAGGAGAAATACCCAGATGCTCTACGAGCTCCGGACTATGCTTCTCATTTATATCATACCCTGCCGCATGCCAAAAAAACAACGCCTTGCGGTAATACTCAATCACAGTAGTTTGTGAAGCATTGGGAAGAAAGATGATATTATCATTGTCGCGAGCAAGAAGTACCAGCTCATCAAAGTACTTTTTATCTTCTTCTTTCAACCCGCCAATGAGATAGAGTTTAAAATCTTTGAACATATTATTTTCCCGTTGTAATTTATTGAACGCTTTTATCAGAATATCTTGTCTTTTCGTATGAAGATGTCTGAAAAATCTACCAACTGAAAGAATTATGTTTTGTTTATTGGTTCCTGTGTGGTTTTTATGAAAATATCTAAAATCTATATAGGGATATATGACGCTGCTTTCTTTTCCCGTCCATTTATCTACAAACGACTTGGTGAAATGTGAATTACATATAAAATCGAAGTTGCTCCATTTCATATGATTGATCCATGTTGCTTTATATAATTCTTTTTTCGGATACATGCAAAAAACATGATTGTGCGAAGCGCCTGAAAAGAGATAACTCCCGTCTGTCACATAAAAAAAGTGCTCGTATTTCTTAGTCTCTAAAAACTTACTCACTATGTTACCTTCAAAAAATGAATGAACGATCGACAGATGTGAAAAATCCATATCAAACTGTTTTTTTAAACGATCGCTTATTGAAGCATCATTCCATATCACGTCAACGTGATATCCGCACTGATCAAACACTTTAGCGATTGAAAGAATATGTCGCTCTCCTCCACCAAGCGTATCAAGATACGGATCGTACACGATGATCTTTTTCTTTTTCATATTTTTCATAGAGGAAAATATACGTAATCGTTTTTGAGAAAGCCTGATAGATTGATTCAATGATACCAAAAGCTCCATCTAAAAATCCTTTATGCACGACAAGACGCTTATACAACTCACCACCAAATTTCCGCAAAAAAGTAACAGTTGATACTTTTTTCCCTGCCTCAAAAAGGAGATCTGACTCAATATCTTCAAAAGTCACCGTCTTTTGCACCATGTTTTCAAACGAGGGATGAAAATAATGCACGAGCGGATTTCGCAGTAGCCCACACGTACCCCTTATATGAGGTACCGCGTGAATTCTTGATGGCCAGCTCACGAAATATTTCTTATTAATGAGACGCACTTGATAATCAGGGTACCATCCCCCATGTACAAGCCATTTTTTCTTGCTAAATATATTTTTTCTGGGTACTTTGTAGTGAGAATGAGTCGAAAGATGAAGAAGGCTTTTTATTTCATCTGCAAGAGGTTGAGTGATGCGCTCGTCTGCGTCCAGAATAAACACCCATTCTGTTTGAGCCTTTGCTATCCCAAACCTCCGCGCCGGCTCCACGTATTTTGTATAAGGAAAATCATAAAGGACACATCCCTCCCTCAAAACATACTCTCGCGTTTTGTCTCGGCTGCCCATATCAATAACAACTATCCTATCACTTAACTGACGCGCAGATTGTATACACTCACGTATGTTTTCCTCTTCATTGAACGTATGAATTATAATACTGATATCATGGCTCATATATCTTATTCTATCAAAAAGAAAGTTTTTATTTTTCTTTTTATCATCAATCTTATTCTTCTTATGCTCTATTCATATGTACTGGTTGATCCCAATATCACCCTCATCAACCACCCACTGTGGACGACTTTTCGAAATAGTATGGTATATATCGGTTATTATAAACGTCCCTTATCTACTTTTTTCTTCGTAATGTTGATCATTTCTTTGGGAGCTTGGAATATATATGCCCACAGATTGTC
>Ga0209541_10001664_pt1 | contig 43594 bp, 47 predicted proteins | sample RifCSPlowO2_01_FD_184027 | JGI IMG/M metagenome (GOLD analysis project Ga0209541, IMG submission 184027) | Groundwater microbial communities from Rifle, Colorado - Rifle CSP2_plank lowO2_0.1 (SPAdes) (version 2) | ecosystem: Environmental > Aquatic > Deep subsurface > Groundwater | place...
GCCCTTGTAGTCGTACCGTACGGGAAGGGCCATGTCTGTATGCGGATTCCACTGGTCTCCGTTAATCCCGTTGAGTATCCCGACAATTCCGTCTCGCCTTCTGCCAAAAACTTCTTTAAACCACGCCCCGTGAGTGCCAGAACGAATTTCTTTAGCATAGGTCGGTGAAACGGTCGTGACGCAGTCTGCGTATTCCATTCCTTCACGTAAGAGTTTCACCGATTGTCCGCTAAATTCGTGAAAGCGTGTCTCTGCCACCCCAAGTAAACGGGCAAGGGAAAGGGAAGCGTTGCCTTGATATAGAAAATTATGGATCGTGAAAATGGTCCTCGTGCGAACAGATTCTATGGTTTTGGAACTTCTACCGACCTTACGCCGCTCCCCCAAAAGCAAGGGGACAAGTGCCGTATGCCAATCGTTGACATGCACAATGTCGTAGGGGCCGCCGAGTTTTTCATTGGAAAAAAGATAAAATTCGGCGACTGCTTTACAGAAAAACGCAAACCGCATTACACTCTCCGGGGCATCATAGTCATACAAGAGCGGATGGCGAAAAAGGTATACCGGAATATTGGTTCCGGGCAATATGGTTTGAAAAACAAACACGAGTTCTCGTTTACCGTCAAAATCTACTGCAAGTTGGCCTATGCAGTGTACGACTTTCGTTTGAATTTTTGCATAATGGGGCATTGCTATAGCAACCTCCACCCTTTTTTTCTGGAGAGCAACCGGCAGGGAATAACTTACGTCCCCAAGCCCTCCCCGTTTAAAGAGCGTTGCGACTTCACTCGTGACAAATAACACGCGCATAGTTTTTACAAGTTTTTACAAGTTTTTACCCACCAATATTTTCTGGTAAACCGCTTCATAACCGTCAACCATTTTCTCGACAGCAAAGTGCTCTTCTACATGTCGTCGACAGGCGGCCCGGTCGATTTCCCCAATTCGTTTGACTGCCTCAACAAGTCCTTCAATTCCCTGCTTTTTTATAACCCAACTTCCCTTCCCAGACCGATTTTCATTATCAGGATCTATGATAAAGCCCGTTATCCCATCTTTGACTACTTCCGCAACACTCCCGCGATTGTACGCAATGACCGGCGTCCCACAAGCCATAGCCTCTATCATAACCAAACCAAACGGCTCCTCCCATTTGATGGGAAAAAGGAGGCCTTTTGCACGCCCTAACAATTCTGCCCTACGACGAGTGGTAACCATACCTATTTTTTCGATATTCGGATCATCAAGAAAAGGTGCTACCGATGTACGATAGTACGGCGAGGCTTCTTGAGGCCCAGGAAACTGCGATCCGATACCCAAACGTTCATTGGTAATAACACAAGCTTTCATGGCATCGTCCACTCCCTTTTGGGGCACCAGGCGACCCAACCATATAAATCCACTCCCTCCTTTGCCAACTGGAAATAAACTCGTATCGATTCCGTGATAGACCATACCGATCATATGGTAGCCCTCGTATGCCTGCTGTTGTGAGCGGCTTATGGCGACATATCGATGTTTTTTGAAATTATCGTAGAGCGCATATGCAAGGGTATCGCGCTCTGGTACAGAATCATGGAGGGTATATACCGTGGGAATTGGACGAAAAAAATCGTCAAAATAATGGGCGAGATCTTTTTGGTATATGTGAACAAGATCATACGTACCGGATTTGGCTTCATGGATAGCGCGAACGAGAAGATCGATCTCATAATCCCGCCGTATTGCATCTATCATCCGTGCTGCCGGAAGGTCGACAATCTCTCCCTTCCCCATCACGCGGTCAAGGAGGGCTAAGAGGGCTTTGTTTCCAGGCAGTATTGTGGCCCGGGTCGGTACATCCGGGGTCGTTGCAAACGTTACGGTGTGCCCTTTTGCCACAAGGCCGTCGACGAGAGCAATCGATAAATCTCGCGGAGCAAAAATCATATGCCCGAAGCGGGGTGACATGTAGGCGTTCGGGCAAAGGAAAAGAATCTTCATGGGCAGTTTAGAGGCTATCCCTCAATAAGCGGGATAAGCCGGTTTATTATGATGGTTTCAAGGCTATATTGTGTCCGAACGAGGCGGTTGAGACCAATGCCTGGAACAGTTTCCAGGTATTCATGAGCCTGTGTAGCTAGCTGTTGGGGGGTATGGGTCGTCGGTACGTACGTGAGCTGGTTACCGCCAATTTCATGAAATACCGCCAAATCCGATACCCAAATCGGCGTCTTGGTGAGTCCTGCCTCCAAAATGGGCAAACCAAAATTTTCTTGTTTAGAGAAGTAAAACACAAGATCAGCTATATCGTAGAGATCATGTAACTCTTGGTCTGTAAGGGCTCGCTTCACATGCTCTGCCAGAAAAAAAACATGATTACCCAGCGAGAGATCAGTCACTTTTTTCTTAAGTGTTTGAAAATATCCAGCCGTATCTCTGTGTTCCGATGGCTGGCCGCTTATGATATAGCGCAGATTGGGATAATCACGTACGAGCTCACTAACCACGTCCAGACAGTAGTCTAAATTTTTTCTTTCCAAAATATTCACCGGCGTCAGGATAATCGGAAATGCCTCGAGTATGCGCTCTTTTTGCACAATATCCCAGATCGCATCATCTATCTCAAGAAATCGTTTGATATGGAGCCCATCAGGGATCACGAGAAGTTTGACACGCGCAATCTGCATAATTTGCGTTAGCAACTTCTTGAATGTCTCTGAAATAACGACGTAGTTTGCTTGCAACATGGGAGTAATCAATAATTCTCGTATTTTGGTATCTAAAGTAATCCCTGGTTTGGGATCTACTACCCTCCCATTATCAATAAATGTCTGATCGTGAACCCAAATGATTATTTTTTTCTCCGGGTGCTTTTGTGAATACGATTTAAAGGCTGCAACAAAGGGCATATTGTGAATGAGAGTCATCATGTTATGAACAATAATGACATCGCGGTCTTTGAGGTTTTGCTCAAGCGTAGATTCAATTTGACCAGCAAGACGTGAGAAAGCGTCGTTGATTTGGCCGCCTGAAATAATGTGATCCTGGAGGCTTGGATCGAATCGGCGTAATGCGGCAAATTCAGGGATTTCTTTGAAGGCTATTTTAGGATCAGATTCAGCACCGGATCCGGCAAATACAGCAACTTCGTATCCCTTATCAGCTAAAATTAATGCGTGCTCGCGAATCAACCGCTCTACTCCACCCATTTTTGGCGGATATGCATAGTGTATGAGCGCAATTTTTTTCATCGAATAATTACCTCGTTATAGAGTTTTTCGTAGTCATCTGCCATTCTGGATTTACTGAATCGAGTTACTGCATCTTTTCGACACTCTTCAGAACTAATTTGAGATAGTTTGGATAGTTTGTTTATAAATCCATCTACTCCCTCACTTACTTCTACTACAAACCCATTCTTAGTATCTATAACTATTTCAGATACACTCCCACGATTGAATGCAACCACCGGAGTTCCACAAGCCATAGCCTCTGCCATGACTAAACCGAACGGTTCTTCCCAGTTTATGGGGAAAAGAAATGCTTTGGCGCCCTGAAATAATTCGCGCATCTGTTCTCGTGTGAGCAATTGCTCGCTTGAAACGTCACCGACAAATTCGATTTTGTCAGACAAATGAGGTTTGATTAACGTTTCAAAAAATGCCGAATCTTCAACATTTCCGACAATTTTAAGCCTATCACCGGTTTTTTGAGCTATTTTGATAGCGTTTACAACACCTTTTGGGTCGAGAAAATTACCCTTCTCGTTTTTTGCCTTACTCATGCGACCTACGAACAACAAATAATCCCTTACGGCATTTCCCGGTATAAAGAACTCAGTATCAATACCATTGTGAATAACCGGTATGTCGAGGCCGGAGAGTTTTTTAGCTGATTCTGAAATCGCTACAAGGTGTGCCTCGAGAAATAGCTTCAGTGTGTCTGCCATTTCAGGTGTCATTTGAGCGTGAATTGTGGTTACAAGCGGTGTTTTAAATGAGGCTAAAAGTGCAAGAAATTCAGGATACATGTGGTTATGGATGATATCGAAATCATCTGTCACCATTTTTATCATCTTCGTTAAATACGCGCTATGTTGGTAGAAAGGGTTCTCTGCCGCAGGTAGGAAATTTAACGCTTTTGGTATGACTCCAACAACCTCTGCTCCCGGAACTACCGAATCGGCTGTTCCAAAAATCGTGATCTTGTGTCCTCGTTTGATAAGTTCCGAGACAAGATCAAAAATCACCCTCGGCCGGCTGGCAGTCACGTCAGGAGTAATTGCTCGTTTAAGGGGAGCCAGAATTGCAATACGCATGTGTTTTCATGGTAATTCATCCCAATGAGCTTGACAAGGCAGAGAGAGAGGGATAAACTATGGGCCATATGCCAAATGCAGACAGCAGACCAGGTTTTATACAACCAATTCAGCCTCAAGACCAATGGACGGCAAAACTATATGAAAAATATGGGTTTATCACACCTCCATCACTTGAGGAACTCGAACTTAAAGTAACACAAATGCTTGAAGATCCCCTTGAAGCACTCTCTGCTGCCGAAATGATGCTCGGACGAAGAGTTGATGCACAAGATAAAGAGGTTACTCCAATTTTATTTAACCTTGGCCTTTCCGGCGCAGAAAAATTCGGTTTATTGTTAATACAGAAAACCCTTGAGGCAAATCCTACCGGTCAAACAGCAAAGTTTAAACTTCGTAAATAACCAAAAGCCTTACTTCCATTGCATCTCTTCCCGCACTTTTTCAGCGAGGAATATCTTCATGAGGCTCTGGTAGGGCACATCACGCTTGTTGGCAAGCGATTTCACCTGCGCAAGAAGCCATGCCGGCAGCCGTAAAGAAATCGTGTCAGTTGATGGCTTGAGATTAGGAAACACGCTCCAGCGGGCTTTTGACCAGTCAATATAGTCAGTTGAACTGTGCGTTGCCCAAAAATCCCGCTCTTCATCTTCGAACTTAAATATGGGTAAAGTTTTAAATTTTTTTTGCTTTTTCATACATCCTCCTTTCTTTTTTATCCATGAGTCGAGCTGATATAATTCTGACTTTCCTCTTCCTCACGGTAAACACGATAAAGAGCAGCCGCGTTGCTCCTGTCTCACCCATTACCTGGTACCGCATTTCTCCTTTTGAATGAACTGTGTCTTGTAAGAGTAATAACGGCTTGTGGACAAAGATCTCTTCCGCTTCTTTATTGGTTACACCATGTTGCCGTTCATTTTTATCAAAGTTTCCGGTATCCCACTCAAAAACTAATGGTTCCGGCAGAATGTCCATGTGAAAAGTATATGATAGTCATATACAATTTGTCAAGTGGTGTGCGTTCTATTTGCCGTTGTTTGGCTTCGGAGCGGCTTTGACAAGACGGAGATACTCTTTTGTCGTAAATGCGTAGCGGTGGTAGATACGGGCAAATTTCTCAGCAATTTTATCCCATGTAAACTTGGACGCTACTGTTTCATACGCGCGCTCTGTCATTTTCTGCCGTAGTGCATCGTTTTCCAAAAGTAAGTTTACTTTTTCAGCAATTTCTTTAGCATTCCTTGCACGCACGAGAAAGCCGTTATACCCGTCTTTTACAATGCTTGCAACGCCGCCTTTTCGTGTTGCAATCACAGGTGTTCTTCCTGCCATCGCTTCAAGTATCACTAACCCCAATGGTTCATGCCACGTAGATGGCGCAACATACACGTCTGCACGATTGTAGAATGTTTTAAAGTTTACCTGTTCTTTCGGGCTCATGTATCCTAAAATCTTCACGTTTGTAAGTTTATATTGCTTAATAAGATTTTCAAGATTGTTTCGCTCCGGACCATCACCGAGAATAATGACTTCCCCATGGATTAATCGCGCGGCTTTAATGAGAATGTCCACCCCTTTATGCTCTGTAAGACGGCCGGTAAATAGCACTACCTTTTTGCCGGCCAGATTATATTTTTTGTTGAGAAGACTGATATTTTCTTCTTTTCTTTCGTATTCAGACAAATACACACCGCCCGGTATGGTCCGAATTTTTCTCGCCCACTCCGGCCCAAACATTTTGAGAAACCACCTACGGGTAAAATTGCTGTTTGCCGTCACCATAGCGCACACGCGCACCGCATCTTTGATAAGACCAATGAGGCGCTTGTCGCGGTTGAGATAATGGAGATCACTCCCGTGAGTTGTAACGATAAAACGAATTCCATAGAAAATTTTTGCTAAACGGGCAACTGGCGGTAAGAACGCGGTATGAAACGCATGGATAATTTCCGGTTCAAATTCTTTAACCGCAGCAATGGTGGTGTCGATGTAGCTTGTGTAAATTTTGGATAGTTCCACGCCGGTCATTTCTTCATATTTTTTCGCGTTGGGAAGCTCGGGGTTACCGACAAACACGCCCATCTGCGGCGGTTTGACGAGAAATTGTTTGACTCCTTCAAGTTTTCGTTTTTCCGGAGAAACGATTGCAACTTCATGACCATCTTTCACCATTTCTTTTGAAAGAGCCCGCAACCACGCACCACTTCCATTACCCCACAGAGGAAACATGTAGAGGAACATGATTTTCATTGTGCCGAGATTATACTTGACGCCTCATGTGGAATACAAGGAAGAAAAGGATTGTCAGAACAACCCACTTGTTCACTTACCAAAGCTAACCGGAACACATTCACTGTGTCCTCTCAAAAATAATCTCGCCGCTCTTACTCGTAACTGTTGTCCCGACACTAATTTCTACCCGGTTAACAGAGGTATTAGTTAAATCAAATTTATCCACAACATCTCCTTTGTTAACTTCTTGAAGATGAATTGGGGGCGGATTCGGATCTATTTCTAAGCTTATAGAATGTTCATCGTCGGCGAAACTGATTATCCGTTGTTCCACTATTACGTCGTGTATCTTATTTGTTTTAATACCATTCCATGTGGCAAAAAGAGATTCTATACCAAGGCGCGTATATCCTTCTGGATTTCTTAATCTTGCATGTATTGTCATATTCACCTCCCGTTCCTGGCAGGGGATAGCCTGTATAGTAGCACATTTTTCATAAATTCAAAAAGCGCGAGCTGACGCTTCCATCGCCAGGGTTCACGAAACAATCGCCAGGCCCATTCAAACCCTATCAATCTAATAAATAGTGGTGCACGAGGAATATGCCCGGCGATGATATCAAACGAACCGCCTACGGCCATGAGAATGAGCGGAGTTGTTAGCCTGCCTGCCGGCGAGGCAGGTTGTAAGTTATTCGTTGTCAGTTCTTCAATGAAGTATTCTTGTTTCGGTGCGCCAAGGGCTACAAATACAATTTTCGCTTTTCGTATATCTCCGACAGAGCCGGTAAGACCTGGATATTTTTTTTGTAAGCACTCGAGGGCTTCGACTGCTACTCTGCCCTTTCCGCCAATAAGTCCGATTCTATAGCCCCACTTTGCAGCCATTTCTACCACGTCTTCCATAAATTCTACCCCTGCAATTCTTTGAATTCCCAATGTGAGTGCGATTCCAATGCCGTCCGGGAGCGATAGATCGGCCCGATTGAGGATATCAGCAAAACGTTTATTTTTTTGTGCAAAGACCACTTGTTCGGGGTTTGGAGTAACAATAATTAATGGTTTTTTCGCTTTTGATCGTAGATACTTTTCAATATACTCTAAGATTTCATTTTTTTTATTCTTCGTTATCGAAATTCCCAGTATTTTTACCGCATTTAGACTCATAGTTTTCTAAATAAGTTATCAACTTAAGTACCTATGCATACGAAATAGTACGATTGAGCACAAAATATTGTATCTATTTTTTTCATTTGTCTATATCTTCATTTTCTGAATATATAGTTATAGGTCTATATGCTAAGTGGACAAAATTTGAGGTTTTTTAACCAAAGTTTTCATTTTTTATTTTTTATAGGCTATCTTCTACTTATACTTCTCTTGTAGAGCTCAATATTTTCAATGGCAACCCCGGTCCCCCTCACTACACAAAGAAGTGGTTCTTCCGCTACATGAGCAGGGACTCCTGTCATCTGCGTCATAAGTTTGTCAAAATTTCGAAGTAGACTTGTCCCTCCGGCCATAACGATTCCTTTATCAATAATATCGGCAGCAAGCTCCGGAGGAGTATTTTCAAGAACAGCTTTTACCGCTCCTATGATTTGGTGAAGCACCGGGGCAATTGCCTCTGTTGCTTCACGAGCAGTAAGTGTAACCATGCGAGGAAGTCCGGTGATTGCGTCGCGACCGCGAACTTCCATTGATTCAGAATTCTCTACAGGTAATGCATCTCCAATGGTGATTTTAATCGTCTCCGCCATCCGCTCACCGATAATGAGGTTGTATTTTTTCTTGACAAAATTTGCAATCGCCTCATCAATTTTGTTGCCAGCGACCCGTGCACTATGGTGGGCAACAACCCCGCCTAAGGAAATAACCGCTGCCTCAGTACTGCCCCCTCCTATATCGACAATCATGCTCCCGGAAGGTTGCGCGATGGGAATTTTAGCCCCGATTGCTGCTGCCAATGGTTCTTCTATAAGGTAAGCAACACGTGCTCCTGCTGAAAGTGTCGCGTCCAACACTGCTCTGCGTTCAACTTGAGTTACTCCAGTAGGCACACAAATCATGACTTCCGGCCGAAATAGTCGGCTTTTCCCGACCGTGCGGTCAATAAAATATGCAAGGAGTGCTTCAGTAATGCGATAATCTGCAATAACGCCTTCGCGCATTGGGCGCGTTGCCATGATATTTACTGGTGTTCTCCCGAGCATTTCCTTCGCCTCATTTCCTACAGCGACTACCCGATTATCATCAAGTGTGACTGCAACGACCGTGGGTTCATTCAGGACTACCCCTACTCCGGCAAGCCAGACTAAACTATTGGCAGTACCTAAATCTATTCCGAGTCTCTTTGTCATTCCAAACATAGTGGTATTCTACCACACCACGGCGTATATCAATCCTATTGATATATCGGGGCTCAAGCCGCTATAATAATGTCAGTATGGTTGCGAAAATAAGATCTATTTTAATATCTTTTATTACATTATGTATCATTTTTGGAGTGGCTGCCGCGGTCATTGCATACGGTCGCGGATACCGCTTTAGCTTTTCACAAAAATCACTCCAAACCACAGGACTCTTAACCGTTACTTCAGAACCATCCGGTGCTCAGATTTTTATAAATAGTAAACTTAAGACTGCAACAAATGCTACTGTTTCACTCGAACCAGAGTGGTATACGATAACAGTCAGTAAAGAGGGTTTTCAAGCGTGGGAGAAAAAAATACGTGTTCAAGGTGAAGTGGTAGTACGAGCAGATGCTCTACTTCTTCCGACGAATCCGTCGCTTACAGCAATCACAGCGAGCGGAGTAACAAGCCCATCATTATCTCCTGATGGCAGTAAACTCATCTATGTCATACCGAATCAAAAAGAATCAACTACAACGCTTCCCACTACTCGACCGGGCATATGGGTTCTTGATCTTGTAGACAAACCATTGGGACTCAACCGGGACGCCCGTCAAATTGCACGGGGCAATTTTCCAAATATGACGCTTACCTGGTCACCAGACAGCAAACAGATCCTTGCTGACAACTATCTCCTTGATTCTGAAAATCTGAACGAATCACTTATCCCTGTAAGCAATATTAAACTCGTTCAAAATGAATGGAATGATATCAAAATGCTTAGAGAAAAGGAAAAGCTTGCAACTCTCCCCTCCGATCTTGTTGCTATTGCAACCTCTTCGGTGAAGTTAGTAGAATTTTCTCCTGATGAATCAAAGTTCTATTACGAAGCAACACGATCTGCAACGATTCCGACAATTATCAATCCTCCACTCATCGGTGCAAACTCTACCGATGAAATTCGTGCTATCAAACCGGGAAATGTGTACGTGTATGACATCAAAGAAGACAGAAATTATGCACTCGGAACCTCTCAATCAATTCTTCCCATGCAGTGGTTACCAACATCCCGACACTTTATTCTGGTTACCAAAGACAAAATAGAAATCATGGATTTTGACGGAACCAATCGACGGACCGCATATGCAGGACCTTTCTGGGATGCTTTCGCCGTTCCGTGGACGTCAGGCGGGAAACTCATCATTCTCACAAACCTCAATCCATCAGCTTCAGAAGTCAACAATCTCTACGCCGTCAATTTACGATAGTGCCCCCAGGAGGAATCGAACTTCCATCTTTCCCTTAGGACGGGACTGCTCTATCCGTTGAGCTATGGGGGCTCCTGGTCGGGGTAGCCAGACTCGAACTGGCGACCTCTTCGTCCCGAACGAAGCGCACTACCAACTGTGCCATACCCCGAAACGTTCTCATTGTAACAAATATATGCTTTTTTTGCCCTCACCTGCTACATTCCTTCTTTTGTAACGCCATTTCAGAGTGATCTTCGAATGTTGTTAGCCACACAAAAAAGCATAAATCGGGCGTAGCAATCATCACAAAAATACGGTATAATCCGTCATATGGCAATTCGTTTTAGCTCTCCCAACGCAATTCCCATTGAACCACCCGTTGATCTTATTCTCGCCTCACAATCCATTGGCAGGCGCGCTTTACTGGAAAAACTGGGCGTTCGCTTCCGAATCATTGCAACACACATAAACGAAGATAACATTCAAGGAGGCGACCCTATCGGGACCCTTCGTAAACGGGCCGCAGCTAAAGCAGATGAAATCGCTGGCCACCCGGGTGTCTACGGCGTGTCTGAAACAGCCAAAACGCTCGTTATTGCAGCTGATTCGATGGGGTTTATCGGCAAACGTACGTTCGGCAAGCCGGCAGATCGCGAACATGTCAAAACTTTGCTCAAAAGCCTCATGGGTAAAACCCATACCTTCGGTACTGCAATCCACCTCGTCTATCTTGTCGCCGGCAAAGTGAAAAAAAGCTGGGAAAAAGTGGTCAAAACAAAGGTGACGCTCAAAAAATTGACCCCTGTTGAGATCGAGAGCTACGTTGCCCGCTACGACCTTTCCCGTTTTGCCGCCGGCTATGCATTTAACGAAGCCCCCTGGGATCTGGTGACTAAAATCGACGGCAGTTACACCAACGTTATCGGCCTCCCATTCGAAGTGCTCCTCCCTATCCTCCGCTCTCTTAAAGTCATCGTATAATTATACACAAAATATGCCATATACCAATTCTGAATGGAATAGATCACTACATCAAACATTTGCGCAACAAAAACAGGAAGATATTCGACAAATAACACTTCATCTGAAACCACGTTTGAAACTGGGGGAGGTATTTATCGCAAAAGCTCAAGCGCAAATAAGTGAAAATGAGTCTTCGGCAATGGTTGAAAAATATACAGAGAGCGGCGATTATTTCACAGTCCGAGTGCTACCTATTGCCTTTTTTCCGGACGGTACAATTGATCAAAACCGCCAGACTTTTGTAGGTATCCCAAAAAAACGAAAGACATAATCTTTGATGAAAGCATTGTTCGTACGTATTGATCGTTCTCCCTTACTTTCCCAACTCATTCCCCTCTCGCTCACCCTCGTGGTTTTTATTATCTTTGTCGCCCTTCTCCATGCAGTTCTCCTTCTTTTTAACCGCATTCCGCAAGCTGAATATGTCCGACTGACACCCCGCTGGTACGACATTGCGGTCGGAGCAACGATATATCTTAAAACCAGTATCGATTTTGCGATATTTATGGGCCGACTTATGGCGTCTAATCCCGGCTGGAGAAACAGAATCGCCATTGAAATCGGTACTGCTGCAGGCAACACAATTGGCACGATTGCAATAATCGGTCTCTGGGTAGTTTTTAAAAATGTTGAGTTGCTGCTTGCCGGAATGGTGTTTATAGCGTCCCTCGTTCTGTTTGAGCTTGCCAACGGAAGTCTGGAACACATCAAAAATAGAAAATTGCGCAAACCACTCCACTGGTTTCTCAGGGTCGTTACCCGGTTCACGCCGAAAATCGGAATCGATCTTTCTAGCCGCAAAAATCTGCCGTGGTGGGGACTTTTGGGATTTTCCATGAGCGTCCCTTTTATCCTTGGTCTTGATGACTTTGCCGGCTACGTGCCGCTTTTTACCGTAGTTAATGTCTACGGATTTGCTATCGGCGTCATCGGCGCCCATACACTTCTCAATATTGCTCTTTTTCTCTCCCCTCGCCGCACCATCGAAGCAGTCAGAAATGAAATCGTCTCATTCCTTGGAGCGTTAGCATTTATTGGCCTCGGAATCTATGGACTGGTTGAAACTGTGAGAATTCTATTTGAAGTGTTTACGTAAATATCAAATTGCAGCGGAAGACGCATGTTGTCACAAATTTTTACATTTATTTATCTGCCGCCTCAATCCGTCTCATATTGACGTCTATACTGCCTCTCTCGCAAAAAAATGCAAGCGTATGCCAGTGGGTGTTATACTGCGCCTCGTATGCTAAAAGAAGGGAGCGTTGAACTTGAACGCTTTAGAATGAAACACGGGTGTGTGGTCCGTGCTTTTTCATCAGTCGTAGGCAGAAACCCGACGATAGTTGATTGGGAGCTTCGGCGAAAAGGACAAAAAAGGTTTTTTGACTATAACCAAGACTCGGATGATAGCACAGTTGAGTCAAATTCAAACATACTTCAATTTGTTCGCGATGCAATACGTCGACACACCCCCATCGGCAAGGAGTTACGGGACCGATCGATTGAAATAAAAACTGTTTCATACGATCAACTTCGTACACTACTGCAATCTGGAGAAGATGTAATCATCCGAAAACCGCGTCATACCGCACATATAGTCCTTTGGGCTGGATTGCTGATTTCAAAAAGTGATAATTTACTCTTTTTCGTGAAACGCAATCAATCGCACCCTATCTTGATTATTCACAAAAAGGCACTCGCTTGACCTAAACTTCATTAAACTGTTACACTTCTCTAAAGGAGGAAATATGGGTCTGAAAAATTTAGAACATCCGGAGGGACCGTTAAAAAACGCACAAGAATGGCGTGGGAGGGGTGCTGGACACGGGCGAACAAATAAGGGGGGGTAGGTGGCCGATTACGAGAGGTCGACCAGAAATTCCTGAATATAACGATGGAACCCCCAAAGTTCCGTTTACTGTTGCTTACCCGCCTGAAAAATCAGCTGTAAAAAAAATTGTTGGTCGTATAAAAAATCTCTTTAAGCTCCGAGGTAGATAGCATTTTTTTAAGTTTGGGGTAATTCTGCAGATGTTCGTGTGAGACGTCTGCGTGGTGGAATATGGGTAGCTACTTGTTCTCTGTGTAACGCTTTTTCTGCTTCAATAAGGTCTTGCATCTGCTTATCAAGTGGTACGGGTTTTTGTTTCGGGACTTTGATAGGCTCCGGCGGTTCTTGTGAACCCGGAAATTCAGTCATGACATCAACTTTAGGCATGGCTTTTAGTATATCAAATTTTAAACCGCTTGACACCTTCTCTGCCTAATTTGTATAATGCAGTATATACATGAAGGTCCTGCCGAAACCGCTCTCATTTGTCTGGGATAAGGGAAACGAGGAGAAAAATCTCCGCAAACACAGCGTTTCCAATAAGGAGACAGAAGAGGCGTTTTTTGACAAAAAGAAAAAGACGTTTCCCGATCGTCTGCATTCGGCTCATGAAGAGCGATTCCGGATCATCGGAAAAACGAAGCACCGGAGGCTATTATTTATTGTTTTTACCATTCGCCGTTTAACGATACGAATTATTTCGGCACGAGATATAAACAAAAAGGAGGTGTCATTGTATGAAAAAACCACTAAAACTACCAAAATTTAAAAACGAAGACGAGGAACGGAACTTTTGGGCAAAACTGGATTTGTCTAAATATTACGAACCGTCAGACATGGAACCGGTGAGTTTCCCGAATCTCAAGCCTACGAGTCGCGCCATCTCCATCCGCATCCCGGAATATCTTATCAATCGGGTGAAGGAAAAGGCAAATTCGCTCAATATTCCCTACCAGTCACTGATTAAGCAATATATAAACCGTGGCGTAATGATGGATCTTTAGATTAATATTTCTTCGGATCTAAATAGTAATCCGACTTCTTTCGCTGCTGCCTCAGCGCTATCTGATCGGTGAACGACGTTTTTGGGCTTACTTTCACCAAAATCTTTTCGAATGGTTCCGGGTGCGGCCTCTGCCGGATCCGTCGGACCGCAAATATCAAATACTTTCTGTATTGCTCCCTCCCCTTCCAAAACCATCGCAACAACCGGTGTTGCCATCATGTCCTGCACTAATTGAGGAAAAAATGGCTTATCTGCATGATGTGCATACCAAACCTTAAGAATATCCTCTGTAAGCATGATCATTTTGAGTCCGACGAGTTTGAGTCCGGCCTTCTCAAATCGGCTAATGATCTCGCCAACAATATATTTCTGCATTCCATCAGGCTTGATAAGGACAACCGTTCGTTCGATCATATTTTCAATAACTTTTCTAGTGTATCATCTTTCTTGCGATTCCACACCAATGCCATATTAAGAGTTTCTGTTTTAAAATATTTACGGATCAGATGATTAATGTCATTCTTTGTTACAGATTCTATCTTTTTGATATAGTCATCAACTGTTAAAATGTCTTGATTATAAACTTCCTGCCGGCCATACCATTCGGTAAAAAACTCCGGATCTTCAGATTTAAAGGCAAGTAATGTTTTGAGGCGCTTCCTAGCAATCTGCAATTCCTCTTGTGTTATGCCGTTTTCTTTCGCCTTCCCTAGTTCTCCTAGTATTGCTTGTGTTGCGAGCGTTACTTTCTCAGTGGCTACTCCTGCATAGATATCCCACGACCCTACTTCTTCAAAGTTACCTGAAGAGCTTCTGATGTGGTAGCAGAGTCCACGTTTTTCCCGAATTTCGCGAAAGAGTCGCGAGGTAAAGGACACTCCCATAATGAGATTAAAGAGATTCCACGCAAATCTATCCTCACTCCGTCGCTCAAACGTGCGAAGTCCAATAACGAGGTGTGCCTGCTGTGCATCAGGCTTGGTTACTACTTCGAGTCTTGGTTTTTCCTGCTTGAGAGATACTTTTTCAATTGATGTTGTTTTTCGAGGTTTTATATTTCCGAACCACTCTTCTGTTTTTTGTCTGATAGCTGACGACTGACGACTGACGACTCCCGCCAATACTACCACCATTCTTTCCGGACTATACTGCCTCTCGTGATACAGTTTAAGCTCTTTTGATGCAACTGACCGTAAACTTCTTTCCGTCCCGATAATCCGCATCCCGAGCGTAGTCGAGGGATACAGCATCATGTGGTAGGCTTCCTCAACTTTTGCTGCAGGCTCATCTTCGTAACGCTTCATTTCTTCAATGATGACATCCCTCTCTTTATCAACATGCTCTTGAAGAAGAAGTGGCGACAGAGCAAGCTCTTTATTAACTTCTAGCGCTAACTCCCAGTCAGTGCTAAGTGCCTTGTTATGATAGTTTGTTACATCAATGTCCGTGTATGCGTTTTGGAGCCCCCCAACCTTCTCAATAATATTAACATCATCGGTCGTCGGATACTTTTTTGTGCCTTTAAACACCATGTGCTCGAGAAAATGGGAAATGCCGTTTATTTGAGGGGTTTCATACCTACTCCCTACTCCAACCATGACAGAGGTTGCAATCGAATTGACTCCGTGCATAGGAATAAGCAGGAGGCGAACAGCATTAGAAAGAGTGTATCGATGATATGGTCTATTGTCCGTCACAAGATTAGTATTGTATCATAAATTAATGACCCCGGATGACATGCGCCAGCAGATAGAACTTAATGTTGTTGAGCTCATTAAAGAGAAGCTTTCCGATGGATCGATGACAGAGGATCGGGCACAGGAGATATCTCAGATGGTTTTAGATGTCCTCAAACCAGGCATGAGCTTTGAAGAGCTTTACAAAGTCATTCCGAAGCTTGACGATCAGTATAATGAACTTTCACCGATTGTTCTTCCGCTTATTCGTGATTACGAAGAGCGAATTGTAAAAGAAGCCCAAAAAGGAGTCCAAAATCTCATCCGGCAGGGACAATTCGACGCAGCAGTTACCCTTGCTCAAAAAGCAATAAAGCAAGATGTGAAACTTGAGTACGTAGGCTCTTCCTGATATACTTCCCCGACTTATGCGTACTTCCGGCGTTATTTACGTCTATAGACCTAAACACCGTCACTCGTTGAACCAAAAGTTCGGTCTCGCCCTGCTTGCCTTAGCTTTAGGTGGCCTGACCGGGCCGATGTTGCCTGCAATTCGGCTTGAGGCTAATTACGCATACAACCAAATATTTTCAAAACCAAAAGAGCAAAGTCTGCCTAAATCAGTACCTGTACTTTTTGATCCGCTTAAAATTGAAAACGGGAGCATCATTTCGCCGATTAATACAGAATTTAGCCTTATTGTCCCGAAAATCGGGATAAATGCCCCTGTTATCCCGGCTGTCAATCCAGCCAACCCAGGAGAGTATCTTGAGGCACTCCAAAAGGGTGTTGCGCACTCTTCAACAAGTTTCTTTCCGGATCAGAATGGCACGGTATATCTCTTTTCTCACTCAACCAACTATGACTGGTTTGTTAAAGACTTAAATGCCGTCTTCTACCTTATCAAAAACCTCGAGGAAGGTGACCTCATTGTGCTCTTTTATAAAGGAAACCGATATACCTACCGATTGAGAGAAAAACAGGTAGTTTCAGCAAAATCAGTCTCATATATCGCTCCCCAGCAAGGGGGTAAACGCTTAATCCTTCAAACCTGCTGGCCTCCCGGAACAACTACTGAAAGACTTCTTATTTTTGCAGATTTAGTAGAAGAATACGGCACTACAATTTGACAAACGACTAACTATTTCGTAATATAGCTTACTATGAAGAAAAACATCGTTCTGTCTATTCCATTGTTAGTTGCAAGTTCTCTGTTGTTTGTTCGCGCAGCGCTCGCCCAAAACTGTGTTTCAGAATATGGCGGAACAATCTCTTGTCCTCCGGCAGATCTCACCATTAATAAAGAAGTCAAAAATCCATCAAGTGGGCTTTTCGTTGAAAATCTCGCCTCAACGGATGCAACCTACTCTCCGGGTAGCGAAGTTCTTTTTAAGTTGACTATAAAAAACACTAGTGGTGAAACATTCAATCCCGTAACCGTTAAAGATGTCTTCCCACAATACATGAGTTTTGCAGGAGGTCCCGGAAACTATGATAAAGACAGCCGAACTCTCACATTTACAACAGAAAACCTCGTTGCCGGTGAATCTCGAACATTTGAAATTTTAGGAAAAATTGATAGCACCATTCCTTCTAATATTTCGTGTCTTACTAATTTAGGAAAAGTATCAGCACCCGCCCGACCAAACGGCGATGATGATACAGCGCAGTTTTGTATACAAGGGCAAGTTTTAGGCGTAACCACTCTTCCAGCTGCAGGATTTAATGACGCTCTCCTCCTCCTGCCGTTTGCCGCAATGGGCTTAGGCGGTATTGTGCTTTTGAGAAAACGAGTGTAATTAGTTTATTACACCACTGCCGGAGACAATAAAGCCGGCAAGGAGCTGGTTTTTTTATGTCGAGAATGAGGGTGTTTGTCTAATAAATGTTAGAGTTCGTACGGCAGGACGCATTCTAACAAAACACAGGTAAACACTCTCGTTTTCGGCATTAATATAAAGCCGATTGAAGGAGGTGAATGAACAATGGCAAAAACAGCAGATAATAGTATTGGTAGGGGAAATTTTATGAAAATGGGACTTGGTATTTTTAGCTTAGGTCTCATTCCGACAGAATATCGTCCCGGAGCTGATTCCAATCTTCCTTACGCCAATGGCAAGTATCAAACATTTCCTCGGCTGGAAGTGACGATAGGCGGAAAGAAAGAACAAGTTGTCCAAGATATAGATCTTGGAACGCTTGGTCCCAATGTGGACACTGTTTTTGGATTGGATTTTCAAGGGGATATTCCAACCGAAGCACTTGTCGTTTATCAACCAAGCGGAAAGGTAGAAGAAACACGCGTTATTGGTATAAAAAGGACTGATGTTGAAACAGCTCAGTTCAACGACGCTCTCGGCGGAGATCGATTTGATGTGTATCAAATGGATAAGTTTGGAGGGAATGCGGCACTTGACGCGATGGCCCGTAAGCACGCACAAAATACCGCACGAACGCACCAAAAAGTCGTCTACATAGGAGATCTCGGTGGATTTGAAAAAGCATATGGAGCTCAGGAAAAAGCTCTTTTGAGCCGGATTATTCGGGCTCAAAGACCAGCAGTTCCGGCAGCGGGAATACCTGAACCAAATTTTGTTAATCCGAGAACATATTAATAGTCTCGGATCGATATATCGATTTTTTAAAGAAAACAGGCTGGAGAAGAATTTTTCTTTCAGCCTGTTTTCATAAACAAGATTATGCTACGAAAACCTTTAGTGTCAGTCATTATGCCCATTTACAACGGGTCTCGGTTCATGGGAAAAGCTATAGACAGTATTTTAGCTCAAACCTATCATAATTTTGAACTCATTGTTGTCGACGACGGTTCAACCGACACAACGCTATCGATTCTTAAAAATTACAAAAAAAACTACCCGAATAAAATTCGCCTTTTCTGTCACTCAAAAAATATCGGTGCCTTTGCAGCGACGAATCTTGGTTTCACGCATGCTAAAGGAGTCTATATCGGACTCATGGACTGCGATGACATAAGTAATCCTTCCCGCCTTGAAAAAGAAGTAACATTTTTACAAAATCATCCCGATGTCATTCTTGTCGGAACCCAGGCAAAAATTATCGATGACAAAGGGAAAATTACCGGTCAAAAAATCTACCCTAATGATCATGAGGAAATTTATAAAGCATTTGCATGGATTAATCCGATTGTCCACCCATCAGCAATGATAAACCGCGCTCTACTACCAAAGAACAACTATCTCTATCACACAAACTTCGGCGTCAACAGTGACTACTACAGCTTCTTTGAATGGCTCAATTACGGCAAATTTGCCAACTTACCGGAGTTTCTTCTATCATACCGAGTTCACGGCGGAAATAGCTCCCTGCAAAACCTAAAACAGAGATTTTATACTATTACTAAAATTCGTCTTGCGGCAGTTAAGCATCTCAACTATCGCTTTCCCAGCTCCGCGATACTAAAATTTATTACACAGCATGTTTTAGTGAGTTTACTTCCTGAAAGATTGCTTCTCCCACTCTATTTAACTCTGCGTGGAATGAGAAAAGTCAAACTCCCAAATATTTTTAAAATTAGCCGAAACATGCGACAATTGAAGCGCTATGCCCTCTCTACGAACTAAACTCCGAACATATTGGCCAATTTTGTTATTAGCATTCGTTGAATTAATCCTGTTTTCGACGAATTATAAACCGGGCACATGGCTTATTGGTTGGGATAATGCGATTCCGGAGTTTAATTTCAGCGAAGCGTTTAAACGCAGCATCTTTGGCGTCTGGCAGGAGCATCGAGGTGTAGGTTTATACGACGGCATGAGTCATATTGCAAACCTCGTTCACACCACGTTTCTCTGGCTCCTCTCTTTCGTTTTACCGGCAAATGTTCTGCGCTATTTTTTCCATTTCCTAATGCACTTCCTTGGAGGCCTTGGGGTTTACTTCCTCCTTATCAATCGTTCAAAATTCCTCGCATTGACGGGAGCTCTCTTTTACATGCTCAATTTCGCGACTATTCAAATGTTCTATACACCTCTTGAGGCATTCTCCATCCACTTTGCAGCCCTCCCATGGCTTGCATTTGCTGCTCAAAAAAAATTGCCTTTCTGGTTATTTATAGTCGTACTACTTACCTCTTCCCAATTTTACGTTCCAACACTTCTTATTCCAACAGGTATTCTACTTGTAATCGTAGCAAGAAAACGTATTTTACCTATCCTAACGGGCTTCATCCTCCTTAATGCATTCTGGCTTCTCCCCTACCTCTGGGGACTTGCTGATAATGCGCCCATCATCCGCGCGGCCAAAATTAATCAAATGTCGACAGATGAAGTATTCCTCCGCAATCAGGCATTCGGAGATTTAAAGAACGTTTTTCTCCTTCGTGGCTTCTCACTTGATTTTGAAGATATCAACGCAGCTGGCTCTTTTGACTATCTTATGGCTTCGTGGCGAAATTTTTTGTCTCTTCCGATTGCACAACTACTCGGATTTGCACTTTTGACTATCGCTCTTGTCGGGTTTAGTTGGCCTTACGGTCTTCTTTTTATGATTGGGATATTTACACTCGGTAATGATATTCCGATTATTCGGGAAGTGAATTTATGGGTTCGAACGATATTTCCAACCTTCGGGGAAGCGTTCCGTTTTCCGTTTACAAAATTCAGTTTACTCTTTGCGTTCTCATATTCGATGTTACTTGTAGCAGGACTCCAAAAGCTTAAAAATTCGTTTCTTACTTTCGCTGCTTGTGTTGCAATTATTGCTCTTTCTTGGCCCGCATTTACTGGAAATTTTCTCTCACAGAATCTTCGAGTTGCCATACCAAGTGACTATTTCGCGCTGTTTGAGTTCATGAAAACTCAAGACTCTTCGTCTAGAATCGCGTATTTACCACAACCTTCATACTGGAGCTGGAAATATTATAATTTTGGCTACCGGGGTTCGGGTTTTGTCTGGCACGGACTACGACAACCAGTCATGGATCGGGCGTTTGATCCATGGAGTAACTTTAATGAAAATTACTACTGGGAACTAACAAAAGTGCTCTACAGCAAAGACAACGCAGCGCTTTCGTCAGTTTTTGCAAAGTATGACATTCGGTTTATTCTCTTAGACGAATATTTAGTTTCATTTAGTCATGACCGGGCTTTATTTACCGACGAAACCAAGGAACTTTTATCCCAAATGCCGAATGTGAGAGAAGCTGCCAAATTCGGTAAACTTACACTTTATGAAAGAAATGAAAAAGAAAGCATAGATTATGTAACAGTTAAAGATATCCCAACTGTCTCTCCGATCTATGCTTGGACAGACAATGATGTTGCGTATCAGGAACTTGGAGATTATATTGCAGCCCCAACCGGCGGCTTCACGTACCAATATCGATCGCTTTTTACGAAACGGTCAGTCGATGAACGAGCGTTTTCTTTAGACACGACTGGTCTTGTCTACGAGAGTGCACTTGATGCAACGAAAGTAATTAAGTGTGGTTTGCTCAAAGATGGCACTGCGCAGGGAAATGCTGTTGATAGTGGTATTAGATTCACAAGTCTTAATCAACGCGGATGTTTAAGTTTCGGCATTCCCATTCTATCGCATCGAGAGGGATATCTTGTCGAAGTGGAATCAAATCATATTTCCGGCCGACCGCTACTTATTTCGTTTATTAATCAAACTGCCAAACACGTCGAGTTAGAAGCGTACCTCTCACCTGGTGTAAACAACTTTATTCTTCCTCCTTTAGCTTCTGATGGGCTTGGATATACAGTGTATTTAGCAAATGACAGTATCGGCAGATATGAATCCATAAACGATATCAAAAGAATCAGTTTCTATAAAATACCCTATCAAGAACTCGTCACCACATCCGATGTGGAATCTTCTCTCACATCGGATGTAAATAAAAAGACTCTTATTTTCAACCAATCCTTCCACCCCGGCTGGGTTGCAGTAGCAAATAGCAAGATACTACCACACGTTCTTGTAAACAACTGGGCAAACGGCTGGATTTTACCAAGTAATCAAATAACCAATAAGGATGTAACAATTTTCTTCTGGCCACAACTACTCGAATGGCTTGGTTTTCTTTTACTTCCCATAGCATTCCTGCTACTCTAGAATCATGATTTCTACTCTTGGAATTCTTGCCGAACTCCTTTTGCTCTTTTTTTTATCTAAAAAACTCATTCAAAATATTTACACGCTGTTTTATCTTGTAATCCGCAATAGACCTGTTGCCCTCTCTATCGTCACCCTCCTTCTGTTTCCTGGTACAGTTATCCATGAACTCTCGCATTTATTTACTGCAGAAATCTTAGGTGTACGGACGGGAAAACTCATTCTGGCTCCCGAGTCAATTCGAGGGAGTGAAATCCAAGCAGGAAGTGTGGCAATTGTCAAAACCGGCCCATTTCGTCGAATTCTTATTGGATTAGCACCGCTTTTCTGGGGCATGGGAGCGCTCTTTGTTGTATCTTATTTCCAAAATATCCCCTATATTGTTGCTTTTTATCTCATGTTCTCTATTTCCAACTCCATGTTCCCGTCAGCAATTGATATGAAAGAATCACCAGGTCCTATTCTAGTGGTACTTATCTTTTTTTCCGCAGCGTACATTGCGGGAATCAGGTTAAGCTTATCCGGACAACCTCTTGAGATCATTACAACTCTTCTCTACTCCTTGGTTCAGAGTCTTGGAATAGTTTTAGCAGTCAATATAGGATTACTGCTAATAATACATGTTTTGATTGTTCTATTGGGTTCTTTTCAAAACTTCAAAAAAGGCTGACTGGGGTATCTCTACTCTTCCGACCATTTTCATCCTCGCCTTCCCTTTTGCTTGTTTCTTCAAAAGTTTATCTTTACGAGTTCGGTCACCCCCGTAGAGTTTTTGAATAACGTCTTTACGAAAAGGTTTTACATCGGCACGAGCAATTATTTGCCCCCCGATAGCAGCCTGAATGGGAATAGAAAATTGTTGTCTGGGAATTACTTCGGACAGACGCTCCACTATTGAGATTGCCCGTTGTCTTGCCTGATCTTTCACTGTTAAAAAAGAAAGTGCGTCAACTTTTTCGTGATTCACTAAAATATCAATTTTTGCAACTTCAACGGTTTGAAAATCAAAAAATTGATAATCAAGGGACGCATATCCTTCAGAAATGCTCTTTAAACGGTCAAAAAAATCAATAATCATTTCTGAAAGTGGCAAAAGATATGTAAATTCAGCCTGCCCGCCATCGCTGCGCTCAGGCGCTGGCAGGCGGGCCTGATCTTTCACTCCATAATATTTCAAATCTACATATTGCCCTCTTTTTTCTTGGGCAAGCTGCATAATCGTTCCAACATATCTCCTCGGAGTGTAGATTTTTACCTCCATAATTGGCTCCCTGACTTCTTTGATTTGCGACGGATCCGGAAATTCGCTGGCTGATTGAATAGAGGTGTTGTTGACGCGATACTCAACATTTGGTGCTGTTGCGATCATGTGGAGGTTGAATTCTCGCGACAACCGCTCTTGTACAATTTCTGCATGAAGTAAGCCTAAGAAACCACAGTGAAATCCGTTTCCCAATGCAAGAGATGCGATGGGACGAAAGGTAAATGCGCTATCTGAAAGCCGCAATTTCTCCATAGCTTCCCGCGCAAGCGTAAACTCGTCAGTTTGAATAGGAAACAATCCTAAAAATACCATTGGTTTTGGTTCTTTGTACCCGGGGAGAGACTTTATTTTGTCATCCCGGCCCCCGAGCCGGGATCCAGTCTTTTCGGAAGAAGATGGATTCCGGGTCAAGCCCGGAATGACACCAAAAGTAGTTATCGTGTCCCCCACTTTTGCATACCGTACATCTTTCAAACCTGTTGCAATATATCCTACTTCACCAGTTCGTAATGTATCAGAAGGAATCATTTTCGGGATAAAATACCCTTTTTCAATCGGTGTTACTTCTGCACCTGAAGCCAAAAAATGTAGTGTTTCACCTTTTAAACTTCCGTCGACAACGCGCACAAAAACAACAACTCCTTTATGCGTGTCGTACTGCGAGGAAAAAACGAGCGCCCGTAATGGTGAACTTGTCGAACCAGAGGGTGGAGGGATTCGTTCGACAATTGCTTCAAGTACTTTTTCGACATTCTCTCCGGTTTTTGCCGATATTTCTATGATTTCTTCCTTTCTAAATCCTAGCGTTTCTAGTTCTTCTCGCGTTTCTGTTATTCGTGCATTGGGTAGATCAATTTTATTTATAATAGGAATTATCGTAAGCTTGTGATTCCGTGCTTGGTGGAGGTTTGCAAGAGTCTGTGCTTGAATACCTTGTGCTGCATCGACAACCAAAATAGCTCCTTCACAGGCAGCAAGAGATCTACTGACTTCGTAGCCAAAATCAACGTGTCCGGGTGTATCTATGAGGTTGAGAATGTACTCTTCTTTTTTGTCATTCCGGGCTTGACCCGGAATCCATCTTTCTTCCTCATGGATCCCGGCTCGGGGGCCGGGATGACAACGGAAAATCATTCGTACGGGTGCAAGTTTAATAGTGATTCCCCGCTCTCGCTCAATCGGATTACTATCGAGAATCTGCTCCTGCATGTTCCGCTTCTCAATAGTCCCAGTTATCTCCAAGAGCCGATCGGCAAGTGTCGACTTGCCATGATCTATGTGGGCGATGATAGCAAAATTTCGGATGTGATCCTGCATGAAGCTATTCTACCACGAGGATGTGCCCATTTACTCTATATTACTTCCAATAGCGTTGTAGTCGATACCGCTAACAATCGAAAGTTCTCCTGACAATTGTGCCTCTGAAACTTCTCTCTTGTTTCGTATAACACGTCCTTTTTCATCTGGTGTAATAATGAGAGTTAATTTTAGTTCTGGTTGACATAGTTGTTGGAGTTGCGACATTGGTTTCCCATCAGGGATAGCCACGAGTGTGTGACCAGGCATGTCGAGTATCTCGACGTCTCCTTTTATTTCAAAAGGTTTAAACAGCTTCGCTGCACCGAATCCTTTGATTTCAGCTTTTGGCATATAATCGAATTATATCCTATAATATTTTGACTGTCAATGTTGCCCTCTTGCAATTCCACATGAGCTGGGTCTAGGATAAGTTTATGGCAGACAACACAACGCTCCGACGCACCACCCGCCAACTTATTCGTGCCTATGAGGCTCGCGCGCTCAAAAAGCGCCCGTTTGCAATCCGTGTCGCTGACTATTTAACCACCTATTTCGGTAGTCTGGAGTTTCTATTTCTTAACCTTATTGTCTTTGGTACATGGATTGGTGTAAATGCGGGCTTGGTCCCGGGTGTTGCCCCTTTTGATCCTTTTCCTTTTATACTTTTGACTATGCTGTTGTCTGTCGAGGCTATCTGTCTAACCATAATCGTTCTTATGAGCCAAAATAGACAAGGGTATGTGAGTGCTGTCCGTGACGAGCTCGATCTTCAGGTCAATTTACTCTCCGAGCGGGAGGTTACCAAAGCCTTACGGCTCCTCCTTGCCCTCCATGAGCATCACAAAATTAAAGCAGACGAAGATCCGGAACTTGAATCAATGCTTCGGGCAACCAATATTTCGTATATTCAACGAAAACTTGAAGAACAGCTCCATACAGACCAACCAACATTCCCTAAAATAGTCACCAAACCTATCACCAAATTAACTCAAGCCGTCAAAACCCTCGGACCAACGAAAAATGGGGGCGGAAAAAGTAAAACCCATTAACAACTCTCTATACAGACGAGCCTCTTTGTAGTAGCATCGACAATTATGCTTTCCGTTGAAATGAGACGCACGTCGCAAGCACATTTTCTGCAGTCGAACGACTGGTTTTGTACGGTCGCAATCATGCGATCAGTTCACCATATGCGCCGTGATCCTGTACCAGAAGAATTGCAACTTGCCCAAACACTCGGAGCAAATATTGCCCACGGCGTCGCTCAAAAAGATCTCGTTTCTTACCTTGCCGTGCGCGGCATTCCACACCGAGTCCATCACGACACATCCATTTCTACACTTTGGGAGGGACTGCGGAGAGGAAATGGCTTTCTCGTTTCCTACCAGGAGGTTTCAGACGGCGATATAGAGGGAAACGGTGGAAGAATCTGGTCAGAGCGGTATCTCCGACCTTACGACCCGTACCTTGACGACGGGCATGACAATTTGCTATTTGGGTTAACTGAAAATTCTCGGAATGTTTACCTTCTCGACCCGGGGTTAAACTACCAAATAAGTGGCCTGCCGAAAGGCATACGTACAATCCCCCTTCCCGTTTTTGAGTGTCGTTGGATCGATAGCGACACAAACCAGCTCCTCCGACGATCTGCTATTGAAATTGAGCTTTCTCCGCCAAAATCCCGTTCGTGGGTGTGGGAAATCCTTCTCAAATACTTCCCTCACATCCGCTCAACCGTTTCTATGCCGAGGAAATAGAAGTCGTGGGGGATTTTCTATAACCGTGCTCAATTTCCGAAGAGCCTCATCTGTGGTATCGGAATCATTTGCAAAATGCAGCTCTTGACGACCGATGGAAGCCAATAGCGTCAATGCCTTCTCTGCATCAAACTGCTCGGCGGTTTTTTGAGTCAAACAAAACTTTGGCCACTCGGAATCATCGGGGGGCGATACCTTAAGTCCATATGTTTTATCGAATCCCGTAATATCAAGACCGCCTATAATATCAAACACTCTAACCCTCATAGTTGAGTCTTGCCCGAGATAGTAAGACAACATAAAACTGCTTGTGGCTCCGGAAATCGACATATTATCAACTTGCAATGTATACGATTTCTCAGATTGGAATTCAGGGATTTGCGGACAGTAACCCACAGCCACGAGCATGATGTGCTGGTCTTTTAGCGGCGTCGAGTGCCGCCCGTTCAATCCTGCAAACGTGAGCTGCTCTTTCCCACCACGCGAAGCGACGGCTTCTAATTTAACGATTGTTTTTCCATCCGTCCCTTCCAGGATTTGCTCAAACCCTACCAGTAACGACTCATCTTGTAATCGAGTGTTCACTGGCTGGAAGTTGCGCGTCGTTGCTGAAATGATGCCCTGGCTGAAAGCAAAATCCTCGACAGCTATAGCCACAGAATGAAGTTTTTCTTCCGAGAATGTGCCTTTTCCGTCGTTTTGTTCAATGGTATACCTCATACCATAACTAAGTATACCATACTATTACATCCGCTCAACCGTAGAAATCCCAAGAAGATAAAGTCCATTTTGAATAGTTTGAGCAGTTGCAGCTGTTAAAGCCAAACGGGCATTATTCCCTAAAATCGGATGTTTTTGATAAAACAGGTTAAATGCCTGTGCGAGATTAAAAAGATACGTACAGAGCATGTTCGGCGCAAACTCACGGGCTGCCTGACCAACTATTTCTGGGAAAAAGTTGATGAGACGAGCGATGGAACGCTCTTCGGCGTTAAAGCTCCAATCACCAAATTCCAAACTCCAAACAAATTCCAAATTTGAATGTTCCAAACGTTTAGTATTTGATGCTTTGTGTTTATTTGGTGCTTGATGCTTGAGGTTTGATGCTTCCGCTGCCTTGTGGAGCACGGATTTGCAACGCGCGTATGTGTAAAGCAGATAGGGCCCGGAATCACCGTCAAAACTTACCGATTCTTTTAGATCAAACGCAATTTCCTGTTTCGTCGAAACTTTAAGAAACGCATACTTTACTGCGGCAACCGCGCCCTTCTCCGCAATTTCATCCTGTTCCTCTTTGGTATATTTCGATTCATTTTGTTTTAATATCTCATAGATTGATTGCTTTGCTTCGTCAAGCAGCCACTCACCTAAAACAACGTTCCCACTCCTGCTGCTCATTTTCCCTTCTTTGAGTCCTACCCAACCATAAATAAGATGATGTTCTTTTCCTTTTGTATCCGGAAACACTTGTTCTAACGCCTTAAAGATCACCTGGAAGTATCCGGTTTGTTCAGGACCAACCACATGAATGATTTGATCGGGACTATATTCATCAAATTGGAGCCTTCCAAGACCAATATCTTTCGCTTCATATGTGGCATTCCCTTCGCCTGTTATGAAAACTCTGTTGTGAAGACCCCATTTTTCTCCCGGAAAAACAACTGCTCCGTCGCTTTGCACAAATATGCCTTTCTTTAATGCCTCCTGAACATACTTTTTTCCGTTTTCATACACTTCACCCTCAAAATAATATCGATCATAGTGCGTTCCAACGCGCTTATATATACTTTCAAAATAATCCAGACTCCATTTTCTTGTCTCCTGATACATCGGGTAAATCGAAGAGTCTTTGGCGTAAATTTTTTTATTGATCTCTCCTATTTCCCTCTTTGCACTCTCTTCATAATCTTTATGCCCATTTGCATACGCTTTTCCAAGGTATTCAATTTTTTCATCTAATGATTTCTTTTTTATTTCTTCAAACGTTTTATCTTTCAAAATTCCGTAGATACATTTGGCAATATGTAATCCAACATCTCCTTGATAATTAACCCTGATGACTTTATTTCCCGCCGACTCAAGGAGTCGGACAATACTTTCGCCGGTTGAAATATTTCTCAAATGTCCTATATGAAACTGCTTATGCGTGTTTGGGTGAGCGAATTCTACCATAAGCTTTTTTCCGGTCTTCGTTTTAGCCGTTCCGAAGCGCTCTTTCTCTTTTAGCACTTCATCTATCTGATTGCCAAGTTTAGATTCGGTCAAGAAGAAGTTTATGAACCCCGGCGGCACGACTTCAACCCGGTCAATATCCTGTAATACGCTTTTTGCGGGAATCTGCGGAGATGCTTTTTGATATTGTTTATTTGTAATCTGATCTGGTATCTTACGTCTTACATCTTTCATCTTCTCGTCTATAATCTTCTTAACCCATAGTGCTACGTCTACCGGCGATTTTTTAAGAGTCTTTGCAACCCTCATCGCAATATTGGTTGTATACTCCCCGTGGTTGGGATCACCGGAAATTTCAACTTCGGGTTCAATATCTGTAACCCCAAATTCTTTGAGAATTTCCTTAAGTAGTTCGAAAAGATTTTGTCTCATGGTTTCTTCAATCATACCAAACTCTTATTTTTTTTGTTTTCCGTAACAAGAACTACAATTCCACTTATGATAATAAACGCCCCAATCCATTGGTGTATTAAGAACCGTTCACCTGAGATAACTCCCAAAATTACACTTATGGCAATCGGTAACGTCACAAGGAGAGAAAATTGTTTAACTTCCATTCGTTTTAGCGCCGTATAGTAAAGCACGAGGGCTATTGCCGAAGCCCCCATACCCAAATATAATAATTTCAGCCAGTCATTCATTGATACGCCGCTAATTATATTCGTTATGTTTTCTTTATATAGAATAAACACTATCAAACTGTTAAATACACTAGCAACAGCAAAACGGTAAAAGGCAACTACCATCGATGAAAGTTCCCCCAGAAGTACCTTTCCGATAATAGTACAGGCACCCCAGAGTATTGCAGCAAGGAGTGAAGTTGAAATTCCGATCCAGAAACTCATACTCCAAGCGATATTGAAATTTCCGCTACTTGTGACCAAAACGACTCCAAAAAGAATACAGACAGCAAGAATAAGGAAGCGCTTAGTTACTTTTTCACCAAGAAACCATACGGCAAAGAGAATTCCCAGGGGAATCTCGAGATTAACTAAGATTGTTGTCAGCGCAGCACCAATTTGACGAATCGCAACCACATTAAGCCATGAAGCTATCCCCGATCCGACTGTACCCAAGAGTAAAAGTCCGATCAACTGTTTCTTTGTAATAGATAGGTAAGACTTTTTCCATTTTCCAAAAATGAGCATAAATAGAAAAAGGAACACTGCGGCAAAGCTAAACCGGATCGCCACAAGAAGAAAACTGGGTACGGAAAAACTAATGAATTTTGTCACTACCGGGCTTACGCCCGAAATAAGATCGAATGCCAATACTGACAGTAAACCAACTAACTGATTATTCATATTTTTTCTCCAACTTTTGTTTTACTGCCTTCTTAATTAATATTTTTTCAAGCAGACTTACTTCAGAGCTTACCACAAACTCTCCCGCCTCATGTCCATGAAGTTCTATGGTCTTTTTAGGGTCAATACCTTTTTGAATGTCAGTTACAACACTTCCAGATGGTATAAATATCATTTTCTCTTTCATACTCACCCACCCCCTTTCGCATGTACTTGATTTGCCAGTTTCATCTGAAGCGTATATACCTCGATAAAACCTGCGCTTGCATTAACGTTATATTTATAGCCTCCTGTTGTCGTAAATGATGCGTGGTGCATGGCAAAGGGAGAGGTCATCGCAACCACGGTTACCTTGCCTTTGTAGAGTTTGACTGTCACTATACCGGTCACTTTTTGATTCACCCAGTCGTTGAAGTTGTTAATCGCTCCCATCACCGGATCAAACCATTTCGCACCATAACAAAGATACGCCCATTTGACGTCGAGCTGATTTTTCAGTTCGTTAAGTTCACGCGTCGAAACGTACTGCTCGAGTGCTTTGTGAGCAGTAATAATCACATGACCGGCCGGAAGCTCATACACTCCACGGTCTTTGAGGCCTATCAAACGATCCTCGACCAAATGGACCACACCGACACCATGCTTGCCTGCGATCTTATTTAAGGTCATAATCAAGATCGCAAGTTTCATTTTTTTGTTGTTTAACGCGACCGGCATGCCCTTATTGAACGTAATTTTTATGAATTCTTCCTTATCCGGTGCGTTTTTGGCGAGAGTGTAGGTTGTCAAAAACTTCTCGACTTTGGGAATAAACTGGGGATCCTCGATCTCCCCGCCTTCCCACGTCATCCCCCACATGTTGTCATCGACACTGTAGGGAAAGTCCAAACTCGCAGGAACGGGAATACCGTGCTTTTGGGCGTATTTAATCTCATTATTTCTATCCATATCCCATTCACGCACCGGAGCGATGATCTTTATCTCTGGATTTAATGTGAGCATGTAGCCTTCCAAACGTACCTGATCATTCCCTTTACCCGTACAACCGTGTGCAATTGCGTCCGCACCGACTTTTTGAGCAACTTCAACTGCCTTGGCAGCTGTGATCGCGCGACCGATTGGGGTAGAAAGATGATAATCTCCTTGATAGGCGGCATTTGCCTTGATTCCGTATGAAATATACTTTTCGGCAAATTCATCCTTCACATCCAAAACGATCGCCTTCTTTGCACCAAATTTGAGCGCTTTTTTTTGAATTGCGACAAGGTCATCGCCCTGCTGGCCCAAATCCATAGTTAAGGTCACCACATCGGCCTTATACGTATCTTGTATCCACTTTAGCATGACCGACGTATCCAGCCCTCCGCTATAAAGCAAGAGAACTTTTTTGACTTCTCCCTTTTTTGCCTCATGTGAAGCTACTTTGATATAGTTTGTATGTGTTTCCATAACAACTCCTGTGCATGTTCTTTTTCTTTTTGCTTTTGCAAAAGCCAGGTTTTGTGACTTGAAAGCTTCTTCTTGAGTTTCTTTAACGCCGTTTTCATGCTGTTTTTTCCCGGTCCTCCAAAGGATTTGGTCAGAGAAATAACCTTTTTTGGATCAAGATCAAGCTTGTCGCTACCCGTTTTAACAAGCTGTTCAACTTTCACTTTCGCCTCACGCATTGGCATGTGCGAGTTCTGTATGATTTGTTCCATAACCGTCGTGGCTGCTATAAAACCCTTGTGGCACCATTTCTCCATTACGTCAGCATTGACTGTCATGGTTTCCAAAACTCCCGCAAGAACTACCGGTGCGAGCTTACACTCATTGATAAGATCCATGATGATGTATTTGGTCCACTGGGAATCGCGGTTGTAGCCGATGAAATTTGCTTTTCCGATAGCAAGCAAACTCACGAGTTGCCCCTGCGCAAACGCGGTTTTCCCTTTGATCACTTCCAGAGGATCCGGATTTTTCTTTTGGGGCATGATGGAACTTCCCGTGCTAAATGCATCCGCTAGCTTGATCATGTCAAATTCAGAAGTTGCCAGAAGAATCAGTGTTTCGGCAATAAGCGACAGGTGATTCATAAGAATCGTGATCGCAAAAGCAAAATCTGCCTCCGGTTCCCAACGGTTGGTGATGGCATCCATGGAATTTAGATCCGGCCCGTCAAAACCCAAAAGCTCGGCCGTAAGCTTTTTGTTAATCGGAAAGGACGTGCCATAAGCCACGCTATTGCCTAATGGGCTTTGATTGTGAAGTTTATACCAGCCTTCGAAACGCTCTATGTCGCGGATTATCATCGTCGCAAACCCGGCAAGAACATGCCCAAATGTCGTCACCATCGCATGCTGATGGTGGGTAAATCCCGGAAACGATACTGCTTTGTATATTTCTGCAAGTTTTATTAACGTTTGAGCTAATCCAGTGCCATTACTTACATACATAAGCATCTGATCTTTGAGGTATAACTTCATGTCTGTTACAATTTGATCGTTCCTGCTACGGGCGGTGTGGAGCTTTCCGGCAACCTCAATCCCTAATTTTTTCGTGAGCCATGATTCGATGTTTGTGTGGACGTCTTCTTTACTCGGTTCAAGATGAAATTTACCTTTTATAACGAGCTTTTCTAATTCTAGGAGTCCAGCAAGAATTTTCCCCGCGTCAGCCACCGGAATAATGCCTGTTTTAGCCAACATGACACAGTGGGCTTTATCCACCCACACATCGTATGGAAGGAGCACAGCATCTGCCGGTGGCACACTAACAACGTCCCTTCCGGCAGTAAATGCGAGTACTGCTTCTGAGGGTTGCTGGTTAAACGCCGTACCCCATAATTTATTTATCTGTTTTTTCATAGGTTTTGCCATCAAAAAATCCCCTTGACCCTCGTACCCTAAAGAGGGTATGAGGACCAAAGGGACTTTCCGTCAGCTGACGGATGGTGGTGCCACCCTTCTTCCTAACCAAGCGTCCTTTAGAACGCAAAAATCTCTGTGTCAGCCTTGACAGAGTTTGGCTAGCTCGTTTGGTGTTTCTTACTTTCCCACTTCGCTTAAGCTTCGCGGGATTTCTTCGGAAACTGCCTCCCCATCTCGAATGGATCACAGGCTATTTAATTGTAGGTTAGTAATTTACTACACTATTTTTCCCTTGTCAAGTTCTTAATGAATTTTCATTGGAAAGACGCACAAAATCAATAATGCGTAAAAAGAGAGTTCCGGTGGTGTACACGGTTGTTTTATCCGTACTCATTACACGAACTAAGGTGGTAATTGCTCTGTTTTCTGCCTCAACAGATTCGACTTGCGCAACTGTTAGGATCGTTTTGTTAATAGGTATAGCCATGTGGTAGTCTAACTCTGAGTGTTTTAACACTATCATTTTGTCGAACTGTTGATCTGCCACAACCGCCGCCGCGGTGCCACCAACCAAATCAATAAGTTTTGCAGTAAATCCTCCATTGACAATCCCATTCCATCCTTGGTTGATACAGGAAGTTGTCATTTCAAGAACGAGGGTTGGCGGAATATTATCTCCAAACCATACCGCTTCTGGCATATTAATATAATCCGAAAGGTATGCTGCACTACTCGAAATAAGAAGATTGTTTATACGCTTGCTCCCAAGCTCAGCAATGCGCTTTCCTCCTTCGTATGGATTCATGCGGGCTATTCTAGCACAATCCTTGCGAGGCGTATAATAGTATCCGTGCGTGCACGTACATTCTCTATCACAATTCTATTTTTCATCCTCCTACGTGTGGTTTTTCTCACCAGCCTTCCAATTGTGACTGATGAGGCAATTTACATGCACTGGGGTTCGAAATTTTTAACAACCTGGGATGATCCCCAGATGCCACTTTCTCTCCAAGGGAAACAAGCAGCGACACTTTTAACACTAGGAATCTCACAACTAGCTCCTCTTGATCCTCTTGTGGCAGCACGGTTAAGTACTGTCCTTTTTTCTCTTCTCGTTTTTCTAGCGTTTCAAAGTAACTCTCTTGCTCTCTTGCTACTGGCTACCAGCCCCCTGTTTCTCTTTTTCAACCGCCTTGCCATCCCCGATACTGCTGTTGCAGCAAGCTATACTCTTGCAATGGTGCTCGCATTCAAACTTCAAAAAAAACCGACCGTATTACATTCTCTCCTTCTTGGATTAACTGTTGCAGTTGGCTGGTGGTTTAAGTCAACCGCACTTTTGGCCCTTCCGGCAATCTTTTTTACTGTCGGTATACGGGGAATTTTACCAATATTAATCGCATTACTTTTCTCTATTGGACTTATTCAAATTCCGCTCTTACACCGTGTTGTTCCTCTTTCTCAAACAGAACATGTCTTTACCATTGCTCAACTTCTCGCTTTCCCGTGGACCTTTTGGTTGAATAATGTAGTCATGGTGCTTGAGGCAATACTCATTATGAGTTCTCCGATAGCACTTCTCGCATTCTTTCAAAATAAGATCTTTAAGCAAAAAACGCTTTGGATTTGGTTTCTTACTCCGGTTGTCTCAGAAATCGTTCTTGCCAAAATTTTTAACCTCCGTTATCTCATCATGGCAGTCCCCGCCTTCTGCCTTCTCCTTGCATTCCTCTTAGAGCGAAAGCGAATTTTTTCCGGAATTGTTGTTACAACAAGCTTATTTCTATCAGTCTTTATGGTTGTTAACCCCATCGGGTTTTATACATCCCTCACTCTACTTTCCTCTGTCAAACAGGATATAAGCCAGTATGTCACCGGTTGGGCATCGGGATGGGGGGTTAAAGAGACTGCGGAATTTCTGCAAAATGAAGCAAAAAGCGGTCCTATCACAGTTTTTGTCCGATTAGATAGCGGCAATCCTGAATCAGCGATGTACGTGTACCTACGTAACAATAAAAATATTCGTATTCTTCCTATAACCTATCTTCCTAGTGTTCCTACAATATCTTCTTACTTCGTCTCACGAGGGACTCAATACGCTGATTTAGGGGATAGACTCGAGGAAGTTATCCGTTTTCCAAAACCCTTAGACAATGAATTTGTCGGAATCTACAGAATCAATTGACTTCAAAATTTTTTCCATCACTCACTACCTCAATATCACCTTCTTGATCCGTTCTCATAACTCGTATTGCTCGTGCTTCTAGCATTTCTAATATTTCCTGAGTCGGGTGGCCGTAGGTATTGTTTTTACCGACAGAAATGACGGCAAGACTCGGCCGTACCGAGTCAACAAACGCTTCGTTCATGCCTGTTTTTGATCCGTGATGCGGAACCTTCAAAACCTCAATTGCATCGCCAGCTTGCCACTCGAAGCCTTGGCGAAGGGTGGCATCGCCAGTGAATAATGCATCGAAACTGCCGTAACGAAGGAAGAAAACGACACTTGCATCATTGATATCAGTCGTTGCTCCCAAGACATCCGGAGACGGCCAGGCAACGGAAAGTTTTGTTTGATCGATATCGATAAGCTCTCCTGTTGTAACGAATTTCTGCGGAATGTTTTTACTTTGTACGACATTCTGAAGTTCTTTGTACCCCTCAGTCGTATTTTCAACATTGCTTCGTACAAAATAGTCAACGTCATACCGCTCAAAAACAGAAATCAATCCCTGCATGTGGTCCTTTTGAGGATGAGTCATGACAACTATGTCTATGTGTCGATCCCAAAACGGCATGTAGCGCCCCAAACACCCTAGAATTTTATCGTTCGGTCCACCGTCGACAACCATATCCCGTCCGTCGGGAAACCGGATGTATGCCCCATCCCCTTGGCCGACGTCACAGAACACAATTCTGAGTTTTTCGTCCGGAAGCGAGGTAAAGTAACTAAAGAGCAATACAAGGCCTGTAGCAATACCGGTTAGCACGTATCCTATTTTTAAACGAAACATACGTTATATCTTATATTAATTATTCTAAAGTCTATTTTTTGAACACCTTTAGCCTCAACGGTGTATACTTTGATATAGTCAAAATCCAAGACTTGCAAATGGAACTTTTGCCGTCCATGTTACCACTGCAACCAAGTAACTAAGGAGCGTCCAATCAATCCATGCAATAATTTTTCCCAACGGTAACCATAACGAACCAAAAAAAACTGTCCCCCATCCCAACATTGTCAGAGGACCGATGAGCCAACCGATGAGGATGTTACTTACGGGAGAAATGAGGGAAATCCTGTGAAAGTGATAAAGAATAATTGGAATAGTAAACACCTGTGCAGAAAGAGTCAGTCGCAAATCCGACAGCAAAATATTTTTCTCAGTCTTTCCAAACAGTATGATTCCCAAAGTTGCCAGTACTGAAAGTTGAAAGGAAATGTCAAAAAGCCATTGAAAGTTTAGCAATAACATCGCAGTCGTTGCCAACACCCAAGAAAAAATCGACCAGTATTGTCTGCCGGATACAACTGCAAGTAAACTTATACTTCCCATTATGGCAGCCCGTACAATGCTTGCGCTGGGGCCAACAAACAATACAAACCACCAAATAGCCAACAAAATTACAAGACTCGCCACCCGTTTACTCATTACCACCGTAAACATTCCGCCCAAAATACCGGCAACAATGCTTATGTTCATGCCGGATAATGCAACTATATGGAGCGTTCCGCTTCTGACAAGTGCATCGTAAAGTTCTTGAGATAAAGAGGTTTTCGTCCCAAACATAAGTCCTGCTAAAAGTCCTGCATGGGGCTCCGGAAGGACCTGATTGATTATTGAAGTTAGTGTCTGGACGTTCAAAGTGTAAGCTGTTCTTTAAGCTTATTAAACAAACTCTGTCCTAAAACTTTCTTTGAGAGAAGCTCTTCAATATTCATGTATGGTCTGCCATCAATGATCTTTTTGGCAATGACAGGTCCAACCCCTGGGAGTGCTTCCAACTCTGCCTGCGTGGATGTGTTGACAGAAACAACTCCAGATTGACTTGAAATCCCCTTCAAGGAGTCTCCTTGAAGGGGTATGTATAATTTTGAGCCATCGGAAAGTTTTGCTGCACGATTGATTGTCGTCGCGATACGTTCTGTGTCTGCCTGGTTATTCAATCCACCGGCAGCGATAATCGCCTCTTCAACACGTGCTCCGTTGGGCAACCTATATACGCCAGGGTTTACAACCGCTCCCTGCACATCGACAATAATTTCACTTAAAACTCCCGCAACCGATGCTTCCGGATTATCAGAACTAAATTGAATTGGTGTTGTGGTTTGATATGATTTTATAAGAAGAGTGATAGAAAGAAGTATTAAAAAGAGACTAACCGAACCCAAAATAATGGGAATTTTATATTCCTGCCATACCCTCCCCACGTCCATGATTCCAGTTAAACATAAGATGAAAAGGAAGTAAAATCTATGGTATACTTCCTATCCATGGCAGGATATGACAGTCTCGAAAAACGCACACAGCAAATAAGAGATGCTGTTACAGAGTTAGCCCGTGGCCTTGAAATTACTGATGGCCTGTTTGTTTTCAATCACACAACAAAGCTCTATCGTCGATACGACTTCGGGGAGCTTACTGTAAAACAATTAAAAGATATTCGTAAAGCACTTAACGAGCAGGAAGGACAGGTAGTACTCTCGAACGTGGAATATACAGAAAAGGGGAAAAAAATGACAGCTTTTGGATTGGCCATTACTCCTGAGCACTCGCTGCAATTTGCATTCAAAGAGAACGGTGAACCCATGGAAACAGGTATGAATCGGATGAATCCAAGCAGAAAAGAAGTCCGGAAGTAAGTGTATCAAACTAAAACCTGTTGGCCGGTCGGGTAATACTTTCCTTCATGGAGAGAAAAAATTTGACCTGTTTCAACACTTACAATACGTAAAACCTGTGCTTTTGTTTTTTTCTCTGTTGATTCAAAAGCCACAGCTTGGATTATCTCTTCTCCTCCATCGTCTATATACACTGAATAATTAGTCGATTGATTTTCCTTAATCGCTCTCCTCGCAAATCCCTCTCCAATGATACAAGTATAATGACGGCAGTGACCTGCATTGGTTATTAACGGGACAATTTTCCCGTTATTACGAACTCTTTCCGGAGTAAAAATTTTGGGACAATTCGAAACATTAAGACAGTTTTTACAGACCTCAAGAGATTGATTCATTAAGAACAAATTATATCGTAAGTAGTCAAAGTTATCTACAATTACACCACGAAGTTCATGAGTTTGCCGGGGACAAAAATGATTTTTTTGACGGTTTGACCTTCAAGATATTTCTTAATCTTTTCATTCTCCTTTGCAAGTTTTTCTATTTCACTTTTTTCTTTTCCAGTATCAGCCTGTACTTGTAAAGTGTCACGCAATTTCCCATTTACTTGGATAATGATGGTTATTTGATTTTCTTTGATATATTTTGAATCAAATGTTGGCCAAGGTTGTTGGTGAATTGAAAATGCACCTCTATTTTTCTCCCAGAGTTCTTCCGCTATATGTGGTGCATAGGGCGCCAGTAAAAGCAAAAATATTTTTAGCAAATCAGGTGTAAGATTGCCATTCTGATCAGAAACAAGGTTAGTAAATTCCATCATTGCAGCAATTGCAGTGTTATACCGTCGTTTCTCAGTATCTTCCGTGATCTTTTTAACCAATTTATGAAGCGCGCGCTGCATTTGTTCGCTTGAAGTTTGCGCTGTACGTAAGCGCCAAATACGATTAACCCAACGGGACATTCCCTCCATTGCGCTGTCCCGAAAGTCCCCTCCTAAATCAAACGGGCCCATGAACATTAAATAAAGTCTCAATGCATCGGTTCCATAGAGTTTGATATATTCATCGGGAGTAACCACATTGCCCTTAGACTTACTCATTTTCGCACCGTCTTTAATGACAAGACCGTGTGCGTAGAAGTTTGGGAATGGTTCTTCAAAGTCTAAATATCCCCAATCATGAAGCGCCATTGTGATGAATCGGCTATACATAAGGTGCAAAACACTATGCTCTGCTCCTCCTGTATACATATCAACCGGCAGCCATTTTTTGGTAATTGCGGGATTCCATGGGAGGCCGCCGACGGCGATATCGGAGCGACTGGCGTCCCCTTTAGGGGCCCGAAGGAGCGACGATTTGCCGTCAAGGCCAACGGAGGGATAGCGCAAAAAATACCACGCGCTATCTAAAAACGTATCAGAAACATCAGTCTCCCTTCGCGCTTTATTTCCACAGCCAGGACAATTTACTTCATAAAACTCTTTGTGTTTAGCAAGCGGTGCAATCCCGTCATCTCCCGGCTTGTAGTCTTTTATATATGGTAATTCAAGAGGTAAATCTTTTTCTGGCACAGTGTACCTGCCCGCCATCGCTGCGCTCAGGCGCTGGCAGGCGGGCCAACCACCAATACTCTCAATGTAAGGTTTAACTTCCTCCGTCGTAAACCAACTCTTGCCCTCTTTTGCACATTTTTCGCAAAAGATCATCGGAATCGGCGGGCCCCAATAGCGTTGGCGAGATATCAACCAATCACGGAGATGATAATTTATCTCTTTTTTTCCAATCTTTTTTTCAGCAATCCACTCGACCATTTCATGAATAAGCTTGGGGCTGATACTTTTTCCGGAAAACGGCCCGGAATCCTTTAGAACTCCCTTATTTTCGTGTGCATTCACCGGAGTCTTTACATCCTCTCGATCAACAACTTCTTTCAGAGAAATTTTATATTTTTGTGCAAATTCAAAATCTCGTGGATCATGGGCGCTACAGCGAATAATGCCGGTGCCAAAATCCATCAAGGCAAAATTTGCAAGCCACACAGGCATATCATTCCCTGAAAAAGGATCGGTAACATATCTGCCGGTAAAAATCCCCTCTTTTTCATCCTCCTTTGTTCTGGTACTTTTCTTGCTATTTTTATACTTTTTGACATAGTCTAAAACTTCATTTTCGTACGTCGTACCTTTCACCAATGTTGCAACCTGAGGGTGATCAGGCGCAAGAACGAGAAATGTATCCGCAAAAAGCCATGCTGGATAGGCACTAAAGGCGTCAAGTGTTTCATCTAATTCTTTTACTTTGTGGTGAATAATAACCCCCTCTTTCTTCCCGATCCACTGTCGTTGAGCGACAAGGACTTTTTCTGACCAATTGAGCGTATTTGTATTTTGCAGAAGTTTTTCCGCGTATGCGGTAATACGGAAAAACCATTGTTCCAACAATCTTTTTTCAACAATATTCCCGCATCGCTCACATCGACCATCCACCACCTGCTCGTCAGCCAAAACTGTCTTACACGATGGGCACCAATTTACTTCAGCTTTTCCCCTATATGCAAGACCATGTTTAAACATTTGGACAAAAATCCACTGAGTCCATTTGTAGTAATTCGGATCATATGTTTCGACTGTCCTACTCCAATCAAACATTGCACCTATCACTCCTAGCTGTCGATAGTAGTTTTTCTCTGAAACTTTCGCCTGATCCATGGGATTTTTGCCAATTTTAAGAGCAAAGTTCTCGCTGTGAATACCAAATCCGTCAAGTCCGATCGGCTCAAATACGTTATGTCCTTGCATTCGTTTAAACCGGCCAAAAATATCACTTCCAGTGAATGCGTACATGTTCCCTACATGTAAACCCTCTGCCGAAGGATACGGGAACATCATGAGGTTATAGAAGGGTTTAGGAGCTTTTTCAATATTCGTTTCGTCCAATTTTGCTTCCTGCCACTTCTTTTGCCACTTAGATTCAATACTCTGGTGATCGTATTTTTGATTCTTGACGTCCATATGGCTTCTAAGTATACTCATTTTCGTAGCTAAAAAAAAGACCTTGGTGGGATTTACAAATAAGTAGAAACCTATAATAGAATATTCCGGCGGAAATATTCTCGGAATAGTTAGATTTCTCGCAAGAAAATTTGATTAATCGTATAAAAATTTTTGTATATAAGAATTCACTACTTCTGGTACTTTAGCTCATTCCCCGATTGTTTTTAGCCATTCAGAGAGGCTCGATAATTTTTTATCACTCGAAGCTAAAAAGTGCCAGGTTTAGACTACTCAATAATTATTGACTAATTACTGCCTCCATTCCCCCATATTGATCACTTTATATTCCTCGGTACTCTTATTTTAAATAATAAAACTATAAGGCCTTAAAATATACTCCTATAGGGTATTACTATAAAATAGCCCGTTTTATCGCTCTTTTCGATTCCCGCATTATTTACTGAGTTTTTTGTAAAAAAATGGTAAGTAATCATGTTTATCAAACTATATCATACAAAATATATTGATTAATGATATATTTTGATTCTTTAATCACAGCTAAAATATTTATGCGGTAATGCGTGAAAACTACTCTTTATTTCTTTTATTACCCTACTCACTTTTATCACTAAAGAGAACTCAAGTACATCATTTCCCTCTTGACACCTTTATTAATAATGGTTTTACTGGATATATGGTTAATAAATTTCAAACGAATGCGTCTAATGTGCCGTATTATCTGAATAATCTGGAAATGTTATTTACCGATTTTTTACAGCAGGCGGGATCATCGGAAAAAACGCGGAAAAACTACAAAAGTGACGCGAATCATTTCTTAGGCTGGTTTATTTTCAAACTTGAATCCGCGGATCGTCTCCCTCATTCGCATATTGAATTCGTTCAGCGCATCACTCCGCGGTTCGTTGAGCAATATAAAACTTTTTTGCTAGTAAACAATATTCCAACAGCAACAATCAATCGCAGGCTCTCAACCATTCGAAGTTTTTTCAATTTCTGTCAAACACAAAAGTGGATTTCAGACAGCCCTGCTAAGAATCTTGCCACTGTTCGATCAAAAAAATTAGAACAGTCACGTTCCCAGGAAGACATACTTTCGTCATTTGCGCGGGATCTCAAAATGGAGGGTGCTTCAAGGGCGACAATAAAAAATTACGTAAGCGACGTCCGGCTTTTTCTCCGTTGGAAAGATATTTATGCCGTTTAAACCTGCCAATCTCACCCAATACGAAGAACACCTTGCTGACCAAGGATACTCTCCTGCAACAATTGCGCGAAAAAAAGCCTCTGTAGGTAAATTTCAACAGTGGGCTGATTCGCGGGAAACGATTACGATACCGGCTGAAAACGAACACCCACGGAAAAGTCGCGCATGGATGTATGGAGTTTTGTTAGCACTTGGTGGTATTGGATTGCTAACCATGATCGTCATAGTACTGTTGAATCAACAAAGCCGGGTAGCCCCAGCAATTACCAGCCGTGCAGTTGTTGTTGAACCAACACCTGGCACTCGGCCTACCCCGACTGCTACTCCTACCCCAGAGGTAAGCACGGTTGCAAAATCTCAAGAGATCCCCTCATCTCAAGCATATACGATCAGCGGAGAGACTGTTACTATCACTACTTCCCCATTTAGCAACGGCGACATAACGCTCGCACCCGATGGTCAGGGACAGTTCCTCATTCGATCGAGTACAAGCACAGAGAATTCCGTAGATGTTCGCAATGCCAATTTAACAACCGGTGCCCTTCTCTACGGGAATGTAGGTAACAGCAATCTTGGGTATGATTTCCTGCGCTTTACCAACGGCCCGGATGAAAAACTCCACTTCTCGGTCGATGCCTCCGGCAATACCTATATCGGAGGAAATGCAACGATTGAAAATATCCTGCTTGTCGATGAATTAAAGACTAAAGATGCCTCAGCCATACAGCTGGACAATGCCATCACGTTTAAAGATGCCGGTACGATATCAACAACCAATGGTAATTTGAATCTCCAACCCTCTGGAGTCGTGAATATTCCGGTAATTATCCAAAATCTCTCAACAAGTAACAGTGGGAGGGTGCAAATCAACGATGATTTACAAATCTATGGATCAGAATGGATTTCAGGGGGGTTAGATGTCAATGGTCGTACAATTCTCAACAGCAGCCTTCTCATTAAAAATGGTTATGGGCTGCCTGGGTTTGAATTTACTCTTGCCGGCGATGCGACAATTTCCGGAAGTCTTTCTCTTGCCCCGAACGTGCCGGGTTACGTTGGCACATGCGATTCAAGTAAAGCAGGACTGATCTATTATGATGGAGTTGTAAATATTCTGTACTATTGTAATGGAACAACATGGGTTTCTGCTGAAAGCGGTGTGGGCGGTCCCACCGGTGCGACTGGGGCGACTGGGGCAACGGGAGCCACCGGAGCGACAGGAACGGCTGGAGCTTCCGGCCCAACGGGTGCTACCGGAGCGACAGGCGGAGCTGGTCCGACTGGGAGCACCGGAGCAACGGGGGGTGCTGGTGCTTCTGGACCGACCGGGTCAACTGGTGCAACCGGTGGAGCCGGTATAGGTGGAGCAACGGGGAGCACAGGCTCTACGGGAACAGATGGACCAACCGGACCAACCGGGGCGACAGGGTCTGCTGGACCAACGGGAGCGACCGGAGCGACAGGAGATGGCGGTCCGACGGGATCCACGGGTGCAACCGGAGCAGATGGACCGACGGGTGCAACAGGCGCAACCGGAGCTACCGGTACTGCTGGAGCTTCTGGTCCAACCGGAGCGACCGGGCCAACAGGAGGTCCCGGTATTGGAGGGGCTACAGGAAGTACAGGTTCCACAGGAGTTGAAGGGCCCACCGGAAGCACGGGGGCGACGGGAGCGAATGGACCCACAGGAAGTACCGGCCCCACTGGGTCAAATGGACCAACGGGGGCGACGGGGGCCACGGGTGCAGCCGGAAGCGATGGGCCAACGGGAAGTACGGGGGCCACCGGAGGCGGGGGGCCAACCGGACCAACGGGAACAACCGGTGCTAACGGACCAACCGGAAGTACAGGGCCGACGGGGGCCAATGGACCAACGGGAAGTACGGGGGCGACGGGAGCAACGGGAACGGTGGGAGCAAGTGGGCCGACCGGAAGTACAGGAGCAACAGGGGCTAGTGGGCCGACCGGAAGTACAGGAGCAACAGGAGCTAATGGACCGACGGGATCTACTGGTGCTACAGGCGCAACAGGGACCGCAGGTGCTTCCGGACCGACGGG